>Ga0272441_10010976_pt1 | contig 13566 bp, 7 predicted proteins | sample SSMProp6N_FD_193582 | JGI IMG/M metagenome (GOLD analysis project Ga0272441, IMG submission 193582) | Marine sediment archaeal communities from Little Sippewissett salt marsh, Falmouth, MA, United States - SSM-Prop-6N | ecosystem: Environmental > Aquatic > Marine > Wetlands > Sediment ... | reverse complement strand
TGAGGGGTTTCAAGAAAGGCGACGCCGTCGCCTTTCTCAAGGGCTGGGCGCCCTATCCGGGGGTGGGTTCGGACGGCGGGTTCGCCGAGTACATGCGTGCCCCCGCGGATTGCATGTGGCTCACGCCGGAGGGCATCAGCCAGCAACAGGCCAGCCAGTTCGAGACGATCTGCACGCCGATGGGTATCGTGCGCGATGTGCTGAGCGTGGCGCCGGGCGAGCGCGTAGTGGTGTCCGGGCCGGGGATGATCGGCCTGCTGGCCGTCAACGTCGCAAGAATCGACGGCGCCGGCAAGATTGTCTGCCTGGGGGCGTCCGGCGACCACACGCTACGGCTACCCACGGCCCTTGAGATGGGCGCCGATGAGGCCCTCGTCTACAGCGACGAGACCCTTCAGAGGCTCTGCGAGTTCGCTCCGCAATGCTGGATCGAGGCCTCGGGAGCGGCGGCGGCCCTCGCGGCGGCCGTCGACTGCCTTGATAGGGGCGGGCGTCTGGCCGTGGCCGGACTCGGTCACGGACCCTATGATCTTGACATGGCCCGCGTCGCCCAGAGCAGCCTCACCATCCGCGGCGTGTGGGGAGGCCCCACGAAGTATATCGCCGAGTGCGTGCCCCTCATTCTCTCCGGACAGCTCAAGATGAGCGTGCCGCTCAGCGTCATGCCTCTGACCCAGTGGCGCGAGGCATTCGACCGTCTGCGACGCCAGGAGGCCATCAAGATACTGCTGGACCCGGGGCAGTGATCCACGACGCCATGAACCAGGGCTCCGAAGGGCTATCGGGCCAAGCACAAGGACGGAGCCCGGGTCTGCCCATGCCGGGTCAATCTCGGGCTTCCCGCTGCGCCTTGGTCAGACACATGGCTACGAAGCCTGCTTGGTGAGTGATGCCCTCCAAGGGTTCCTCGATGGCCACCGGCGCCACTCCCGGCAACTGGAACAAGGTCGAGTAACCGCCCGAGATTGTCAGGCCCGCCCCTGACGCCAGGCGCGTCATTTCCTGCATCGAGTAGAATCGGGCACGGGAATAGAAACGGTGGCCGTCCCTCGCAAGCTCCCTGTAAAACCGGCCCCAGGGACTGTCCGCCAGGACCAGCCCCACGATGACGCGCCCATTATCGGCAAGCACTCGCCTGCACTCTCGAAGGAGAGCCAGCGGCAAGGGCGCAAAGCACAATGTCACGACGACCAACACGACGCCGAACTGCGCGTCCTTGAAGGGCAGGGCCTCTCCTCTGGCCTGCACAGCGGGCACGTTGCGGGTTGCGGCGAGGCGGAGGGCTCCGCGGGCCGGGTCAATCCCCACATCAGCGCCAAGGACCTGTGCAAAGCGGCCTGTGCCAACCCCGACATCCAGTTGGGGTCTCGGTTGGTCCGCCAGCAGCGGGCGTAGGCACCGTACCTCTGACTCGAACACCGGATGCCCCTGGGGCGACTCGAACCAGGCGTCGTACAGGGCTGTGAACTGGTCGAAAAGCTCTTCGGTGGGCTGCAATGGGACCGTCTCCCTTCAAGAGCCACAGTCGCGATGGGCACTACAGGCCGGGCGCTCGGCGGCACCCGCCCCAGGCGCCACGTCAACTGCCGGCATCGTGGGTTTGCATGTAATAACCCCATTCCTATGATTAATGTATCCCTGCCGAACTTCCTGCAAGGACTTGCTGCGAGACCGCAGTGAGCGTGCCGGGGCATGTGCTCCCACTCGCCGTGCAGGCTACGCCGGGATTGTTGAGCACGTTGACCCCGGCTACCATGTAGTCATACAGCACGCTATTCCTAAGTGCGGTGCAACCTTCCTCACCGTTGTGGCGTAGTAGCCATTAGCCAGTGAGCAACCGGGAGGGCGTCCAGTGCCCGAACTTGACGACAACTTGTTGGCCCGGCGAGCCGTCGAGGGCGACACCGATGCCTTCGGCGTACTGGCCAATAGGTATCGGGACGCCATCTATAGCTTCGCCCTGAGAATGCTGGGCGACAGCGAGGAAGCTTTCGATGCCGCGCAAGAAATCCTCATTCGCGCCTATACGGGCCTGGAGACATTCGACCGAAGGCGGCAATTCCGGCCGTGGTTGTTCGCCATCGCCGCCAACACCTGCAAGGATCTACTCCGTCGCAGACGCAGACACGATAGGGTCCGGCACGACGAAAACGTTGTCGACGAACCGGCAGACGATGGGGCCTCGCCCGCTGGTGTTGTCGCCGTCGTGGATCTACAGCGCGAGCTCACAGCGGCTCTGCAGCACCTCAGCGACGCGGAACGCACGGTCGTGGTCCTTAAACACACTCAGGGCTTCACCTATGAGGAGATCTCGAGCGTAATGGGCATGTCCGTCGGAACGCTGAAATCCCACGCCCACCGGGGACGCCGAAAGCTGACTGAGTTGCTGGCGCCCGCAGCCACGGAGAGTGCGCAATGAACTGCGAACAGGTTCAGAAGAGGATCGACGCCTACCTGGACGGCGAGACCCTCGAAGACGAGAGCCGCCAACTAAGGCGGCATGTGCAGCACTGCCCGGAGTGCGCCGCGCGGTTCGGGCGCCTCATCGAGGTCGGTCAGTCGTTGTCCGATTTGCCCGACATCGCTGCGCCCGAGGGGCTGGTGTCGGGCGTGCTGCGAGAGTTGTCCGCCCGCGATACCGCGAGCCCGGATGGGCCATTGACGGATTGGGGTGTCAGGGGAGCCGCCTGGGTGCTGGGCGCCACGGGCGCCGTAGCCACGGTGGGCATTGTGGCGGCCGTCGTATGGATTCTCGGACTGGCCCCTGAGTGGTCGGGCGCGATCCACGCGGCCGGCGCGGCTCTAGCGGGGCCGGGCGCCGCCTGTGCCCTGTGGCTGGTCGACATCGTGGTAACGGTGGCCTCCGCCTGCGCTCAGATTCTTGCCTACGGGATGCTCATCGACCTGGCCCTTCTTGCCGCCGCCCTGCTCGCCCTGGTGGCCTGGCGCAGCAAGTCACAACGCGGCGTCGGCATGGTGATACTGTAGCGACCCTACATGGGCGGCGCCTTGCCTCCCACGAGCATAGCGCTGCTCTCACAGGAGATGTACGAACATGACATCCGCCCATAGAAGCACTCACACGGGCCACACCATCCTGTTGGCCCTCGTCGTCGCAGTGCCCATGGTCATCCTTGGTGGGGTAGCCGTCGCCCAGGACCACGACGCTTCAGTGGTGGTGGGTGTGGGCTACACCTTCACGTTGCCCCCTGACGCCACGATCCACGGTGACTTGGTGGTCACAGGTGGCGAGGCCGAGGTGCTGGGCCACATTAAGGGGGATGTCCTGCTGGGGGAGGGGAAGGTCTCGCTGAGGCCCTCGGCGGTGGTTGACGGCTCGGTATTGGTGGTTAAGGGCAGCTTAGACCGGTCGGCCAATGCCGCCGTGGCAGGCGACGAGAAGGCCCTGTCGCCGGAGCAGTTCGCGGAAAGGACCGCCGAGAGCCTCACGTCGGAGCGCGCCGCCTCCGAGGAGGCGGCGCCGGACGAGGACGCCGCGGTTGCTCCAGTGGCGGCTGCCGAGGAGCCCGCGGAGCCGAAGCCCCCCGCGAAGCCCAGGCCGCCCGCCCCTCTGAGCGCCAAGCCCGAGACCCGCGGCGACCTTGTCATGCTCGGCTCGCCCGCGACCGTACCCGCCGACGAAGTCCGCAGGGGCGATGTTGTGTCCTTCGGAGGCCCCGTGCGGATCGATGGGGAGGTGCGCGGGACCGTCTCATCCTTTGGGGGACCGGTGACCATCCGCGGCAAGGTGACCAGGGACGTTGTCAGCTTTGGCGGTGGTGTGACCCTGGCCGAGGGCAGCCACTTACAGGGCGACATCGCCAGCTTCGGCGGACCGGTTACAAGAGCCACTGGCGCAAGGCATGACGGGAGCATCAACAGTATGGGTCCCGGAGACTTCGGCTTCCCGGGCCTGTCTGGGCTGCGCCGCATTCCGGGCCTCAGTGTGGCCACCATGCGGGCCGTCTCCTGGCTGTACCAGACCATCGCCGCCCTCGTCATCGTCTTCCTAGTGGTTATGTGTTTCCCCACAGCCACCACGGTTACAGCGGACTGCATCTTCCGCAACCCAGGTGGCGCGGCCGCCCACGGCATCATCACCATCCTGCTGTTTCTGCCCGTGTGTGTCCTCCTGGCCATAAGCTGCGTGGGGATACCTGTCATCCCTGTGCTCTTCTTGCTCCTGGTGTTGGGGGGCATCCTTGGGATTGTCGCTGTGAAGCTCATCTTCGGGCGCCAACTGACCGGGGCCACGGGATGGCACGTCACCTCCACTCTTGGCCTCGCTATTGTGGGCTCCCTGCTGCTGAGCGCAATAGGGCTTCTGGAGTTCTTGCCCGTCATAGGCATCGCGGCCATGCTGCTGGCCGTTTGCGTCGCGGTTCTTGGCCTGGGCGGCGCGGTCATGACCAAGTTCGGCGTCGATCCCACGGGAAGGTTCATCACCGACCGCGTTGGCCGGCGGAATCACGCGCCGGTAGGGGCGCCCGAGGGTATGCAGGATGTTGCCGACGATCTCAACACAACTGACCTGGAGGCGCCGCCACCGGACCCCGGTGACGCGTCGGGAGAGATGTGAGATGAAGGGGCCGAGGTGGCGCCGCGCCACCTCATCCCTTCCACCTCGATCAGCTCATTGCGACGGCCCGCTGAGCAGCCACACATCATCCCATCGGGGGAACACCACCGGGCCGCCGGCCGCGGCCCCCTCGGGACCCTCGACCCGCCCGTACAGGACTACATACTGCGTCTGGCCCACGTTGGCGTCTGCGCCTTCCTCCCCGGTTTGCACGTACAGGTCATAGGTGTTCCAACTGCCGCCCCTGCCCCCCTCACGGCGAACCTGGACGACATCGCCCATGGGCTTGGCCGGGTCACCGGCGGCAAGGTACATGCCTGCGATGGCGGCGAAACCCTCTCGTGCAGAACGTACCGTCATGTCCGCGCTTAGCAGGTACTCCGCATTGGCGCGCACCTTGCCGATCTGCTGGTAGGTCACCGCGTTGCTCCTCTGGTTGGGCCCCAGATTGGCCGCCAGCATCCCCTGATACACCTGCATGCGGCCGTCGCCGTGCCACGGGCCGGCATCGGCATTCTCTTCCTTCGCCAGGGGCTCATCGAAGCTCGCGTCGGCCAGTAGATTCTCCGGCGCCAGCACCCAGTCCTCATCTGGTACGGACTCTGCCTCACCGGTGGTGCGGAACCGGGGGTATTCCCCCGTCTGCCGCCAATGCCGGTTCAGCCCCGGCGTGCCGGGCTCGCAGGCGTCCAGGTCCACGAGAGCACGCGGCCGGGGCAGGGGCTGCAGACGGTAGTGGGCGTTGGGCTTTGTGCCATGGACCGTTAGGGCGGCCCCGGGATCGGGGGCCTCGTCCAGGTGCGTCTTGGCGAAGGCCCGGGTGAGGATCTTGTTTCCGTCACAGGGCAAGACGTATGAGTCAAGCTCCATCGGCAGCGTGAGGCCCTTGCCGATGAGTGGGCTGGCCTCAGATAGGCGGTAGTCGCCGGCTGCACGGTCGATGAACTTCGCGTCCGCGAACACCTCATGCTTACCCAAGCCCACATAGGGGCTGCCCAGGCGGAGTTGATTGAGCTGACCGGGATCGACAACCACCGAGTGGGTGTCGCAGTGGCGCTGCAGCCGCCAGATCGGCAGCTTGCCGTAGAGTTGATCCCACCCATTCATGAAGTTCAGGTGCATCCCCGTGCGCTGGTAGGGCTTCAGAGTCCACACAAAGGCGTTGTAGTCCGACCAATTGCCCGAGCCGTGGGGTGTCCCCTCGGTGATGCCGACGAAGTACCCCACACAGTCGATCAGGATATTATTGACGACCTGCACATTGCGCACGGCCATCAGGCAGGGCTTGGACCTGGCCTCGGTGGCGGATTGTCGGTACAGGGCATGGCGCGGCGAGCCCGTGACGCAGACGCCCTCCCCACAGCTATCGAAGATGTTATTGGCCACCAAGACGTCAGAGCTGTAAATCCACACCGCCCGGCCGCAGTGGCGGAAGGTGTTGTTCACGATGATCGCCCACCGGCTGATCTCGAAGTAGATCCCGCAGTTGCAGTTATCGAAGGTGTTCTCGGCGATGAGGATGTTCGCATCACTGATGTCCAGCCACAGGGCGGAGGCGGGCTCATCATGCCAGTGATTGCGCAGGAACCGTGAATCGCGCCACATGACATACTTGTTGCCATAGGTCAGGCACTTCACATCGCCCCGCCAGCCGTTGTGATGCAGCTCGTTGCCCTCCACCAGCATGCGGTACCCCTTGTTGCTGGTCATTCCCATGAGCCCGTTATGGGCGATCTCATTGCCCCGGATCACGCAGTCCTGCCCCGACACGATTAGGCCGATGAAATCGTTGTGTGTGATGTGGCAGTCCTGCACGATGGAGCGGTCGCCCGAGACGGTCACAGCCTGCTCGTGGGGCCAAAAGCCGTCCTGGAAGTGCCTGATGTCCAGCCCGCGGAGTGTCCACGTTCCGCGCAGGATAGCGCCATCCTCGCGCACCGAGGCCTCGACGACGTGCTCCTGCGGATGGCTACCGTCAGCCAGCCACACGTACAAGCGCTTGGCTGAACCATCGTAGAAGAAGCTCCCGGGGCGCATGTCCTGTACGGTCTTGCCGTCCCACTGGCGCTTGTACTGAAAGCCGTTGGTGCCTTTGGCACGGGCGGGGCTGCCCTGCAGCCCAATCTGCGCCAGGGGCTCCTCATCCACGAACACCATCTGCGGGTATTTGTCCCAGGGACACCAGTAGATTCCCTGTGGTCCGTCGGTGGGCGTCGTGAGGTCGATCTGCGCTCTTTGCCATGGCCCGGGGAGGACATCGGAGCCCTTGATTACAGGCCGGGCGTTGGGCGCCGCGGCAAGAGTGATACGCTTCTGCGGGTCCTTCCAGTCATCCCCGTCCCAGACCACTTCCTCGCGGTACGTACCCGCCCCCACAAGGATTGTGTCGCCCGGCGTGACGAGCTTCATTGCAGCGGTGATGGACGCCAGCGGCGCTTGCTCAGTCCCCGGGTTCGTGTCGGAGGCGTTCTGAGCTTGGTTCGAGACATGGTAGGTCGCGCCGAGGCACACGGCGGGGATACATAGCAGAAACGGTGCCAGCCAACGCAGGTATAACCCGGGAGACGTCATGACACGAATCACTCCTCGCATGGTTCCGGAGAAACAATGGCATAGACTGAGGGCGAGTTGCACTGGTCCAGGCTTGACGACCCGGCGCTAATCCAGCAGGTCAATTCATGAGGCGAGGCGTGATTCCCTCCATGACCTGCGTCCCCTCGCCGTTTCTGCCGTCGCCCCTGCCGTCTGGAGGGGCCGAACGCGAGGGGCGATGTTTGCCCCGACGCTTCCGGCCCGCTGAGAGGCCTCGAAGTCCGGGCTTCCCCAGCCCTCGACCCCTCCGTTGCCCACGTAGGCGTAGACATCGATGCTGACGATATCCAGGCCCAAGGGTAGCAGTCGTCGGCCATCCTCGGCGCGTGCCGTATGCGGTAATTCCGCACGTACGGTCCGAACGGGCAGAGGGGGCTGAAATGCCCCCTCTGACCCCAATCGAGCACGCGCGTGCTCGTGCTCGTTGTCGAACGCCACTGGCGCGTGGCTCGCGGGGCCCCGGCGACAGCCCCACCCGAGGGGTTGCTCTTGCTCGCTACGCTCCCGCGCTCAATGAACGCGGACCGAGCCGCGAAGGCACTAACCGGACGCCACGACCCCAGCTACGCAGGTAGCCGAAGGCGATGTAGCGAAGGGCACCCCATGTGAGATACCACGGCGCACGGTCGGTTTGGGCGTTGCTTGCCACAAGAGCGCGGGCCGGCCAGGAGCAGGGAGCATAATGATGAGAACACTGGTCATCGGCGGAACCGGACACATCGGCAGCTACCTCGTGCCACGCCTGGTACTGGCAGGGCATGAGGTCACGGTGGTGGCGCGGAATCCGGCGCCCCAGTACACCGACCCCCGCCTGGCCTGGGGACAGGTCCAGTGGGTCGTCGCAGACCGTCTGGCTGAGGAGAAAGCGGGCACGTGGGGGCCGCGGATGGACGCAATTGAGGCCGATGTGGTCATCGACCTGATTTGCTATACGCCGGAGCAAAGCCGCACCATGGTGCAGGCCTTCGAGGGCCGCGTCCGGCAGTTCATACACTGTGGCACCATCTGGGCGTATGGGCCGCCGGCGCGCTCCCCATACCGCGAGAGCGACCCACGCAATCCCATCTCCGACTATGGCCGGAAGAAGGCCACCATCGAGGCGGAGCTCATCGATCTGTATAGGACCTCAGGGTTCCCCGTCACGATCATCCACCCGGGGCATATCTCGGGGCGCAGATGGCTGCCCATCGACCCTCAGGGGACGCGCAATGGAGTGGGTGTGTACGAGAGGCTTGCCCGGGGCGAGGCCGTCGAGCTTCCCCGGTTTGGGCGCGAGACCATCCAGCACGTGCACGCCGACGACCTGGGCCAGTTGTTCGAATCCGCCATTACCCACAGGAACGTGTCCCTGGGTGAGGCCTTCAGCGGGGTCGCGCCCTATGCCATGTCCCTGGTGTCGTGCTGTGAGTTTGTGGCCCGGCTGTTCGGACGTAAGCCCAATATCGCCTTCCACACTCGCGAGGAAATGGCTGAGATCCTCGGGACGGCATGGGGCGCCACCCAGGACCACATCGACCATTCCCCGTGCTGCTCCATTGAGAAGGCTCAGCGCCTGCTGCAGTACCGTCCAAGGTACACAACCGAGGAGATCTACGCGGAATGCATCGAGCACCTTCTGCAGACCGGCGAGCTCGCGGTGTGATGCGCCGCGTTGAGAGATGTGGCTGCCTGGCCTGCGGCCCAATGCCTGGACTCGCGAGGCACCGATCATGGCGATAGCTCTGGCCCTGGTGACGCTCTTGCTACAGGGCATTGGATGCGCGGCGCCCACGTATCCTGATGACGCCTTCTCATCGCCCCCGGCGGACCGTTGGGATGCCTTCGAGACCCTCACGGGAGTACAGCCCCCCGGCAACCCGGTGAGTCGCATGACGCAATATGAGCTCAACGAGCTACGGGCCGTCACTCGCCATGGCAAACCGTGGGCCCGTTGGCGGTTCATATGCAGGCCCGGTCATGGCGCGGTGCTCTGCTTCAGTGAGCGAATCCGGCGCATGCCGCGCCTTGTGAGGGTGCGTATCGCCAACAGGGGCGAGCGGCCGGCCACCTTCGCCGTCTCGATGGCCGAGATGCCCTGGGTGCCCGGCACGGAAGGGGAGACACTCAACTGGGCGGTGAATGCCGACGGTCCGCTATCTCCCGGCGAAGAGCGTGTCGTGCGCTTCGACCTATCTGAACTACGGCCGAACACGGAAGCGGATCGCTCGGTACCGCGGTGGCCCACCACCATCAATCTACACGTCGGCGGCCCGCAGGGCGGCGTGCTGTATGCCCTCGAACTCCGCGAGTGGACTGTGCTCTACGCCCCGGCCGAGGGTATAACGGTTGACTCGCTGACGGTGCCGTCGCCTTTGCGGCCCGGAGAACAGGCTGTCTTCACACTGCAGACCGAGGGTGTCACAGCGGATACCGTGGCGGACGTTGAGGTCCGGCACGGGCGGCGCGTGCTGTGGCGGACCCGGCTCACCGCCGATGAGACGCGGGCACTGGCACAAACGGGCGGCCTCGAGCTCAAGCGCCAGACGCCGTGGTACCTGCCGCCGCGCACCCTTTCGGCGGGGCTTGTAGTGGATGGCTACCGGGCGGAAGGTGCGGAAGCGTCCGTCGAAGTGGCCCCGGCGAGGCCATCGACCTTCCCCCGAGCCGAGCGGCGCGTGCACAACGGCCGCCCCACGGTGTTCGTCGAGGGCAAACCCATGAGTTGGAGCGGCTACTCCTCCTATGAGTACCAGCCCGCCAACGTGTCGGAGTTTGGGGCGGCGGGGGCGAATATGTTCGTGGTGCCTGTGGCAGCCGGGCGGCATGTACACCAGATCGCCGAGCCCACCTGGGTCTCACCCGATACCTTTGACTTCGGTCAGGTCGACGAGCGCGTCTGCATGTCCCTGCAGGCCAACCCGCAGGCATATCTGCTCCTGCGCGTCTCACTGGCGCTGCCCTCTTTCTGGCTGCAAGAGCATCCCGACAGCATCGTGCGCGTGCGGACGCGGGAGGGTGATACGCCCGGCCGGGAGGCGCAATGGGAGGAGACGGGCACACTTGCGGCCAGCATCGCCTCTCCCGAATGGCAGGATCAGCAGGAGGCCTGCCTGCGGGCCCTCATCGAGCACTGCGCGAAGCAGCCGTGGGCCGGCCGGGTGATCGGCTTCTTCCCCACCGGCGAGGTGACCGAGGAGTGGTTCGCCTGGGGCTGCAATGACGGCCTATTCGCGGATTACTCGCCCGCGAACCAGGAGGCCTTCGCCCGCTGGTGCCAAAACCACAGCTACCCGTGGACATCGGTGCCCGAACCCCGGTCCCGTCAGCGACCCGGCTGGGACTACTACCCGCCCGACGCCGCGGGACAGCAGTCAGCGGCATACGCCCAGTATTACTCGGAGCTGACCGCGGAGGTGATCGCCCGGTTCGCCCGTCTGATCAAGCAGGCCACCGGCAACCGGTGCCTCACGGGGACGTTCTACGGGTACCTCCTCCAGCTTGCCGGGGAGCCACGGCAGCATCTCGCGGGCCAATTCGCCCTGCGACGCCTCATCGATTGCCCCCAACTCGACTTCTTCGCGGGCATTCCCCTGCACAACTTCCGCAGCCTTACCGCGGGGTATGATCTTTACACCTCGGCCACAGAGAGCATCCTCGCGGCCGGGAAGTTGTATGTGAACGAGAACGACCTGTTCTCGTGGCTGCACCATGCGTTGTGGACCACCGCCTACGACCCGGCAGACCCTCGCGGGGGCGCAATCTCGATGCACCGCCGCGTCTTGGCAAACGACATGGTCCATGGGGCTCCGCGCCAGTGGTTTTCGCTGCTCAGTAGCTGGCATCACGACCGGGACTTGATGGCGGAGTTCGCCAGGCAGATCGCGCTGCAGTCCATGGGCCTCCAGTACGACCGTTCCGGTGTGGAGCAGATTGCCTTCGTGGTGGACGACACGAGCTTCGCGTGGCTGCCTCCCGAAAGCGCTCTGCATCGGGCCACTCATGCGGGGCTGCTGTACGCCCTTGGCAGGACCGGGGCACCTGTCGGAGTATGGCTACTGCGCGACCTCGACCGGCTGCCTGAGCGCATCAAGCTCATCGTGGTGGCCGAGGCCACGGCGGCGTTGCCCGAGGATATCGACAAGCTGCGGGGCCTCCTGCGAGTCGGGGGGCGCACCATAGTGGTTGTGGGAGCGCCGGGGCTGATAGACCCCATCAGCCAGAATTGGGACGCCCGTGCCCCTGCGCAGCTCACAGGGCTCCCGATCCAAGTGAACGACGCCGGCGGGTTGGGGGACGCCACTGTGACCGAAACGGGGCATGCGGCGTGCAGCCTCGGACAGGTGCGCCCAATTGCCACAGGCGACGGGGAGGCCTGGATGCGCCTGGCCGACGGCGGAGCCGCGGGCCTGGAGCGCGACCTGCCCAACGGTGGGACGCTTATCTGGTGCTCGGTGCCCCCGCAGACCAACGCCGTCACCCTCCGATGGCTTGGGCACGCCGGGGTGCACCGCTACGCCCCCGCCGACTACACGGTCCACGCCTCGGAAGGCCTCGTAGCCATCACCGCGTCACAGGCGGGCATTGTGGCCCTCCAATGGCCTAACGCGGTCCGCGTCCGCGACCTGTACGACGGCTGGCAGGCCCAGGGCGCCGCCTTCACTTGCCCCTTTGCCGCGGGGCAGACGCGGCTCTTTGCCGTCGAGAGCACGTGAGGCGACTGCTCGACCTGTACCCGCGGGAGCCCGCTCCCCCAGACCCCCTGCTTCTCGCGCGGACATTGCGCCGAGGCTTGCAGATGCGGGGCTCCCCGCGCGGGCGGAAGGCCGGAGATGAGCTCACGGCACGGCCCCGAGATTGGCTCCCCTCGTCCATGCGATGGCGCCTGTGTGGTGACTTGCGCCCATTGCGCATTCGACAACGAGCACGATCCCGCCCCGCAGACGCGGGACGGGATCGTGCTCGGGGGTCCGGGGATTGTATCCCCGGCCAGGTGTGGGGCGGAGCCCCACGACGTTGCCTTTTGCAGCCCGAGGTGTAGCCTTGAGGCCGTCTGGTGTGGGCCGTGGGAAGCCCCGGGCTACCCCCCAACAACAAGCATACGGTAGCCCAGCCTTGGAACACTGAGCGGCACACTGCCCTCGGTAAGGGCAAGCTCGGCCTTGTCGGGCCAACTGACGACGCGCTTCACGCTCACGCCCAGGCTCTCCGCGTTGAGGCGCACCTGACCTTCCCGATCCTCCCGGCTCAGGTTAGACACGATCACCAGAGCCCGGCCATCCTGGCGGCGGTAGGCGCTCGCGTAGACATCGGGCATCTCGGTGAAGGCGGGTGGATCGGGTGCGAAGTAGGGAATGAACTGCGAATCCACATACCCGAACTCATCCAGGGCGTCCCAGGCCTGCCACACCACTTCGGGATTGCACCAGATGGGCCAGACGGCAACATCGTGGACCATCAGCAGGGCCATCAGCCCCCGGGTAGGCTCGATCTTGTCGCGATACTCCTCGGGGAACTCGGGGATGAAGAAGGGCATGATGCCCCACTGCCGGCCGTTGAACTCGGCGCGGAAGGTGTCCAGGCTGATGACATCCATGTAGCTGTCCTTCACCCGGCCCCGGAAGTTCTCACCGTCCAGGTACGAGTCCTCGTAGGCCAGAATCGGGATGGTCACCTTCCCCGACATATGCGCCATGGTGAAGGTCTCTCGCGGCAGGTCCTTGATGATGGTGTACATGCGCCGGTATAGGTCCCGGTAGGCCAAGATGGGGAAGGTGCGGTGGGCCACACCATCGCGCACGTAGCCCACTCCGGCCGACAGATTCGTCGAGGGGTAGGGGTGCGTATTGTCGTGGTACACGCCGTCGATGCCATATTGGTCGATGAACTGCTTATCCCTGTAGACAATGAAGTCGCTATAGCCCTTACCCGCGGGTGACACCATGGCAAAGCCCGCCCCATACGCCGCCACATCCGCCGATCCGCTGTCCACGGGCCCCATGGACCAGTGGCGGCCGAAGATCGGCCATTCCTCACAGGCCGCCGATAGAAAGCTCAGGCACAGGTAGGGCACGCTCTTCACACCATCCTGTCTGAGCCCCTCCATTCTCTTCGAGAAAAGCTCCGGGTCCGTGGCCTCGGGGTAGCCGTAGTAGCGCAGGGAGTCCTTCTCCGGCGTAGGCCAGATGATCGCCACGTTCCCGTGCGTGTCGCCCTCGGGCGTCTGCAGCGATTGCAGCCGCCACCTGCGCCAGTCCTTTGGCAGGGGCTTCACCGGGGTCGCCTGCAGGCCGAACACCAGCCGCCAGTTTGCCGGGAGCGTCTGCCCGGGAGCGAGAATATTCAGCCGCAGTGTCACTTCAGCCTCCGAGCGGACCACCTGCACCGCATCCGCCGCCTCGCCATTGGGCCACATCTCG
>Ga0272441_10010975_pt1 | contig 13566 bp, 13 predicted proteins | sample SSMProp6N_FD_193582 | JGI IMG/M metagenome (GOLD analysis project Ga0272441, IMG submission 193582) | Marine sediment archaeal communities from Little Sippewissett salt marsh, Falmouth, MA, United States - SSM-Prop-6N | ecosystem: Environmental > Aquatic > Marine > Wetlands > Sediment ... | reverse complement strand
CAGTCCGATGCGGGCAAGATCGGCGGGCACCATGTTGCAGGCGGCGACGCGGGCGTGCCCGCTTGCGTCCAACCGCCAAATGACGTGATCCGCAGGGATCCCCAGTGGATCGAACAACCACTCCTGAGCTAATGAGACGGCGTCGCGGCCGGTCGCTTCCTCGAGGATCCGCGGGATCAGTTGACTCACCGGCGTTTGGTAGCGAAAGACAGTTCCTGGCTGTTCGTCCATGGAGAGGGACAAGACGTACGCGATGCGGTCCTCGGCAGCCAGCCATTCGTTGTACGGATTGCGGGGATCGGCGTAGTTCATCGACCACTCGTCGTATGCGAACCCGGTTCTCAATGTCAGCAGATCCTGAACCGTGATGTCCCACACCCGAGGATCGGCTACAGCATACGCGGAGAACCACTTCCGGAGGGTTTCGTATTCATCGGCCAGCAGTCCGCGATCGATCGCAATCCCCATGAGCAGGGAGTTGATGCTCTTGGTGGCACTGTACAACGCTGTCATTTCCCCCGCGGCGAAGCCGTTCCAGTAGCCTTCGTACACGAGGAATCCGTCCTTGACGACGATTAGCGAGGTCAATGCGCGACTCGATGCAGTGTACCGGGTTACGGCGTCCCCCAGCGCGCCCGGCGGGAATCCGACATCCTCAGGAAGGGCACGCGGCCAATCCTTGGCCCACGCAGCATCAGAAGGCGTCGCCGAGCTCGCGGTGAATGTGCCCACGACGGCGAGAACCAACAGGAGAATCATCCGATGAGTCATGCTTGATGGTAGCGGGAGCCGACTCCGGTCGCATCCAGCCCGCTAGTGCCGACCCGCTCGAATGACTGCAAATCGGGCTCTTCGCCTCCCATGTCCAATCGGAACGGCGGATTGTCGTCGTGCATCAGCGATCCGGCCAATCATGCGGTCTTCGTCGTTCCGTCCGTCGTCTGAGACAGATCGAGCGGTCCGCCACGGCCGAACCTTGTGCAATGACTGGCTGTTCGATTTGACGTTCAGGAAAACGCCATAAATTGCGAAACGCATTTCTGAACTGTATAATCATGCTCAGGAAGTAGGCATATTTTCTGGAGAACTAACGACCCGATTCGAGGAGAGAGAGACGCGCATGCTCCAACAAGCATGGCAGTACATCATGGGCCATCCCGACAAGTTGTTGGAATGGACGTGGCAGCACCTCCAGATTGTGTTGGTGGCCAATGCCGTCGCGGCTGTCGTTGGGGTGCTTCTCGGGGTTTGGGTATCGGGAAAGGGACGAGAGCAACTGGCAGACGGCGTCATCCACGCTGCAAGCATTCTGATGACCATTCCCTCGCTGGCGTTGTTCGGCATCCTCATGGGGATCCTCTACGCCTTGAGCTTACCGTCGATCGGATTCCTGCCGGTCGTGATTGCGTTGGCGCTGTACGGGCTTCTCCCGATCATTCGCAACACGCATACGGCGCTTCGGGAAGTCGACCCCGCGATGATTGAAGCCGGCCGCGGCATGGGAATGAGCGGGTTTCAGTTGCTCCTTCGCGTGAAGATGCCGCTCGCAGTTCCCGTAATCATGGCGGGCCTCCGCCAAGCGATGGTGATGAACGTGGGGATCGCAGCGATCGGCTCGTATCTGGGCGCCGGGGGGCTCGGGCAAGCGATCTTCAGAGGACTCGGCAATTACCGCAAGGACCTCGTGCTGGTGGGAGCTCTGACGGTTTCACTTCTCGCCATCGCCATCGACTTGCTGATGGCGGGTGTGGAACGACTGACGACGCCGAGAGGCATCCGCATAGGGAGGAAGCATTGATTCGGCTGGAGCATGTATCGAAGGTCTTTGCCGATGGTACGGAGGCTGTGAAAGATCTCTCGTTGGAGATCTCTGAAGGCGAATTCTGCGTTTTCCTCGGCCCCTCGGGTTGCGGCAAGACGACGAGTCTCAGGATGATCAACCGTCTGATCCCAATCACGCGAGGCAAGATCCTTATCCAAGGGATCGACACGCAACAGCGGAACGTCAACGAGCTTCGACGAGACATCGGCTATGCCATTCAGAACATCGGGCTGTTTCCTCACCTGACCGTGGCGCAGAACATCGGCACGGTTCCCATGCTCAAGCACTGGCCACGGGAAAAGCGGCGCGCACGAGCTCGCGAGCTTCTCGATCTGGTCGGCATGCCGCCGGATACCTTCATCGATCGATACCCGTCCGAATTGTCCGGCGGGCAGCAGCAGCGCGTCGGGGTGGCACGATGTTTAGGGGCCGACCCTCCGATTCTGCTGATGGACGAACCCTTCGGAGCGATCGATCCGATCACTCGAACCAAGCTTCAGGGCGAGTTCCTTAAGATCCAGGAGCGGCTCCAGAAGACGATCGCGTTCGTAACGCACGACATCGACGAAGCAATCAAAATGGGCGACACGATCGCGTTGATGAAGGACGGCGAACTCGTGCAGTACGCCGATCCGGCCACCCTTCTAGCAGAGCCCAAGACTCGATTCGTCAGGGATTTCGTCGGGGCGGACCGCGTCCTGAAGGGATTGAGACTGTTGCGTGCCCGCGACGTCATGAAGGATCCGAAGCACATCCTTCGGATCGACGAATCGGTATCCCATGCCGTCGAGGCTCTCGACACACGGCGACGGCAGTGGCTGCCGGCGGTCGATGATGCCGGACGATTCCGCGGATGGGTGGAACGCGAGGATCTCGAATCCTCCGAAACCTTGGAAGACGCCCTGACCCCTGCGGTGACCACGGCCTCTCCACGAACGCCGCTCAACGAAGCGTTGTCGATGATGCTCGCCAGCGCCACCGGCGCGGTCGCCGTGTTGGACGATGATGACAAGTTACTCGGGCTTCTATCGTTCGGTGCCATTCGAGACGTGCTCTCAGCCGACGACGAGAGTGATCAGGAATGAGGCATTGGGTGGTCCCCGCGATTCTGTTGCTTGCCCTGCTTGGGCTGACGGTCTGGATGACGCGGCTCGAAACGGTCGGCATCTATCGAATGCCCAGCTTGAGTGAGGTGATGATTGCCAGCTTCGAACACCTTCAGCTCGTCCTCGCCGCCGAAGGGCTGGCCATACTGATCGGAGTTCCGATTGGGTTCATCGTCTCGCGGAGGGCGTTCCGATGGATCGGGACGCCGCTGATGGCGGCCGTGAACGTCGGGCAAACGATTCCGACGCTCGCGTTGCTGGCGATTGCATCGCTGGCGATCGGGTCGGGCTTCCAAGCGGCTGTCGTCGGTCTGTTCATCTACGCGTTGCTGCCGATCGTTCGCAACACCTTTGCAGGGATCCGGTCCGTCGACCCGGCGGTGAAGGAAGCCGCTCAAGGAATGGGGATGTCGCGGTGGCAAGTGACGTCGCGTGTCGAACTCCCGCTCGCCCGTCCGGTCATCGTGGCCGGCGTCAGGACATCCACCGTCGTCAACGTAGGGACGGCGGCCGTTGCGGGGATGATCGGAGGCGTTGGACTGGGATCGTTAATCACAACGGGTCTTGCCGTCAACGTCGTACAGATGGTGCTACAAGGAGCCGCTCCCGCGGCCGCCCTTGCGATTGCTCTGGACGCCATCCTCGGTCAAGTCGAGCGATGGCTGACTCCGCGCGGATTGCGCAAGTCTGCTCCTCGGACATCGAAACGTGCCCTCCGGCGCGCCGCGATGGCCGATGGTCTTTAGAACGATCCATCAAGCGAACATCGGAGCCCGAACGATCGGGCACGGACGGAATGTCGAGTGACGTGCCGAAGAGCACACGAATCAAACGCCAAAGACTGACAAGGAGGAAACGATGCGTATTGCACGAACTGCCATTGTGATTGCGATGGTTCTCGGAATGGGGCTTGCCGCCATGGGGGCCGATATCGTTGTCGGAGCGAAGAACTTCACCGAACAGTATGTCGTAGGTAACTTGATGTACCTATTGCTCCAGGATCGAGGCTACGATGTGGAGTTGAAGACGGGGATGAGCACGACTGTCATCCGCGAGGCGATGGTCTCCGGAGATGTCGACCTGGCCATGAGCTACACGGGCAACGGATGGCTTCTGTTCCCCGAGGGCGGGAACACGTATCAGAATGAGACCCCGCTCGAGATGTACGAAAAGGCGCGCGATCACGACGTGGCCAACGGCCTCGTATGGCTCGAACCGATTTGGTGCAACAACACCTATGCGATCGCTGTCACCAACGAATTCGCGGAATCCAACGACGTCACTACGCTGACGGAGTTCGCGGAATACGTCAACGCGAACGACGGCGATGTCCCGTTCTGCAGTACATTCGAGTTCTACGCCCGCCCCGACGGCGTGCTGGGCTGGCAGCTGCATTACGGATTCGCCTTCCAACCAGGTTCGATCAAGACCGTGCTTCCGGGACTGACGTTCGAACCCCTCATCACCGGCGAAGTCGCGGCCACGACCGTCTTCGGAACCGATCCGATCGTCGCCAAGTACAACTGGGTCGTTCTGCAGGACGATCAGAACTTCTGGCCGCCGTACGACCTTTCCCCGGTCATTCGTCAGGACGTGCTGGACGCCCATCCGGGAATCGAAGCCGTGCTGAACCAGCTGGTTGCAGCGTTCCCGGACGATCCTGCGGAAGCGCGCGCGGAGATGACGGCACTCAATGCACGCGTCGACAACGACCTCCTCGAACCCGAGGACGTCGCTCGCGAATGGCTGGAGGCACAGGGATTGATCTAGAATACCTGTGCTCGGATACGATCTACGTCATCAGCGCGGGGTGGGCCGGAAGGCTCGCCCCGCATCTTGTGTAACGTCTCGTTGAGGACTAGACTCCGGTTCGGAGACGGGGACACGATGCACGAACGACTCATCGCGTACTACCGGCCGTTCCCTTGGTCGAGAATCGGGGAAGCGCGAACCGGACGAACGAGCGTCGAGAAGGCGTTACGTACGTACTGCCGGGACAACGTGCTGGCGTGGCAAACGCTGCTTGTGGAAACGGATACGAGCATCCGACGATCGTTGGAAGACCGCACGGTCGGAAAGGACGTCATGCAACGGCTGAGAACAGGATGCGCGGACGGCATCATCGTATGCCGTCCGGAACACGTGTTCTCTTCGTCCGCGGACGCTCTGTCCACATTGGAGCGCTGGATCGACATGGGAATCACGTTCCATTGCGTTTGGTTCTGCGACGAGCGTCCCCTGGCACTACATTCCGGGGAGACACTCCTCGATGGAGGATTCGTCATTCGCGGCCTCTCCGAACTCCAACGGCGCGTAGACGCAGAACGTGCACACCAACGGGTCGCCAGCCGACAGATCTCGGGAACTTGGCGGGGACGCGTTCCGTTCGGCTTTCATGCGGCCAAAGGACGATTGATTGAGGATCCGGACCGGATCGATCGCATCATGGACATGAAACGTGCCCACCGCCGCGGTGCAAGCTATCGGCGAATCGCCCGAGAGCAAGGCATTTCCATCGCTACGGTTCACCGGTTGGTCAAGACTGACCTCCGCAAGCTGCGGCGCATCGGCTCTCAGCCGGACACACCAGCACCTTCTTCGCTTTCGACGACGCCCGATCCTTCCTAGGGGGAATCGCAGGGCGATCCTCGAGTGACGTGACATGGGCCTTCACGTCACGTGGACGCAGGTGAATCCGACGGTTCCTCGCCTCCCATGTCCAAGCGGAACGGCGGATACTCGTCGTGCATCAGCGCGACGTAAGTCCCCACGCGAACGACCCATCGATTGAGACCCATCAGGAAGTCGAACAGTCCCCGCGGGTACCGACCGGTGAACAGCAGTGCGAACGCGGCAATCAACACGAGAATGAAGATCAGTCCACTCCCGATCCTCACGGCGGCGTTGTCCGCCACCTGGCTGTTCGTCGTCCACGCCCACAAACCACTGGTAAGAAGGCCGACCACGAGGTAGTGAGGGATCGCCAACAACCACCACTTGACCAGCGCCAATCCGCGCGACAGACGTTCGGGATACGCCACCGCCAATCGGGCGGGATAATCGACGTCCTTCAGCGTGAACGGGGGATAGAGGTCGGTCGCCAGCGCACCGTAGCTGTAGAACGCGACCCGCCATGTCCATCGCAGCACACCGACGTTGAAATCGAAGATGCCGCGCGGATACCGCCCGGTGAACAGGATGGCGAACCACGCAATCGCGGTCAGCACGGCGAACGCCGCCCACAGGACGGCGAGGACGATGTAGTGTGGAATGAGCAAGAACCACTTGATCAACCACAACACCGGACTCAACGGGGTATCGACATGGCCTGCGATCGCTGCGGGATAGGCGCCCGCGCGCTGCATTCCGGGCTGTTCCTCCTGCGGAGCGAAGCCGCGGGTGGCGAGAACGAGCAATACGGCGGCCAATGCCGCGAACACGATGCCGGCGACGAGAAGGCCGATGCTGACCGGATACAAGATCGGAAGCCGCGCACGAACGATCGCCGACACCGACACATCCGGCGACCCGTCCGCATTCATGATGACGGCCGACCAGCGCCCCCGACTGAGGTCCCACGTCAACGTCTGTTCCCCGGATCCCTGTTCCGACGCCGTCCAGATACCTGCCGCTTCCGGGGCCGTACCCGGCGCTGTACCGGGTCGTTCCACGAGACGAACGTCACGCCACCCGTCCCCCAACTGGCGGACCACGCTGTGGGTTACGTCGGAAAGGTAGGCGTCGACGTCCTCCTTCGGTCCGATTCCGACGAACACCTCACGGCCGGACGTGGAGACGGCACTCAGCTGGACGGTCGCATCCACCTTGGATGGCCACCAGTCTCCCGGATGGGACGCCAGGTCGATCTCATCCGCGACGATCGCGTAACCGTCCACGTCCAAGTACTTCGCCGAGCTGCTGTAGAAACCGTCCGCGTCGCGCAACGTCTCGTGACTCCACAGCAAGGCGCCCCCACCGATGAGCAATCCCAAGGCAACCAGCGCGAAAATGGATCCGAAGATCGCGGCAACAACCTTTCCTGTGGTCATCATCCCCCCATTCCCGAACGTTACGCGATGCGCGCGTCGTGGCGCAGTCCAGCGGATCGCGACTCACTGCATCCGTGCACGATAGCATGTCTACGTCGTTGTGACAAAGGATTACGGTTCGTGTCGAACGAGGTTTTGCCCGCGGCGTTGTACCAGCAACGTCCCGGCGGCGACCACGAGCAGTCCGATCCCCTGCAACCAGGACACGGATTCTCCGAGAACGACCCACGCAAGAATGGCGATCTGAATCATCATCGTGTTGTTCACCGCACTCGATTCGGCTGCGGACAGCGTGCGCAGGCTGTAGTTCCATAGGGTGAAGGCGAGCGCCGTGTTCACGACGGCCAGCCACAGCACGATTCCCCATCCTCGAACCGACAAGGCCGGAAAGCCCTGAGTGATGATTCCAAAGCCGAGTAACGAGAGTCCTCCGATGCCCATGCTGACGGTGGTCACAAGCCACGGCGACATCCGACGATGCCGATTGACCGCCCGCCCCAACAGCGACGCACCCGCGTTGGCGAACAGGGTCAGCAAACCGAACGAAACGCCGAGCGGGCTCGCGCGAAGAACGTCGGCGCGTCCGAAGTACACGGCGGCGCCGGCGATCGTTAGGGCAACGCCGAGCCACTGCCACCGGTGCAACCGTTCTCGAAGGCAAAGAACACCGGCAGCGGCGACGATCAACGGTGTGAAGCTGAGCATCAGGCTGAACGGAATCGCGTCCAGTACACTCAATGTCAGAAACTGCCCACCCTGGGTAAGGGTATAGAAGACGATCCCCAGCGCCACAAGCTGTAACCACTGCGGTTTCTGCAGCGCGAGGACTTCGTCTCGGCGCTTCCACAGTCCCGGAAGGAGTAGGAAGAAGGCACAGCTGTATCGAAGGCCCGCGAACGTCAAGGCGGGGACTTCTTCAAGACCGCGCTTGATCAACACCCACGATGTGGACCAGAGGAACGTAACCAGAAGCCCCTGGAGTACGGCGACGCGATGTTTGTGTGCGATCAACGTAGCACCCTTTCCTGCGGCCCAAGCCACAGAAACGTGACGTGTCGGCCTATCCCCTCCCGGCTTTTGTCCGATTAGGTGCTACGCGCAATGGCTTCCGTGACGCTCGGTCCGGACCCGCTCAATGGCGGCGGAACCCTAGTCACTCAGGTCGACCGCGTTCATTCTCCACGAACGCTGCGGCGATGACAACGGCCGAAACGTCAACCGTTCTTGGCCTTTCCTCGCATATCGCACATTGCAAGATACAATCCCGCCATGTGTCGGATGTTGGCGAGTCCACGAGGCATCACCGGACGAAACCTACTGGAGCCATTTCTCTTGATGGCACAAGGGCTCAACGCGCGCAACGAGTGTAATACGACCTGGGGGCACTGGGCGCACGGCGACGGCTGGGGGGCGGTGCTCGAAGCCGCGGACGGATTGGCGGTCGTTCGAAGCGCGCGACCCTGCTGGGACGATCCCGCATTTCGCGAGCTGGCCGACCGACGCGTCTTTCTGCTCCACGCGCGCAGAGCGTCCAAGGGACGGGTCAGCGAGGAGAATGCGCATCCGTTTGCAGCTTCGTGTGCAAACCGCGACTGGACCTTCTGCCACAACGGCACCGTGCGCGACCTGTTTCCGGAAGTCGACGACGCCGAAGACGGCCGAACGGACTCGGAGAAGCTCTTCCGGCGTCTCGTCCCGTTTCTGTGCAAGGGCGAGATTCTCTCGGGTGTGCACGAGGTGTACGGAAGACTCCAGGACTTCACCAGCGTGAACTCATTCCTTCTTTGCAGGAGCGAGCTCTGGGTTGTCAGCGGGTTCCGAACGCACACGGATTACTTCACGCTTCACTTGGCGAACACGCCCGCCGGCCCCATCGTATCGTCGGAGCCGTTGGCGAAACTGAGCGATCGTTGGGCGACGGCGGAGAATGGAAGCGTCATTCGATACTGTCGCTCGACGGGAGAGCCTCAAACGTACCGCAACGTTTTGGGCAATCTACGCCGTTCGGAAGGCCGCGCGGCGCTTCCCACGACGTTGCGTCATGAATCACACGCATCAAAAGGAGACTGACGCATGGGTTCGAAAGGAAGCTACGAAGACCGAGCGAAGGCGATCTTTGGCGCACGCGCGGATCTGTATACGACCAGCGCGTCACACACCGATGCACAGGTTCTCGGCCGACTGATTGAGATCGCCCGGCCTCAGCCAACATGGCGCGTGCTCGACATCGGCACGGGGACGGGGCACACCGCACTGGCATTCGCGCAGCACGTGCACGACGTGGTGGCTCTCGATCTGACCGAGGAGATGCTCGACGAAGGGCGCAAGTTGGCGGACGAACGTTGCGCCACCAATGTGGCCTTTCAAACGGGCGACGCGCACCGATTGCCTCGCGAATTCGGCGCATCGTTCGATCTTGTCACCTGTCGGCGCGCCGCGCATCACTTCAGCGACATCGCCCGGGCGATCGGCGAGATGAAGCGCGCGCTTCGTCCCGGAGGCACCCTCCTGATCGACGACCGCAGCGTGCCGGAGGACGATTGGATCGATGAGACCATGCACCGGTTGGACTGCCTGCATGACGAGTCGCACGTTCGTCAGTACCGGCCGAGCCGCTGGATCGAGCTGTTGGAGACGGCCGGTCTGTGCGTGGGAACCGTCGAACCGTACACCAAACACCGGCCGGTGACGGCGCTGACCGCGCGGGTGTCGCCCGAGAACGTCGCTGCCATCCGCGCGATTCTCGACCATCTGACGTCGGACCAACGCGCAAAGCTCGGCCTCGGACTTGTCGACGGCGAAGAACGATCCACCCATTGGTACGTGATGATCGCCGCGACGCTGCCCAAGGAGGCACACACCGGCTAGCACAACGATTCGCGTCCCCGGCACCGGCGGAACATCGATCTGATCAACGGCTGTCGAATGAGGTATGGTAGACGCATGGTTCGCCGATGCAGGCTCCTCTTCAGTCTCGGGCTGACGGCTCTGGCCCTCGTCTGCCTCACCGGCGTCGTGGACGCATCCTCCGTCCGCCCGATTTCGCAGGACTACCTTTCGTTGTGGGAATCACTCCGGTTGCTGTTCGTCACCCTCTTCGGCCCCGATGACGCAGTCGCCGTTGCGTGTCCCGACTTCGTGCGCGGTCTCCCGGTGAGTTCGTCTCAGCCGATTTCGCACGTCGCGATTCCCCAGCATCCGTTCATGGCCGCGAACGGAGGAAACAACATGCACTGCGACAGCACCATCAGCGACGCGTACGCCGTATCCGGACCGGTCGGACTCGAACCGACGGTTACGTCCCGCACGCAAGGCTTCGGGGGGTACGGCACGTTGACCTTCGATCGTGACGGACGCATCGTGGCCGTCTACAGCAACGGACGGCGCTTCCAGCTCGAGTTGATGGATCCGGCGACGCTGGAGGAGCTGGCGTCGTACGACCTCCCGCCGCGGCCGTGGTACTGGCTGTTGCAGGGGATCATGCCGTGGGAGTACATCGGCGCGGGCATGTACTTCTACCTCGACGAGCAAGATCGCGCGGTCGTCCCGACTACGGAAAACACGATCGAAGTGATCCAGGTTCCCGAACCAGGAGGCGACTTCGTCCGCGTACGGTCCTATGACCTGAGCGAGTACGTCGTGCCGATGTCGTGGCCGCAACGAGACAGCGTGGCGTGGGTTCTGCCCAGTTGGCGCGGTGCCTATTACTGGTATGCGACAACGGAGGGCATGATCGGCACGGTCGCGGTCGAAAACGGCCGCGTCCACACCCTTCGCCTCGACGGAGAGATCATCGAGAACTCGTTCGCCGTCGCCGAGGACGGCGCCTACATCCTCTCGGACCAAGCGTTGTATCGTCTGAGCGTCGAAGACGATGGGACGATCGTCATCGACTGGCGCACCGCGTACGATCGCGGGCCCGCCCAGAAGCCGGGACACATCACTCGGGGATCCGGCACGTCCGTCTCTCTGATGGGAGACGTGGATGGACTGGTCGCGATCACCGACAACGCCGAACCGCGAATCCACCTACAGCTCCTCAAACGCTCCGACGGGACGCTTGCGTGCGAAATCCCGTTGTTCGAGGACGGTCAAAGCGGCACGGACGTGAGTGTCGCCTGTTTCGAACACGCGGATGCATCAGGATGTGGCACGGGGATCTACTCCATTCTCGTGGAGAATAACTGGGGACACCACAGCTTCCCACGATCGCGTCCGGAACCCGGACTTACGCGGATCGACGTCGTCCGGAACGATGATGGAACGTACACGTGTGACGAAGTCTGGTCGAGCGAGGAACGAAGCATCGGCGTGTTTAAGCTCTCGCTGGGGAATGGATTGGCGTACATGTACTGGCGGAACGAAACGTGCCCGGCAACGCAGTGGGTCCTAACGGCGATCGACTTCGAGACCGGAGACACGGCGTACCGGCAACGCGTCGGACGAGGACTGGGATTCAACAACTGGGCGGGCGCACTGTTCCTCCATCCCGATGGGGGGATCGCGTACTCGACGACCCTGTTCGGCCTGGTCATGATCCGGGACGTACAACCGTGACGCCACTCGGGAGCAATCGATGACGGCAGCACGGGGCAGGTTCTCCGAACACCCGGTCGCGCTCGGCTCGTTTCGCAGCTGGCTGCGGCTGTTGTTGCACAATCGGACGGTGGATGCGGCGTTCCTTCCTCGGGCTCTGTTCGTAACGGCCACGACGTTGTTGAGCTCGCCGCTACGGATGTGGGAGTCCGTTCGCCACGGACGCGCCGTTCGCGACACATCGATCCATCCGGAACCGGTGTTCATCGTCGGTCATTGGCGCAGCGGCACGACGCACCTGCAGAATCTCCTCTGTCAGGATCAGCAATTCGGTTTCCTATCGACGTTTCAGGCGATGGTTCCCAGCTTCTGCTTGAGCGGAGAGCGGATCCTCAAACCATTCCTTGCCCAGCAGGCCGCGAGACGGTATCCGACCCGTCTGATCGACAACATTCCACTCACGTTCGACGCTCCTCAAGAAGACGAGTTCGCCATGGCCGCGCTCTCGGACCAGTCGTTTCTGCACGGATTCACGTTTCCCCGGCGCGCGGGCGAGTACTTCGATCGGTACGTGATGTTCGAGGGCCTGTCGAACGCGGAGCAATCGGACTGGGTGCAAACGTATCTCGGCATGCTGAAGAAGGTGACCTTGTCCCGTAGAGGCAGGCGATTGCTCAGCAAGTGCTGCGCGCACAGCGCCCGGATTCCGACCCTGCTCCAGTTGTTTCCGCGCGCTCGATTCATTCACATCCATCGCAATCCGTACGACGTGTTCGCGTCCACGCTGCACATGCACAAGACGGTCTTTCGTCGATCGCAGCTCCAACACGTGTCGCCGGAACGTATTCGTGCCAATGTCCTGACGTTCTACGAGCGATTGATGAAGCGGCTGTTCGACGACTGGGAGACGATCCCGCCCGGACAACGGGCGATCGTACGATTCGAGGATCTCGAACGTCTCCCGATGGAACAGCTGGCATCGATCTACGACGCGCTCCGTCTGCCCGGGTACCCGGCAGCCGAGGCGGCGTTCCTCCGATACCTCGATGCGGTCGCCGGATACCGGAAGAACGAGTATCGGATCGATGATCGAACGATCGAAACCGTCAACGACCGGTGGGGCTTCGCCTTTGATGCTCTCGGCTACAAGAGGAGGACGCCCTCATGATTGCCATCATCGGAGCGGTCCGCGAAGAGGTGCAGCCGCTGGCGCGGCGGCTCGAACTGTCGTGTATCGAGCAACGAGGTTCTCTGTACGTGTATCGGCACGCGGCGTCTCGCGGAGACGTTCTCCTCGTTCAATCCGGCATGGGACGCGAGCACGCCGAGGAGGCCTGCGAACACGTAATCGGCGCCTATCCGGTGGATGAACTGCTCTCCATCGGGTTCTCGGGCGCCTTGAGGGACGGCTTGTCGGCCGGGGATGTCCTGCTCTGTTCCGACGTTCGCATCGACGAGGAGGCGTGCGGCGACGGATCACGCGCGACGTCCGATGATCAGCTGACACAGCGGATCGCACACACGCTCGAGCTCGCGGGAACGCCCGTTGGCACCGGACGCTGCATTACTTGCGCGAACGTGCTGTCCACTCCCGCAGGAAAGCATGCACTTGCCGATAGGTGGGGCGTGGATGTCGTGGACATGGAAGCCGGATGGATCGCGCGCATTGCAGCGCGGAACACGATACCGTTTGCGGCGCTGCGTGTGGTGTCCGATCGCGTTGGAGACACCCTTCCACCGTTGGGGGACGGGTCTGTCGATCTTGGGCGCGTATCGCGGTGCCGCATTGCCGTTCGCGCGGCGTGCCGCCCGCGATCTCTTGCGGCGCTTCTCCGGCTGGCGGTGAACGTGCGGAGGGCGCAACGTTCTCTTGCACGCGCGGTGGACGCCATTGTCGACGTGTGGACACGATCTGAGGAGGGATGAGATGAAAGCGTTGGTGACGGGTGGAACCGGGTTTATTGGGGCCAATCTCGTGAGGTTGCTCCTCGAGGAGGGATTCAGCGTCCGCGTATTGGCACGCCCCGAGAGCCAGAAGACGAACCTCGACGGA
>Ga0272441_10010974_pt1 | contig 13566 bp, 11 predicted proteins | sample SSMProp6N_FD_193582 | JGI IMG/M metagenome (GOLD analysis project Ga0272441, IMG submission 193582) | Marine sediment archaeal communities from Little Sippewissett salt marsh, Falmouth, MA, United States - SSM-Prop-6N | ecosystem: Environmental > Aquatic > Marine > Wetlands > Sediment ... | reverse complement strand
AAGTATTTCGCGTACCTCCGCGAGAATTACAAGGAAAGAGACGGCAGCCCGAAGAGAATCTACATGCTGACACTCCATGAGTTCGTGTTGCGCGACTTCCGCGAGCGGCTCAGCAGTCGCAAAGCCGCCAACGTCGCCGTCGCCGCAGCGATGCTCAAGGCGTGGGAGGAGCTGGCCCTCGGCAGTACCGACGTTTACGACAAGCGCCTGAGCTGGGCCCGGCGCATCTACGATTTCTATATGAAGGACAAGGTCGACGACATGACCGATCGGCGGCAACTGCCGCCCTTCAATGAGATGCGAGCCACCTCGTTGGCCGACTATATGGCCTTCGGGCCGCTCCACGTGGCCTACAAAGTGCGTTTGTGGCGATTGGCACCGCTTCCGATCAAGCAGCGAATCTACGATCTGGTCAGGCCCGCCCTCGCGCAACTGGCCCAACGCAACAACTTGGACCCCGACAGGGCCTTCCCCGAGCCGGAAGGCATGGAGCAGTACCGCGCGGAATATCCCGGCGTCGGTTCCGAGCAGACCGACAAGCCGGCTCCCCGCATCGGGCTATGACCTGCGATCGGCACCAGCCCCTGATATGGAAACGGCCCCCGTCAGATCGACGAGCTGCGGGTTGTCAATGGCGTTTGACGACCACGGCCGTTAGATCGTCCGCCTGTTTCGTCGAGCTGCCGAATTCCCGAACGGCTTCGTACAGAAGCTGGATCAGACGATGGCCGGTCTCGCCCCCGTGACGCCGGACCAGCTCGGCCGTACGCTCAACGCCAAACTGAGTGCCGTCGGTACGGGCCCATTCGAGCAGGCCGTCGGTCAGCACGAGCAGGATGTCGCCGGACTCCAGTATGACTTCCTGGACCGGCCCGAACTCCGTCTCCGGCAGAATCCCCAAAGGAATCCCCGTCGCGCCAAGCTGCTCGACGCTGCCGTCACCGGCCCGATAGAGCAGCATGGGTCCGTGGCCGGCGGAAAGATAGCTCACCATTTGCCGCTCGGGCCTGAGGATCCCCACGAACGCCGTCACGAAGCGTTCGGCCGGCAGGTCGACACAGAGCAAGTCGTTCGCCTGGGACACCGCGCGCGCCAGGTCACTGGTAACCGATACAATGGCTCTTAGAATCGCCCGACATTCCGCGATGACCAGAGCCGGGCCGATCCCATGTCCCGTTGCGTCGGCTACCGCGAACGCCAGGCTGCCGTCCGATAGAGGCAGGAAGTCGTAGCAGTCGCCCCCGGTCTCGTCGGCCGGCTTGTTCCATCCGGCGATGTCGTATCCGTCTATCTGGGGGTCCGACGAAGGCAGACATTCCTGCTGGATGGAACTGGCGATGGATAGATCGTGCTCCATCCGCTGCTTCTCGGCGTACTGTTCGATTAACTGCTGGCGCTTGACGGCCACCGCCACCTGGGCGCACAGCGATGCTCCCAATCGCTCGTCGTAGTCGTCAAACGGGCCGCTGATCTTGTTCAGCAGTTGCAGCACACCGACAAGATTGCCGTCGAAATCGATCAGCGGAAACGTCAGCATGTTGCGCGTTCGAAAGCCCGTTTGCTTGTCCACGTCCGGGTTGAACCGCGAGTCGGCGTACGCCTCGGGCACGTTGATCACCTGCCGCGTCTGTACGACCTCGCCGCTGATACCCCGGTTGGCCGGTACCCGCAGCTCGTCCAGTCCGGTGGCGATCTTGCTGTAGAGTTCCTGTCTGTCCGCGTCATACAGGAACACGCTGGCCCGTTCGCACCGAAGCACCTTGCGCGACGCGCGTTCAATGCTGCGAAGCAGGGCCGGCAACTCCGGCGTCACCGCCAGTTGACGCGTCACTTCCAGAACGGCTTCAAGGTCGGCAACTTTGCCGGCCGTCGGGTCCTGATCGGTCACACTTGGCTCCAGGCCGTCTGCGACTGCACGGTCTCGGGCACGGTGCCCACCGTCAGCAGCAGCGGCATCCAGAAGTTCAACTTGCGCTGGCGAACGTCCACCAGACCCGCATCCTGGAACATCCGTCGCATGGCCGACCACGTAACATGATGCACTTCACCTTCGACGGCACGGACCATTACGTCGAATACCAGCCAACCCACCACGTTGTCGCGGAACCCGTCGATGATCATGAGCCGACCGCCCGGTCGAAGCACGCGTCGCATGTCGACCAGAACGTCGGCCTGATGCGGGTAGTGGTGGAAGGAGTTGCTGCACGTCACCACGTCGAAGCAGCCCGCGCCGAACCCCAGATGCTCCGAATCGCCTCGCACAAACACAGCCGAGCCGTCCCTCGCGTACTCGGCGGCCTTGGCGCGGGCCACTCGGCACATCTGCTCAGCGTAGTCGAGGCCCGCTACGCGTCCGGCCAGTTTGGACTCGATCAGCATTGCCGCCAGCCCGCCCGTCCCGCAGCCCACGTCGAGCACGTCGAACCGATCCGGGCCGCCCCGCTTTCGCCATTGCAGCAGTTCCTCGATGAAAGCCCGATGCGACGGACCGAACATGAAGCGATTCAGCACCAGTTGATCGTAGGACTCGGCCCACGAGTCGAACTGCTCCCGTGCCGCCCGCTTCATGGAATGTGTCGAGCCACTCATGGTTAGTATGCTTATCGGACCCCGCCGTCAGGGCCTGCCGCCCGCGGAGCCTACCGGACCGACGCCTTTAAAGTTCGTTCCGCGTTGTGGCCGATAACTAAACTCGCCAGGCATCTGACCCTACCGTGTAGTGCTGGCCCATACTCGCTGATAAGACGGATGTTGTGTAATGACCAAGCGCCAGATCATTGATAGGGTTCTGCGCCTGAATCCCACTGCGACTCCCGAGTTCCTCGCTCAGTTCCGCGAGTCAGACCTGCTCGACTACCTCCGGCACCTGGCCGAAGTCGAGTTCGAAAACCGCCAGAAAAAGCCTCTTCCCAGCGAAGAGCCGGAACTGGCAGCCGTCTGAGTCGATCCGGCGCGGCCCGGTCCGACTACTGCGGTGCCTTCAGGTTGAGCGACGTCAAGTCGCGCTTCTGTGTCCCCGTCTTGAATACCGTGATGGTCCGGCCCGGCGGGATCAGGAACAGATAGGTCAACTGTCCGTCCTTTTCCAGGTCCCGCTCGCGGATCTGCCTGGGGTCGCGCAACGCCCGTTCCGGCATCTCGGCGGCGGGCCAGTATTGCAACTCGAGCAACTGCTCGCCGCGGACCTCCGCCGAGCGGTACTCGCCGACGGGGAAGTAGTACTGCCCCTGGTCATCCTCCACCCGGTACTGCTTGACCGTTTTCACTGCAAACTGCCGCGCCCGACCGGGCGTGCTCTTGGCGAACGTGGGCTCGACGGCCAACTGCAATAGCCGCACGCCCTCGGGCACCTCAAAGCGCGTCACCGAATCTCCCTCGCCTTCTCCATCGACCGGCACGACAATGTGGCCCTGCACAAACCTGTCGCCCGACACCTCTGCGTCTCGCCGACGAATCTGGTCGGTCGGTATCGAAAGCGGCAACTCGTTGCTGAACCCACTTTCCTGGCCCAGGGCGCGGCGTCCCGATACGCGCCCGCCCCCGGTTCGAGACGGCTTGCCTCGTCGCCGAGCGTCCGCTCGCCCCTCTTCTTCCTCTCCAGCCTCCTCCGGTCGAAGTAGCTTGGGCGGCGTGTCGCGCCACACGTTCTTGGACAAGGCTGCCCGTGCGTCACGTTTGTATTCAACGAAGGCGGCATCGAACCGGTCGCCCTCGGGCACCTCGAACACGATGTCGAACTTGCTGCCTATATCAGGACTTATTCCTATTGGCTCGTTCATCGCCAGGAAGGTCCGCCGAGACATGTTGCCGGGGTCCGACATCCCCGCCATCGGATACTGTGCCCAGACGTCGTCGCTATGCCCCACGATCCGCCACTGCATGGGTGTAAAGCGATGGATCCCGTCCTCGTCCAGCGCCTGACGGTCGAGAGATGCTCGCACCACCACGAACTTGTAGCCTCGCGCCGCCTCCACCGTCCGTAACCCGTCCTTCGTGTACACCGGCAGTACCGCATCCCACGCCGCCTCGATCGAAAGCGACCCGCGAGGCACCGCGTGGCGCGACTCCTTTTGCACGCCCGAACGGTTCCATTGGAGCTCCTGCAACCAGTCGACGTGCAGGGCCTTCATGTTGTTCGGGCCGCTCAGGCTTCCCGCGGCCATCACCTCGGTCAGGCCTACCGCGAAGCCGTCCGGATGCAGCCAGAGGGCGTGCTCGGTGACCTCACCCTGCTCACCCACGTCGACCCGCTGGAACCCCAGAATCGAAGAGCCGAACGGAAGCATCTGAAGACTGATGCACAACATGCCCACAATCACCAGCCCCGCGATAAGCCCGAATACTCCGCCCCCGATCCGATCCACCCAGAGCGGAAATTGCATGTTGCCCGGCACCACATAGTCGGCCAGCACACGGGTGACGATCAGGCAGACCAGAAAGATCACCATCAGGCAGGCCGCCAGGGCGTAGTCGGCGCTCACCCACTGGAGGCTCCAGTAATATGCCGGCTCCACCAGGGCAAACGCCGCCGCCGCCGACAGAATCGCCAGAACGGCCATGATCAGGGCGCTGAACATGCCTTGTATCGCCTGGAAGAAGGCGATCAGCAGCACCAGTATCGTCGAGAAAATCGATAGTAGCATGACAAAACTCCCGGGGCGTTATCCCGTGCTGCCTTAGCCTCGAGCAGGCTCTTCCCGCGTCACGCGTATGACCTCGTTGATGCTCGTCGTGCCTTCGATGACTTTGCGGATGCCCTGTTCCTGTAGATACAGCATGGGCGACTTGCTCTTGCGAGAGGTCGCCTTGATCTGGCTGATCGACGCGCCGCCGGCAATCAGCTTGGCGATCGTCGAATCGATGACCAACAGCTCGAACACGGCCGTCCGACCGAAGTATCCCGTGCCCTGGCACGTCTCGCAGAGCACCTGCTGCCCTTTCTTGTCCAGCAGGTACCCGCCCCGGCGGAAGAACTGCTCGATCTGATCGGCCGGTATGTTCGCCTTGCGCAGCGTCGCCGGATCGGGCTTATAGGCCTGCCTGCATTCCGGGCACAGGCGCCTGACCAGACGCTGCGCCGCGACCGCCAGCAGCGTCGTGGCCACCAGCTTCGGATCCTCCACCAGCGACAGCCACTGCTGGAGACCCGTCATGCAATCTCCGGCGCTCATGCCCAGATAGAGTTTCGTTCGCTGCCCCGCGGCTTCGCAGGCCAGCGCGGCCGTCTGCCCGTCGGGCACCGTCGTCACCATAACCACGTCCGGGTCCGAACGCAGAATCGTCTGGAGCCTCCGGCCGAAACTCACTTCCTTCTGCCTCGCGTCGTAGAGGTTCTGTGTGATGTTCTCCAACTCCATGGCCCGCTGCAACTCGAGGGTGTGAATGTTGGCCATGAAGGCGTCGTGGCTGCGAAGAATCGCATAGAGCGTGCTGGTCAGACCGCTCTGGCGCGGGCCGCAGCACAGCACCACGCCCTTGGGGTGCTCGATGATCTTCTGGAACTGCTTGAGTTGCGCCGGCATCAGGCCCAGGTCGTCGATCTTGAAGCGGCTTTCCTCAGCCAGCACTCGTAACATCAGACGCTCGCCCGATGTGCTGCCCGAGGCCTTGACCTCGATCTTGACCATCTTGTCGAGTTCTTTCATCCCGCCCGCGCGGGCCGCCGTGATCTGCCCGTTTTGCGGACGACGGTGCTCCTCCGGGGACAACCCGGCGATCTTCTTGAGAAAGCGGAGCGTCATCTCGGCGCTCGTGGTAGGCAGCGGTTCGCGCTCCGTGCTCACGCCGTCGATTCGATAGGCCACGCGCGTCTGCTGAGCCGTAACGATCATGTCCACGTCGCTGGCGCGCCGCCATAGGGCGTCCGCGATCAGGTCCTGCACCAGTCGATACTGCTGCCGTTCAACCATGTCGTCAGGGATGGCGACGTGTCGGCCGTCCCAGTCCGTCAGGCGCACCAGTTCCTCGACCTCTTCGGCCTTCTCGCCCCGCCTCGCCGCCAGAAGTCGCGAAAGATGCCCCGGTGTGAACACCTTGGCCTGATCGACCACGAGCCCGTTGCGGTGTACCACGTAGGCCCCGACCCCGCCGCCCGCGATCAGCAGAAATACCACGATTCCCACGCTGAACAGCGGCATGAACAGCCACAACAGCAGCCCTACCGTACCCGTGCCGAACACAATCCCATTCCACAGGGTCTGCTGCGTATTGACCAGCCGCGTGTCGCGATTGGCCCATTGGCAACACAGCAGCCAGATGCCGAAACACACCAGCATCGCCAGAATCTTTGCCGGATGCAGATACCAGCCCGGATCGGGAACCGCCGCCAGCAAACCCGTCTGCGCCATCGTCATCGTCACCTCACCCGACCCGTCGTACGGGGATACCCCGCTCGGCCAGAGCACGCTTGGTCTGCCCGATCGGAAAGCTTCCAAAGTGAAAAATGCTTGCCGCCAACGCCGCGTCCGCCTTGCCGGTCGTCAATACCTCCGCCAGGTGCTCCGGCCGACCCGCTCCTCCCGACGCAATCACCGGCACACTCACTGCCTCGGCCACGGCCCGCGTCATCGGCAGGTCGTATCCGTCCTGGGTGCCGTCGGCATCCATGCTGGTAAGCAGAATCTCGCCCGCTCCCAGCTCGGTCACCCGGCGGGCCCAACTGACCGCCTCCAGGTCGGTCTGCACGCGCCCACCGTCGATGTACACCCGCCACGGGCCCTGCCCAGCCTGCTCGGGGCTGCCGACCGACTTGCCGTCAATGGCCACCACGATGCACTGACGACCGAACCTTCGAGACGACTGGCGCACCAATTCGGGGTCGCGCACGGCCGACGAGTTCAGGCTCACCTTGTCGGCCCCCGCCTTGAGCAGCGTCCGGATGTCCTCGATGCTGCGAATCCCACCGCCCACCGTTAACGGCATGAACACCTGCTCAGCGGTCCGCCTCACCACGTCCAACAGGATGTTGCGCTTCTCGTGGCTGGCTGTGATGTCCAGAAACACCAGTTCGTCCGCCCCCTCCTGCTCGTATCGCTGCGCGATCTCCACCGGGTCGCCGGCGTCTCGGAGGTTCACGAAGTTCACCCCTTTGACCACGCGGCCCTGATCGACATCCAAACAAGGAATGACTCGGCGGGCTAGCATCACACCATCTTATCTATCAAAGACTTGCGTATTCTACAGGCGCCCGCCCCAACCCATCAACCACCCCGCTCCGCCTCGTGCCGGCGCCCGCCGCGCCCGCTTGCCTCGTGAGTTCAGGCGTCCTCGACCGGTCCGATGCCACGACGACCACCGTCAACCGCCAAGATCCCACCCTGTCATCATGGGTGGCGTGAGGGGGCAGCGATTCCGGGGCCGACTGCTGTACCCGCACGGGAGCACACCGCGAGCATCTATAGTTTGATCCGTCAATCTATGGTGAACGGGCTCCCGAGGGGGTGATCGGTGCTAGATCGGATCCCGATTGATCTCCACCTCGGTCTCCGGCAGTGCCCCCAGAAACGCCCGGCCGTAGTTTTTCTGCACGATCCGCCCGTCCAGGACCACCACGATCCCGCGGTCCCGCTTGGTGCGAATCAGGCGCCCGAACCCCTGTTTGAACTTCAAGATCGCCTCGGGCAACTGGTACTGAAAGAACGGATTGCCTCCCGCCGCACGAATCTGCTCCATCCGCGCCTCCACCAGCGGCAGGTCGGGTACCGCGAACGGAAGCTTGACCAGGATCACGTTCGACAGGGCCTCGCCCACGACGTCCACTCCCTGCCAGAAACTGTCCGTGCCGAAGATCACGCTGCCCACGTCCTGGCGGAAACGCTCGAGCATCAGCGTCCGGGGAATTCCTTTCCCCTGTACCATCAAGGTCATGCCCTCCGATTCGAAGAAGTCGCTCAGCCGGTCCGCCATGGCGTTCATCATCTGATAGCTGGTGAACAGGACGAAGGCCTTGCCGCTCGTCATCCGGAGGTACTTTTCGATCGCCTTGGTCGCTCGGGGAACGAATCGCTGCGAATCGTTCGGATCGCCTAACCCGGCCTCCACGTACACGGTGACCTGACGACGGTAGTCAAACGGACTGCCCAGCCGAAGGCACTCAGCCTCGGTGATTCCAAGCCTTTCGAGGATGTATCCGAACCCGTTCTGCTGGTCCGTGCACAGAGTGGCGCTGGTCAGAACCACGGCGGATACCTGTTCGAAGAGGGTCTGTCGCAACAGCGACCCCACGTGCATCGGCGCCGCACGCAGGCTGATTCGCGGCCTGCGCCCTGCGGGCGCTTCCAGCCAGTGTACATGATCCTCATGGGTCTGACCGATGAAATCGTCCACTTGCTCCGCCAAACCCGAGGCCCGCTCCATGTAGCTGTTGTATTCGAAGCGTTCCTCCTCAGCCGATACCTTCCCCCGCTCGTGCCGCAAGGCGGCCGCCAGTTCCTTCAGCGCCGGTGAGAGCGGGTTGGCTGCCACATTGGGCTTGCGCAGCCGCCCGTTGCTCGAACCGGACTCCTCTTGCCAGCGCCTCAGGTCGTCGAAAAACGTTCCAGCCGCTCGCCTGGCCTGCTCGACCGCCTCGATGGCCTGTTTCCTTTCGCCTGCCGCCAGCAAACCCCGTCCGGTTCGCTGGTTGAACAGGACATTGAGCAGGAAGTACACCTGTCGGTCCGTCACCGACACGCCGAAGTGATCGCTCGCCACCGATTCGACGTTGTGGGCCTCGTCCAGGACCACCAGATCGTAGTCCGGCAGGACGCCCGCCCCTCCCCGTCGAACCTGCAAGTCGGAGAAAAAAAGAGCATGGTTGACCACCAGCAGGTCCGCGTTGTGGGCTCGCCGACGGGCTTGCTGGTAGAAGCACTTCTTGAAGTGGGGGCACCGCCGCCCCATGCAGTTGCCGTGTTCGCTGCGGGCCCGCTCCCATACGAGCGGGTCCGGCTGGAAGTCCAGATCCGACAGCGAGCCGTCCGTCGTGCGATAGGCCCAGTCCTCGATCGCCCACAGTTCGCGCAGGTGCCGCTCGTTATCGAACAGTGTCTTCTGACGGCGGCTTGCCCGCGCGAGGCGACGAAGGCACAGGTAGTTGCTGCGTCCCTTCACCAGGACGGCCGAAAACTCCTGCGGGATGATCGCGTTGAGGAACGGAATGTCCCTGCCGACCAACTGCTCCTGCAACGCAATGGTGTGGGTGCTGATCACCACCCGCCGATCGTGATTGGTCGCCTGCTCGATGGCCGGCAGAAGGTAAGCAAAGCTCTTGCCGACCCCCGTCCCCGCCTCGACCAACAGGTGTTCGCCGGTCGCGAAGGCGTCCGCCGTGGCTGAGGCCATCTCGGTCTGCTGCGGACGCACCTCAAAACCCGGTAGCCGCGATGCAACCAGCCCCCCCTCGCCCAGCATGTCGGCGATCTTCATCCGCTGTCCCGCCATCAACTCAATTGGCCAATGAAGTCCAGTATGAACCACACCGTCGTAAACGCCATCGCCAGGACGACCACGGTAGCGAACACTGTCACAAACGTCGCCCCGCTGACAAAGCCATCCTTCATGGTGGCCAGGATGTGAGGTCGGGCCAACACCAGCATCGAGAGCAGCACGGCTGCATGGGTCGGCCAGATCGAAATCGAATGAACATAGCTGTAGATCCACAAGCCTTTGGGGACCGCTGTCTCCTGCCCTTCCGCACCGTGCAGGAAGTGCCCTCGGACGTAATACACACCGTCCGCCACCCGACCGTTTTTGGCGTCGCCTCCGATGTAGCCATAGACAATGGTATACGCCAGGAAGTTGACCATCCCGATCACTACCACCCAGATGCATACCCGATTGCGCGTCCTGCGGTCCACGGCTCACTCACCAATCGGCACCTATTTCGGTGCCACACGACGATTATAGAAACAGCTTGAAAACCCGGTCAACCGGCGACGACCCATCGCCCGCCACGCTTCGAGCCGCCTGCCTGCTGATCGTGCCAGACGGCGACCCCCCGATCCCGTCGGTCGTTGAACGGCGCGTCTGGGCGTTCGCGTCAAGGCGACCGGCCGGTCAGGCCGCGAACTGTCGCCAGAGCAGTGAGACGGTGCCGCAGATGATCACGCCGAAGGCGATAGGCAGCAGCGTGGCCAGCAGTGTCCACTTCGGGCTCTTCGTCTCTTTCCAGATGGTGAAAATTGTCGTGGAGCATGGGTTGTGGCAAAGGCTGAACAGCATCAGACAGACCGCCGTCAGGGTAGTCCAGCCGCCGGCGTGCAAGAGCATGGCAAGTGAAGAGTTTCCGCTAGCCTCGAACATCACGCCGGCGCCCTGCTCCCCGACCCCGGTGACTCCCGTGACCATGACCGTGAGCATGAGAATCGTGGGAATGACGATCTCGTTGGCGGGAATCGCGACGATGTAAGCGACCATGATCACGCCGTTCAGGCCGATGGCCCAGCCAAGCCCGTCCAGCCCGTGGACCAGCCATTCAGCGATCGAAACGTCCCCGGCCTTGATGTTAGCGATGCTCCATAACACGACACCTGCCGGCGCAGCGAAAAGAACAGCCCGCCACAACACAATCAGGGTCCGGTCGATCAACGACGTATACAGCGTCCTCAGGATATTCGGGGGCCTGTATGGCGGCAGTTCCAGGGTAAAGGTTGACGCTTCGCCCTTCAGCACCGTCCGCGAAAGAAGCCATGACGCCACGAAGGTCAGCAGGACACCGAGAACGGCCACACCCAGCACGGACCCGGCGGCGACCACCCCCGCCAGGGCCGGCGGCGCCAGTACGCCGAGGAACACGGTCGCGATCAGGATCTGCGTCGGCCATCGCCCGTTGCACAGCGCGAAGTTGTTCGTAATGATCGCGATCAGCCTCTCCCGGGGCGAGTCGATCACCCGCGTCGCAACGACGCCGGCGGCGTTGCAGCCCCAGCCCATACTCATCGTCAGGGCCTGCTTGCCGTGGGCGCCGGCCTTACGGAACAAGTTGTCCAGATTGAACGCGACGCGCGGTAGGTAGCCGAAATCCTCCAACAGCGTGAACAGTGGGAAGAAGATTGCCATGGGCGGCAACATGACGCTTACGACCCACGCGGTGGTCAGATAGAGTCCGTCCACCAGAACGCCAGACAACCACCACGGCATGGTCGCATCGCCCAGATGCTTGAGTAATGGATGCCCTTTTCCAAGCAGCACGGTGGCCAACCAGCCTGAGGGGATGTTTGCGCCCTCTATCGTGATCCACAGCACCAGCGCGAGCATGAGCACCATCGTGGGCAGACCCGTCCACCGGTTCGTTATGAGCCAATCGAGCCGGCGCTCCCACGAAAGGCGTTGCGACCCTTCCCGTTGGTCGACATTCCGCGACGCGATGCGCGCCGATTCGCCATAGACATTCTCCACCCAGCGGTCGTGGAAATCCTGCGGCAGTCTCCAGCGAAGCTCCTTGGCGCGTTCGATGATCTCTTCCGGGGTCATGCCTGTCTTCCTCACCGGCCAGATCACCCAGTGGCGCCCGCATGGTCATCCGCAAGAGACCCGATCTCTCCGGAGACCACCGCCTGGTTGATCCGCGTATCACCCTCCAGCAACCGCGTAGCGATCCATTCCAAGTGCGGCACGTTCGGAAAGGCCTCCTCCAGGGCAGCGACCAGCTCGTCCATGCTCTCGCGCAGGGCCGGGATGTTGCACTCCAGACGATGCGGGCGGCACGTGCTCCGGCCGTTGACCATATCGTCGATTTCTCTGAGCAACTGGTCGATACCAATGCCCTGACGTGCCGCGGTCAGCACGACGGGTACGCCCAGGTCGCGGGCGAGGCCCCGCCCGTCGACGGTCACGCCGTGGGCCTTGGCCTCGTCAATCAGATTCACGCATACGATTGCTTTGTCTGTGATCTGAAGCACCTGCAGAGCGAGGTTCAGGTTCCGCTCCAGCCTCATCGCGTCCGCGACGACGACCGTAACGTCCGGACGCCCAAACAGGATGAAGTCGCGCGCGACCTGCTCATCGTCCGTCGCCGACAGCAGCGAGTACGTGCCCGGAAGGTCGACGATCTTGAACCTTCTGCCGCCGAGCGAAAACGCGCCCTCGGCGCGCGCGATGGTCTTGCCAGGCCAGTTCCCCGTATGCTGTCGCAACCCGGTCAGTGCATTGAAAACGGTGCTCTTGCCGGTGTTCGGGTTGCCCGCGAGTGCGACCACGAAGTCGGCCCGGCCGAGTTTCATGCCAAGCCTCTCCAGCTTCGCCACCGCTGCAACGGGACAGCCTTGGCAAGATGCCTTCGTTGGGTTCTCCGTCACTTTACTGCCTCACTTTCCTGATTCGCACGCGCCGAGCCTGGTCATCCCGCAGAGCAATGGAGGCCCCACGAATTCGATAGGCGGTGGGGCTGCCCGAGGGATTCATCAGGTCCACCGTCACAACGGTGCCGGGTACGACACCAAGATCGAGCAAACGGTTCCGCTCCAGGCCGCGGCACAACGGAGAGAGTCCCACGATGGCCGCCTCTTCACTTTGTCGCAGGCTCGACAGCCGCTCGATCGATTCGTCGAAATCCTCACCTGCTTTCAGCCCGACGGCCGTGATCTGTCCGGCCACCTCGCGAGGAAGGTCGAACGTACATCCCTCGACGCGGATTCGCACCTCGTGCGCGCCCGTTTCTTCAATGCGCACGACTGTGTCGGGAGCGATGCCCGCCTGGGCGATGCGGGCGTACAGCTTGGGCGGCTCGTCCTCGACATGAACGACTCGGCCCTTCCAGCCGGACGGGTAGTCCGTCAGCGGCTTGCCCAACTTCGCCGGCATGTCGCCCGCAGCGGTTGGGATCGGATCGCCATGGGGATCGAAACGGGGATCGCCCAGCGTCTCGGACAGCTCCCGAACGTCGCTTTCGGAAAGCCGGTGCTCCGTGACATCCGCCCTTTCGTGCCAAGCCGCTTCCGGAACTCCGGTCTTCCTGGCAAGATAGGTCTCATAGAGGCGGTGTGCCCGCAAAACGTGCAGGGCGTACTCCCGGCCACTTGGCGTCAACACGAGTGAGTCGACCTCGATGAGATCCGCCGATCGCAGATCGCGCAGCAGTCGATCGACCTGGGCCTGCGAAACAGATAGCTTGCCGGCGAGCGTTTCAGGGGAAACACTTGTCCGATCGTACTCGCGCTCGGCGAGAAACTTCAGCGCATGCTGAATGAGTATCTGCTCGTTCATGACAGTTCACCGACTCCAGCTAGTCCACAACGGGGCGAGCCTTGCCTCACGTTCGCTCACTCCTTCCGCTCAATACCAGCACCCAATACTAGCGCACAATCGGGTTTCAGCAAACCTCCTCGCACGACGGACAAAACTCCGTATTCTTGGGCGGCGGAGAACGCCCGAAGTCTCGGGCTACGCTCCGCACTCTCGGGGTCGTGCGATCACCGCCACTGCGATCACGCTTGGCGCCGGCTGCACGTCCACCAACCATGGGACGCATCATCGGGCACACGCTCAAACGCTCGACGTCGTTGACGCCGTCGTGCCCTGCAAGATGACTGTGGACCGACTGGCGCAGCAGCTCCGTCAAAGTGGGTTCCGGCTCGCGGCCCTTTGGAG
>Ga0272441_10010973_pt1 | contig 13568 bp, 13 predicted proteins | sample SSMProp6N_FD_193582 | JGI IMG/M metagenome (GOLD analysis project Ga0272441, IMG submission 193582) | Marine sediment archaeal communities from Little Sippewissett salt marsh, Falmouth, MA, United States - SSM-Prop-6N | ecosystem: Environmental > Aquatic > Marine > Wetlands > Sediment ... | reverse complement strand
GTCAGTATCTGGCTGAAGACGGTCCCATTTTTTGCCCTGGTTTACCTGGTTGTGCCGTTCGATTTCCTGTTTGGGCCGCTTGATGATGCCCTGATTATTTATGCAGGATTTGACCTGTTTATCAGCCTTTGCCCGCGGGAAGTGGTCAATGAATTAAATCAAAAGATTATCTACGGCCATCAACCGCCGGATGATTCCGATGTGATTGATGTGGATTTCAAAGACTGATCAGTGAAATTGCAGATTTAACTGATAACTCCAAGCTCCTTGCCGGTATCCGCAAAGACCTCTAAGCCTTTATCCAGATCGTCTCTGGAATGTGCGGCAGATACCATCACACGGATCCGGGCTTTTTCTCTCGGAACAGTTGGATAGCCGATTGCGGTTGCGAACACGCCATTTTCAAACAGTTTTTTGCTGAATTCCTGGGCGAGGGTTGCTTCCCCGAGCATGATAGGGGTGATGGGTGTCTGGCTTTGCCCAGTGTCAAACCCAAGCCCGGTCATCTCGCTTTTAAAATAATCGGCGTTGGACCAGAGCTTATCCACCAGTTCAGTGGATTCCTCCAGGATATTGATTGCTTCGGTACATGCAGCCACATCTGGCGGTGTCATGGCGGATGAGAACAGGAAGGGACGGCCGCGCTGCCTCAACCAGTCAATGATCGCAGATTTTCCGGCAGCAGCACCGCCGACCACGCCAAATGCTTTTGAAAATGTGCCGATCTCGATATCCACTTTCCCATGCAGGTCAAAATGATTGACAATACCCCTCCCGCCCTTGCCGAGAACGCCTTCCCCATGCGCATCATCCACCATCAGCAGGATATCGTTTCCCTCTGCAACATCGTAGAGTTTGTCGAGTGGGGCGATGTCCCCGTCCATGCTGAAAACACCGTCTGTTACGATGAGGGCTTTTTCATATGTGGCCTCATTTTCCTTGATTACCTGCTCGAGATGTCCCGGATCGCAGTGCCGGTATCTTACAATGCGGGCGCCGGAGAGCCTGCACCCGTCGATGATGCTGGCATGGTTGAGTTCGTCTGAAAAAATGACATCCTCTTTGCCCATCAAAGCCTGGATGGTCCCGATATTGGCGCAGAATCCGGACTGGAAAGTGATGGCGTCATCCACATTTTTAAATGCAGCGATGCGTTTCTCCAGTTCGATATGGATATCCATCGTGCCGGCGATCGTCCGGACAGCAGCCGGTCCTGCGCCGTAGCTGTCCAGCGCTTCCTTTGCTGCGCTGACCATCCTGGGGTGGTTTGCCAGTCCCAGGTAGTTGTTGGAACAAAAATTGAGTACGCGCTTGCCATCCACTTCCAGCCATGCGCCCTGCGGAGAGCTTAGAACGCGGATTCGGGTAAACAGCCCGTTTTCTTTCAAGTCCTTGATTTCCTTCTGAATCCATTTCAATCGATTCATGATTCCCTCGTCTTTTCCCTTTTAGTGGATGTTTTTCATTATACTTCCGGGTTAATCTCTGCTAGGATGCCCATTCTTAGCAGGGCGGTATGTATGATCTCCTCGGAATCTTTTTTTATGATTGCATCAGTTGGGCTGATCCTTCTGAGTATGAATTTTTCTGCATCAGACGAAATTAATTTATCAAGCAATTCTGGCTCCTCTACACGGAGAATGGTGGCTTTTTCCACGCCGGCTTCGGTTTTTCGTGCATCCCATCTTTTCAGGGCAGCTGGGATATTTTCCGGAACAGGTTTTTTCCCGAAGCGCTTCATCAGGGAAAGCAGTTGGGATATTTTCAGTTCCTGCACCTTCATTCTCTCCAGCGAACTAGGCGTGATTCGGTATATATAAGCATCTCTTTTTCGTTGTGTCAGTTCAGCGAACCGGGCGATCTGGTAACGCGCATCGGGGTGAAAATATCGGTCAATCATTAACCTGCCTGTTTCCTCGATGATAAAAAATTGTTTTTTCGGAAATTGATACTCCGGTGGTTCATCCTTGTAAATTTTTTTCAAATGGGATGTCACCCGGAAATGCGTGGGGTTTTCCGATTCAGGCGGTTGGCCAAGCTCAACCAGCATATACCAGAAACATGCCTTATCAATAAAAAATTGTAAGTAGCGCCCTTCAACATTATTCCAATTTTCGAAACCTCTCAGGTATTCTCCATTTCCTGGATTGAAGATAAGCCAGGACTCAAAATCCCCCTGATTTCTCAGGAAATCCGGGTAATGGTCCTGAACCCAGGAGATAAAGTCCTGGAAGCGTATCCATTTTCCTTCTGGTAAATCCCCGAGAATCTTCAATATCTGATTTCGGCAGTGCGCCGGATCGTTCTTCCAGCCGCCTTCAATTTCAATGTTTTCAAGAAAATTGAGCTCATTCAGGTTCGATGATTCTTTCCAGGCTTTTGCCAGGAACAGCAGGGCAGCCGGGCGTTCGAGCTCAAGAAATTCTTTTATGCGGGACGAATCAAGATGTCCCTGTTGGCCAATAATTCCGCAGGAGATGAAAATCCCTCTTAAAAATTCCGCTGGAATACGGGTATCCGGAAACAATGCGGTATCAAGGTCAGGGTCCTTCCGTAATTCCGCCAGAAGAGTCACCGCATCATCGAGGATTTGGTCGTCAGGTTCAGTGGACATCAAACGCTGTCTTTTTGCAAGGGGTATTCGAGATTTCTTTTTCTTCTTGGGGATTGCGGCTTGGATGGTTATTAACAGCTCATCCGGAACAAATGCAAATTCTTTTGGGCCGCCGCCGCTGTCGAAAAATGCCCGCCCGATTAACCCGAAATAATACAAGCGTTCTGCTTCGGAAACCGGATTGCGGCCGGGATGCTCCTTCTCCCGCCTGGCTGCACCTATCTCGCGAATATCGCCGAATTTATTGGTGAACCGTTCCCATGGAAGGCGGCCGCTGCTCTCAATAAGCTCGGCCAATGCGTTTTTGGCGCTTTGTGGAAGCGTTTCTACAATTTCGGAAATATTGTCCTTTTCCACCATGATCCGGGACATCTGGCCTGCAAGGTCTTTTCCCGGATCGATTTCCATATCCATTCCCCAGTTCTCGGCAATCATCATGAGAATATCTGCTTCATATTCACTGATGGTTTCTTTAATCGTCGGCATATTGAATTTGGTGGAAGGCCTGTGAAAGGTTGAAATTGTTCGATTGAAATTCCATTATACTTGAGTAAAGCAAACGCTCTGGAATTCCCGATGGACGCAGAAATTGATACCTCCACCTTCTTCGGCATAGTCTTTTCTTCCCTTATGGAAATACTGGGAAGGGAAACAGCCGATGAATTTATCCGGGACACGGACATTCCTGGGCAGGATTCGGTAGATTATGATCAGGTTAAAGGAACCCAGCTCGTTTCAGAATTGGGGGATTGGCTTTCAGGAAGGTATGATCCCCTGTCTGCAAGTGGGGTATTGATCCGAGTTGGGCGATCCTCACTAACTTATCTGCGCCGCCTGGATGAAGAAATTGCATCGCTCGGGAATATTGAAAACCGTTTGAAACCGGTTGATAGGCGATTCAATTATTCTCTGGAGATCCTTGGAGCCAGGCTGCAGGAAATCAGCGGGTTCCAGATAAATATTTATCAGGAAGGCCACAGGGAATACAACTTAAAAATTGGCAAGCCGGATGTGGCAGGATCGGGTCTTTTTATATCGCCTTACTTCTTTTTCGGCCTCATGGAGGAATTCTGCGTATGGCTGGATTCAAGAAAGGATTACCAGATTTCTTACCGGGACATTGAAAAAATCGAAAAGGCAGTTATCAACATCCTTATCAGGGAAATGGAATGAGTTTCTTATAAATCTCATATTCTTGCGCAAATTACTTTCAAATACACTATAATATAGAAAATAAATCCGGGGAGCCTGGCGAACCAGGCTGAGAAGAGAATGATTGGTTCTCGACCCGCAATACCTGAACCGGATAATACCGGCGGAGGGAGATGAAAAAGCAACTCCCTCCAGAGCAGGGAGTTGAATTTTTATGGAAACAGTCATTTTTGCGAACGGGGAAATTGGTGATTACGGGGCTCTGTCCGCTGTCATTAATAGGGACGCATACATTGTGGCCGCAGACGGCGGATTGAAGCACATTCGCGTGCTGGACCTTGTCCCGGATTTGGTGATTGGGGATCTTGACTCAATCGCCGGGGAAGAAAAAAGTTGGCTGATGGACAGGGGTGTGGAGATTATTCAGCACGATAGGGAAAAGGATGAAACCGACCTGGAACTGGCTCTGTCATTCTCCCTGGATAACGGATCACAAAAAATTACGGTTTGCGGTGCCACCGGTGGCCGGTTGGATCAGTCCCTGGCAAACATTTCCCTTCTTTCACTTCCTGATCTTGAAGAAAAGCAGATTAAATTCGATGACGGCAGGGAGGAAATCTTCCTCATTAAGAATCAATTGGTACTCTCTGGCTCTGTCGGGGATACGGTTTCTCTCATCCCGCTCTTCGGCAGGGTTGAGGGGATTGAAACCGAAGGCCTTAAATATCCGCTCAGCGGGGAAGTGCTTTTCCCGGAACATACACGTGGGGTTAGCAACGTAATGGAGGAGGAGCAGGCTGTTATCCGTGTGGGCAGCGGCTCATTATTATGTATCCACACAAGGAAGAATACAAACTGAAAGATTTTGAAAGGAGAAGTCATGAATAAAAAAATGAGGACGATATCATTTGGAATCCTCTTTGCGCTGCTGGCGGCCTCCTGTGCCGCAGAACCGCAGACCCTTACAGTGATGACGCATGATTCATTTGCTGTGAGTGAAGATGTGGTCGCCCAATTCGAAGAAGAGCACGGAATAACTGTTGAATTTCTGCTGAGCGGTGATGCCGGCAGCACCCTTAACCGGGCAATACTATCCAAAGATCACCCGGTTGCAGATGTGCTTTATGGTGTGGATAACACGTTCCTTTCAAGGGCGATAGAGGAAGGCGTGTATGAATCCTACAATTCACCGGTTCTGGAAAACATTTCCGACCGTTTTAAGATCGCGCCGGATAACCTGGCCCTTCCGGTGGATTACGGTGATGTTTGCATCAATTACGACAAGGCATATTTCTCGGGGAACGATTTGGATCTCCCGCAGTCCCTGGAAGAACTGACCGACCCTGTTTATGAGGGTTTACTTGTTGTGGAAAATCCGGCAACGTCCTCCCCCGGACTCGCATTCATGCTGGCTACCATCGCCGAATTCGGAAGTGATGGCTATTTAGATTTCTGGCAAGATCTGCGTGATAACGGTGTGGTGGTAGTAAATGACTGGGAGACTGCTTATTACACGAATTTCTCCGGTTCTTCTGGGCAGGGTCCGCAGCCAATGGTTGTGTCTTACGGTACCAGTCCTGCCGCCGAAGTGGTATTTGCAGAAGAGGAGCTTGAAGAAGCTCCCACGGCTTCACTTGTCGGAGAAAACATGTGCTACCGGCAGACTGAGTTTGTGGGAATCCTGGCGGGCACAGCGAACAGGGGCATGGCAGAAAATTTTGTAGATTTCATGCTCAGCGAAACCTTCCAGGAGGATATACCTCTGAACATGTTTGTTTTCCCTGTGAATGAAAACGCAAAACTGCCGGATGAATTTGAGGAGCATATCCAGGTTCCAGAAAATCCCGCGTCGCTTCCACTGGATGAAATCAGGGAGAAAAGGGAGGAATGGATTGAAGGATGGCGGGAGGTCATGCTGGGTTAGATGAAGTCTGACTGGAAAAAAATAGGCAGGATCACCCTTGTGGTGATCCCGCTTATTTTCTTAATCATTTTTTATTTTTACCCCATTTGGGAAATCGCTTCCGTTACGCTCCGCCGGCTCGATCCGGACTGGATGAAGGATATTCCCTGGGGCATCATATCAGATGCGGCCGGATTCACGGTATTTCAGGCTGTCCTCTCAACCGTATTAACGCTTGTTTTAGGTCTGCCTGCAGCATATCTCTTCGGCACCTACCGTTTTAGGGGGAAAAACCTGCTGAAGATCCTGACAACAATACCTTTTATCCTGCCGACTGTCGTTGTCGCGGCGGGCTTCAATGCTCTTATCGGGCCGCGCGGTTGGCTGAATTTGCTTTTTATGGGATTGTTCAATCTTGCACAGCCCCTGATAAACTTGCAGAATTCCCTGGCGGCAATCCTCATCGCCCATGTCTTCTACAATACTTCTATTGTTATCCGCGTGGTCGGCGGTGCATTGGAACAGATGGACCCGAATCTTGAAATGGCTGCCAGGATGCTGGGTGCGTCAAGGTGGAAAACCTTCAGAAATATTTCCCTTCCTCTTCTGCTGCCTTCTGTTGTTTCAGCCCTCCTGCTCGTCTTTCTTTTTGATTTCACAAGTTTTGGTGTCATCCTTATGCTTGGCGGCCCCAGGTTTTCAACACTGGAGGTCGAGATCTATATTCAAACCGTCCAATTTTTAAACCTGCCCCTGGCAGGTATTCTTTCATTCCTGCAGCTTTTTTTCTCAATGGCGATCGCATTTCTTGTGATGCGTTCCGGGGGGCAGTTTATTGCGCCCATCGTTCCACACGTTAAAAGTGAGCGTCTGAGGTCACCGGAAAAGCCGGGGGAAAAAATTTTCCTTGCCTTAATGGCAGCAGTACTCATCATTCTGCTCGTTTTCCCGCTTTTAGGATTGGCGCTGCGGTCATTCCTGAGTGTAGAAACGACTCGGGCAGGTCAGGTGACAGCCTGGAATTTTACATTTGATTTCTACCTTTCGCTTTTTGAAAATACACGTGCTTCCATTTTTTATGTCCCACCGGTGGAAGCCCTGCGGAATTCCTTGATTTTTGCTTCCGCTTCATCCATCCTGGCTATACTGCTGGGTTTCATGCTTTCGGCCGGAATCCGCGGAGTAAAGAGATTTGACCGTATTGTCGAACTACTCATTTTATTGCCGCTGGGAACATCTGCGGTTACGCTGGGTTTGGGATTCTTTTCGGCTTTCTCTCGCGCGGCAGCATCTTTGCGTTATTATCCGCTTTTGATCCCGGCAGCGCATACTCTTATCGCCCTCCCTTTTGTAATGCGTGTGATCCGCCCGGCCATGGAATCAATTCCCGAATCACTGAAGGACGCAGCGAAAATGCTGGGAGCTTCTCCTTTTGAGGTTTGGAAATATATTGAACTGCCCCTCATCCTGCGTGCTGTAATCACATCCCTGATTTATTCATTCACAATTTCTCTGGGAGAGTTTGGCGCAACAAGCTTTCTCGCGCGTCCGGAACTGCCTACGCTGCCCATTGCGATTTTCCGCTACTTAAATTTACCCGGGGGCAACAATTACGGTCAGGCAATGGCAATGGCGGTTATTATTCTGGCTGTCTGCGCGCTGAGTATTTTTATGCTTGAACGCTTACAATTCAGGAAGGCAGAAAACGACAGGATGAATGGGCATGCTCACACTTAAGAATATTCATAAACAATACCAGGACAGTCCCCTGCTCAGGGATATTCACTTAAAGGTGGATAGGGCGGAAACGCTCTGCCTGCTTGGCCCTTCCGGCAGCGGGAAAAGCACGCTTTTAAGGATTATCGCGGGGCTGGAACAACCGGAACAGGGAAAAGTTCTTTGGCAAGGAGAAGACATAACCGAAAAACCTTCCCATTTGCGAAATTTCGGCTTTATGTTCCAGAATTACGCCCTATTTCCGCACATGACGGTTGCAGAAAATATTGCCTTTGGTCTGCGGATGAAGGGAAAACCGGACGGGAAAATTGGAGAAAGGGTGGAGGAGGTACTGGATCTCGTTCACATGCTTGACTTTTTGGACCGCAGCGTAACAGCCCTTTCTGGAGGAGAACAGCAGCGGGTAGCCCTTGCACGGGCAATTGCGCCCGAACCCGCCCTGCTTTTGCTGGATGAGCCGGTTGGTTCTCTGGACCGGACACTCCGGGAACGCCTCCTCACGGAATTGCGGGAAGTGCTCCATAAACTGGAAACACCCGTGATTTATGTCACTCATGACCAGGAGGAAGCATTTTCCATTGCCGACCGCCTGGCAGTCCTGCATAATGCATCCATCATCCAGGCTGGATCGCCGGCCGAAGTGTACACTTTTCCTGGAACCCTCTGGTTGGCGGGTTTTCTTGGTTTCCAGAACCAGGTTGAAGGAACTGTCAGGAGTCTGGATCCCCTGACCATTGAAACCAGATTTGGGATGCTGCGGACGGATCAGAATTGCCAGCATGAATTCAAAGAGAATGCCCGGGTAAGGCTCATCATTAAACCGGATGGAGCGGTTTTATCGGACTGTTCCGGCGGCGTTAACTGCCTGGAGGCTGAGGTTGAGGACTCGCTTTTTAGTGGGGACCGCTATCGGGTAAAGTTCAAGATGACAGGCGGGAGTCAGTTCATTTTCTTCGCCGAGTCAAAACCTGAAGTTGGCGAAAAAATTCCCTTGAAAATTATGGGTGAATCAATATTATGTTATAAGGATGAAAATGGGAACTGAAGAAATTACGGTTATTAAAAACAATCACAGGGGAAAGGAAACCTGGCGTTATGATGGAAAAGTGATTACGCGATCGGACAGGGGGCTGCTTGTGGAGGCATATTTCAACCGTTCTGATCTTGAATTCAACGGTATTCTTTTGAAGCAGGGTGATAGGTTCCTGGAATTTTATCCGTACGGAAGGTGGTTCAATATCTTCGAGGTTCATGATCGCGATACAGGCGAATTGAAGGCCTGGTACTGCAATGTAACCCGCCCGGTGAACACTCTGGACGGGCAAATCGCATATGATGATCTCGCTTTGGATTTGCTTGTCTTTCCTGATGGCAAACAATTAGCGCTGGATTTTGATGAATTTAAAGAACTGGGATTGGATCCGGAGGAAGAATCTGCAGCCCTTTCAGGCCTTGAAGAATTGAAGGTTATTTTTACTCACCCCGGGCGGTTGAACGTTTGTGAAATGCTTTAATTATTGGGTTTTGGTCCTCTTCTGTTGTAGTGCCGCCAAATGATCCAGCTTAGGAAGAGAAGTATTAGTACAAAAGCGGCAACCGGTACAACCACTGAAAGGATGGAAACAGTTGTTGAGGTTGCGTCTTCCGCCAGGCTAACCGGGATATTGCCCGCTCCGCCTGTCGCGGCCGTTACGGCCGGGCGCACTGCGGTTGTTTTGATAGCATGGACGCTCCCCGCAACAAGCAGTCCGAGCGCCAGGGCAAGCACCGGGTGAATGTCGCTGATAACGTTCGTGCTCGCCGCGAATACGATGGCCCCGGCGGCGGGACGGACAAATGTTTGCAGTATGAAGTCATTGATGTGGTTGATAATCGGAAATTTATCCACCAGAAATTCAATGATGGAAAGAAAGATCAAAAGCCCGATGATCCACCAGCTCGATAGTGCGTCATATGGTGAGCTGAGTTTGATCAGGTCTGTGAACCGGGCCATCAGGGCAACCACTAACAGGGGGATATAGGCGTTTAGTCCTGCGCTAGCAGAGAGCCCGAATGCTGAAAAAATGGCAAATAATGCGTCCATTAAAAATCCACCTCTTCTTTAATCTTACCCCACAATACTGCTGCGCACCACGTTCAGTAGAAATACCTGTCCGATAGCTGTGCCAAAACCTGCGATTAGGAAAACGATGAGGGAAGAGAATGTCTGAATTGTATTTTCTTTTTGAAGCAGGAGGATCCAGAAGATGGTATAGAGAGTAGTGATGATCACCACTACAGTCAGGATGCCCACATAGCCCAGGATTTGGAATACAAGGAAGCTTCCTTGGGTAAGTGCCAGTGCGAGCACCAAACTGATAATCGCATAGCCTGCAATTTGCCAGGGGCTGTAAAGTACTGGCTTCTTATCCGGATTTTTCCAGACCGTGGCATTGAACAGGGTGGTAAGGGCTGTTGACATTACCAGTCCCATGCCAAAGCCGGTCGCCAGCCGGACCAGGTTTGTGGTCGGGTACAGGAAAGCTTTTCCAATGAATTCACTTGTAAGAGAATTCACCCCGTCGCCTGCCCATATAAGGAAAAGCAGTCCGAGGAGAACCAGGTATTTTTTATCCGGGACGGCAGCTTTTTTACCGAGCGAAAAGAAGTAGATCAGTCCGGCTGTGCTGCCCAGGTAAAGGCCGCTGCACCTGGCGCATAACGGGAATTGGACACCGCTACGGATGAACGAGTGGGAAGGAATCTGGTGGCAGACAGAGGACCCGATAGCAAAAGCTTTTCTTTCGCAGCCCCCCGGATTGTGCCCGATCCAGAAGTAGGTGATGGTGAATGCACAGAGCAATGCGAAAATGAGAATGACGGTTTTTTTCATGCGGCTTTTTCCTGGAAAACAAATTATACAGGACTCCTGTCACAAGGGCCAAATTGGCGTTAAATGATGATATTTGGTAAAATACTATCGGGGCATGAAACAAGCCCCCGTGAATCGCCATCCTTTTGGATGAGGAGGTGATGTCTACAATGTGTAGTAATAAACACAGTGCTGCGGCGTCCCTCCTCGGAATCCGATAACGGATGCCGCAGCCAAAAATGCAGGAACCGCCGGAAGGCGGTTCCCTGTTTAAAAGCAAGTGCAAGTTCCCGGGATTATTCTTCCAGAAATTCTTTTAATCGTTTAAGCTGTTCTCCCCAGTAACTTTTCATTTTTGCTGCGCTTTCTTCGTCTGGCAGTTTATTGTGGTTCAGCGAGACCTGGGTCTTTGCATCCTTTTGATAAAAATAAACATCCAGGCTGGATTCATTATCAATCCAGGTGATCCGCAAGGATTTTTCCGGCGTGGCTTTACGAATTTCAAATTCGGGATTTTCTATCCAATTCTTTCGCTTTTGTTCATCTGTCCATGCATCAAATACCTCAGCAGTATCTGCCGAGATGGTTCTGCTCTTGCTTATTTGGAAACCATCCGGTCTCCCATGCAGCTTTCTCAGTCCTCTTGCTTGCTCATAAGTAACAGTGACCATCTGCTGCCACCAGGGGTCTATTTCAACTCCCTCATTAAGAATTGAAACAATTTCTTTGTGTGATTTGTTCTCGGCGCCCTTAGCATCCAGGTATTTGAACCAGGCGTCCCAATCTTTCCCGGTTTTATCCTTTACGGATTCATCACTTATTTGTGGTTCATTCATTTCTTATTTCCTTTTTACTTAATATTAAAAAGATTATTCGCCATTCATTCTATGCATATTATTAGAAACTTTAAGAAATTGGAATAACTCAGCCAAGGTTTCTTACAAAGTACAATACAGGGACAATTTTTTTGAGGGTTTATGAGAATAAAAAGCTTCCTGTTATTATCATTTTTCTTATTGTTTTCACAGAGCGCTTGTGGTGTTTCTGATGTTTTCGTGGGCATTTTCCAGACCCGAGAAGTGCCCACTCAGGAGCCTTACAAACCTGATTATGAAATTTACAGACAAAACCTGGTTGAGACCTACCAGTCCGATGTCAGCATGCTGGAGGGGGTAACAATCTACCAAATCCGGATAGACCTGGATCCACGATCGGGCGCAGTAATAGGTAGCCAAACAGTGTACTTTACAAATCGTGAAGATGCAGCCCTGGATGAATTGATCTTTCGCCTTTTCCCGAACGTTGGTGGAGGTTTTCTTCAAGCCAGCAGCGTTCTCTTAAATGGACAACCTGCTGAAACCCGGCTGGATTTTGAAAACACCGCCCTGGCTGTTGATATCCCCGGTGGATTGAGTCCCGGTGAAGCGCTTAGGATCGATATGGATTTTTCACAGGATGTACCCGAAACAATGGGCGGCAACTACGGTTTGTATGTTTACACTGATGGGATCATGGCGCTGGATAATTTTTTCCCCATTATCCCTGTATACAATGACGAAGGATGGAACGTGGAGAACCCGCCGCGCAATGCAGACATGGTCTTTACCGACGCATCATTTTTTGATATTTCGGTCAGTGCCCCTGAAGATTGGGTCTTGGTCTCATCAGGGGTTGAAGTGGAGAGAAGTGTCTCTGAGGGCAGGGCGGAAGCGCGCTATGTTGGTGGACCACAAAGGGATTTTTATATTGCCGCCAGCCCCCGCTTTGTAAGCGAGAGCAAGCAGGTCGGCGGAACACTGGTTCGGAGTTTTTTCCCGCCGGAATTCAAGGACGACGGCCTCCTTGTGCTGGATGCAGCGGCGGAAGCGCTGGCTATTTTCTCTGAAAGGTATGGCGGATATCCCTATACGGAATTGGACCTGGTCAGCACGCCCATGCTTGCCGGCGGGATGGAATATTCCGGTGCAGCGGCCATGTCGCTCGATTTGTATGAAGCAGAGACGCTCACCTCTGGGATCGGAGCGAGGACATTTTTGGAGCTTGCAACCGCACACGAAGTTGCCCACCAGTGGTTTTTCAATATGGTCATGAACGACCAGATCGATGAACCCTGGCTGGATGAGGGCTTTGCACAATATCTGACCTACATTTATTATCTCGAACGGTATGGGCCTTCGGCAGCAGAATCATACATTGAGGCGGATTGGGAAAAGCGCTGGGACCGTTTGGACCGCGCGGAAATCCCCATTGGAAAGGCAGCCAGCGAATATACGCGAGAACAATACGGGCCCATCATATACGCACGCGCCCCCATTTTCATTTCCCGGCTTGAGGAAACCATGGGTTCAGATATCTTTTCACAATTTCTTGAAAAATATATAGAAACGTACCGCTGGCAAACTGTAGATACCAAAAAATTCAAAACCATGGCGGAAGATGCCTGCAGTTGTGACCTTGATCCGCTTTTTAAAGAGTGGGTATATGTGAATTGATTATTGGATTATCTATTGCTACTGAAATCTATAAATTTAAATTGGGGTCTGCTGGTGAAATACTGTTTTCCCAATCTATAGAACCTTAGAAAAAATCGAATTTTCTCAGCATCCTTTCAGTAATATTTTTCGATTCCCCCGTAACCGATTTGCTTGTTTTTCTCTGTCATTTTGATGAAATATTCGAGGCGTTTTTTGAATTCCTCAGGATGCTTCCTCGCTGAATCAATATAAGCAATCCGTATGCGACGATATGCCGGGGAAAAAGACTGGTAATTCCTCCATGCTTTTTCGTTGGATTGAATAGTTTGAATGATGTCATCTGGAAATTCAAATTCTTCCTCAATCAAAGGTTGTACTTCTTCAATGATCGATGGATGGAGTTTTTCTTTCTTGTAAAGCCATTTGATTCGTTCTTTATTCTGTTGTGAAAAGCTGCTCCCGGCATTTCTCGGTGAAAATCGCTGGGCAGAGCTGTTCTCATCATATTTCTTGACCGTACTGTCTATCCAACCAAAACACAACGCCTCTTCAACAGCATCGTTGTATGAAATTCTCGGCTTTCCAGTTGCCTTGTGCGGAAAAATCACCCATATTTCCGGTTCTTTACGGAAATTCTTTTCCAGCCAGGCACGCCAATCTTTCCGGTCAGTTAAATAAAGGGTTTTTCCTATTTCCATCTTCTTCTGGTTTTTTGCCCAATTTGCAGCTTATTTTCTCATCCAGAATCGAATTCATATATTAGCAACTTGTTAAAGATTCTTTGATATTTCTTTCTTCTAGGATGGAAACTCGTAGGAAATTATTAATTAACTGAAT
>Ga0272441_10010972_pt1 | contig 13568 bp, 13 predicted proteins | sample SSMProp6N_FD_193582 | JGI IMG/M metagenome (GOLD analysis project Ga0272441, IMG submission 193582) | Marine sediment archaeal communities from Little Sippewissett salt marsh, Falmouth, MA, United States - SSM-Prop-6N | ecosystem: Environmental > Aquatic > Marine > Wetlands > Sediment ... | reverse complement strand
CCATGGACGGATCTCCGCATAGGTGGTCGTGCGGTCGGAGGAAACATATCATTGATCGCACGAATCTTTAGTCGTGTCAAGAGGTTGGCATTCCTTGATAATCTGGCGGTTGAGGGATAAAGCTCACAATGTCCATCTAAACGAAGAACCTGAAGGCGGAGCATGAAGAAAATTGTTAAGGTCAGGGGGAGCAGGGGGAATAGGGGATGTTTTTAAAATATGCTTGGGACCAGTATCAGGAATGGTTGAAGCGTGAAACTTAGCGTTTCCCAATTCCCGAACCCACCCCCCAATAAAAAAAGTTGTCGCTTCACACCGGACATTGTAAGTTAAAGGCTATCGGACAACCGCTATGAGTCATGAAACCGGTGGATCCGGTGCCTTTTCGTGCATCGCCATTGCGGTTCGATCGCGCGGCTAAATCATCTTGAGCCATCATCTTCACCTTTTGGATGGTCTTTTGGTTCACCTGTCGGGTCACATTGTGGTTGCAGATATCACCTGTGCGCCATCGCATGGCATAGTGTTGGGAAATCCAAATGAAAAAGACCGATATTCTTGAAAAATTTCCTCCCAGAATGGAAAACGTACTCCTTATACTCCACGATTTGCAGAACAACAGCCGGATGAATTACCTGTCGGAAAAAGATCTGTGCCTAGTCGCCAAGCACCTGAATACGACCTTAAGTTCGATTTACGGGGTTGCCAGCTATTACAGCATGTTCAGCTTGACGCCACGGGGAAAACACATCATCAGGATGTGTCGTTCCCCGGTTTGTCATTGTGCCGGAGTGAACGATGTGTTCAACGAACTGACCCGGATTCTGAAACTTGATGTCGGTGCAACGACGCCTGATCGGCTGTTCACCCTGGAAACGACCGCGTGTCTGGGCCAATGCGATCTGGCACCGGCGATGACAATTGATGACGTCGTATACGGGAAGCTGACCGCAGCAAGCATCGCGACGATCATTGCACAGTACCGGAAAAAAAGCGCCTCACAGGGAGATTGAACGGATGATCACAGAATACAACATCGCTTTGAGGAATGTGGGCAAAATCAATCCTGCCAGCATCCAGGATTATATGGACAGGGGCGGTTATGAAGCCTTGAAAAAGGCCCTGCAGACCCCTTCCGAGAAAGTTGTCCACGATATCACGCAATCGGGTTTGAGGGGTCGTGGGGGCGCCGGGTTTTCGACGGGACTGAAGAAGAAGTATACCAGCCAAGCGTCATGTGTCCTTCTGGAATGCATGCGCTACATTGTATGCAACGCCGATGAAGGTGAACCCGGAACCTTCAAGGATCGTATCATCATGGAAGGGGACCCCCATCTGCTCATCGAGGGAATGGTGATTGCGGCTTATGCGGTCGGCGCCGAACGAGGTTATATTTACATTCGTGGTGAATACCACCAATCCATCACCATGATCCGAAACGCGCTGGCGCATGCCCATGCGCACGGCTTTTTGGGCAACAGCATTCTGGGTTCCGGGTTTTCGTTGGATATTGAAATCAAACTGGGGGCTGGGTCGTACCTGTGTGGAGAGGAGTTGACCCTGCTTGAATCCCTGGAAGGCAAAAGAGGCTACCCACGGATCAAACCGCCTTTTCCGGCCGAAAGCGGTTTGTTCGGCAAGCCTACGTTGATCAACAATGTCGAGACGCTTTCCCATATTCCAGCCATTGTGATCAACGGCGCCCGCTGGTATCGACAACTCGGCACCGAAACGTCCCCCGGCACAAAAATTTTCACGATCAGTGGTGACGTAAACAACCCCGGATATACAGAAGTCGAAATGGGGGCCTCGCTCAGAGACCTCATTTACCGGGCTGCCGGAGGGATGAAAGACGGGAAACCATTTAAAGCGGCGCTGCTGGGTGGGGCAGCCGGGACATTCGTGCCGGAATCATTATTGGGTGTAAGCATGGACTTTGACGCCCTGAAAGAAAAAGGAGCGGTGTTGGGGTCCGGCGCCGTTATCGTCATGTCCAACGATCAGTCCATCCTGACGATGCTCGATTCGATATTGCGTTTTTTCGAACACGAATCCTGCGGTAAATGCGTTCCCTGTCGTGTGGGAACCAGGCAGCTGGTCGACCTGATGGAAAAGCTAAACGGGGCTGACGACAAGAGGCCGGATCACATTGACGCGTTGGTTTATCAGTCGGAACTGATGGCAAAAACCGCATTGTGCCCACTGGGTCAGTCTCCGGTTCTGGCGATCCACAGCGCCGTGCGGTATTTTCGCGATGAGTTGGAGACAACACAGATTTCTCAATCCAGGTGCCGATGATGGACGACAGGGTCAGCATAATAATTGACGGAAAAAATATAGGTGCCAGGCGCGGGGATAACCTGATGGAATCGGCGCAGCGAAACAACATCCCGATTCCCAGCCTTTGCTACCACCGCAAACTGACGCCGACCGGGGCGTGCCGGTTGTGCATCGTAAAAATCAAAGGCAGGGGCGGCCTGGTCGCCGCCTGCACGGTGACCGTCTCCGAGGGGATGGAAGTGACCGCGTTCGATGAGGAATTGGAAGCGGCCCGCCGGGATATATTGGATTATCTGTTGTCCGAACACAATGAATCTTTTGATTGCAGCTACCAGGATGAATTCAAGGCACTGGTCGTTCGATACGGCCTCGATGACCCGGCGCGCAGGCGATTTCCCTCCGTCTGGAAAACGCTCGGCCAGCCGATCGATGACAGTTCTCCGGTGCTTACCTACGATGCCTCCAAATGTATCAAGTGCTTCCGATGCATCAAGGCCTGCGGTGAAGTTCAGGGCAAGCATGTGTTGTCCATGGCCAACCGGGGCATACAATCGTATATCGTCGCCGGGCTCGGGGTGTGGGGCGCCTCGGAATGTGACGGCTGCGGCGAGTGCATCCAGTTGTGCCCGACGGGCGCTATCGTTGAAAAACCCAACAGAGATCTCCTCGTCACGGACATGCCGGAGAAGCGGGTCATCTCAGTCTGCCCTTACTGCGGCGTCGGATGCCAGGTCGAGCTGGTGGTCAAGGGCGACCGGATTGCCCGGGTTAACGGTGTGGAAGGCGTCAAACCCAATGATGGCAGGCTTTGCGTCAAGGGGCGCTTCGGCTACGCGTATGTCGGCCACAAGGATCGGTTGACGCAACCGCTGATCAAACGCAATGGCCAATTCCAACCGGCCGCATGGGATGAAGCCCTTGACCTGATTGCCAGCCAATTCAAAGCGATCAAAGCCAAATACGGCAATGACGCCCTGGCAGGCTATGCATCCGCCAAAGCCACCAATGAAGACAATTACCTGTTTCAAAAATTTATCCGGACTGCATTTGGCAACAACAACGTGGATTACTGCACCCGGCTGTGTCATGCGTCCACGGTCACGGCCATGCTGCGTGCACTGGGATCAGGGGCCGGATCCAACTCGATCGACGATTATGCGACGGCCGACTGCATACTGGTTACCGGCAACAATATGGTCGAAACCCACCCGGTTACCGCAACTTTCGTCAAACGAGGCGTTGCGGCTGGCGGCAAACTGATTGTCATCGATCCCCGATGGACGCCCCTGGTGAAGCATGCAGATGTCTGGCTTCAGCCCAAACTGGGAACCGACATTGCGCTGCTCAACGGCCTGATGAACATTGTTATCCGTGAAGATTGGATCGATAAGGCGTTCATCTCCGGCCGGGTGGAAAGGGGGTTGGAGGCCTATGAGGAACTCAAGATCGTCGTCGCCGACTACCCACCTGATATCGTAGAAGCCATCACGGGTGTCGCCCAGGGCAAACTCCTTACGGCGGCCCGGCTATTCGCCAGGGCAGACAACGCGCTGATTGCCACGGGTATGGGGTGCAGCCAGCAGGTTACCGGCACCCACCTTGTGCATTCACTGATCAATATGTGCCTGATCAGCGGACAGATCGGAAAAATCGGCGCGGGATTGAATCCGCCGCGTGGGCAAAACAACGTCCAGGGCGCATCCGATGTGGGCTGCCTGCCCATGTCCTACCCGGGATACATACCGGTTACCGATCTTGCCAATCGAAAAAAAGTGGCCGCCGTATGGAACGCTCCCCATGAAGCGCTCTCCGGGAAAGTCGGGCTCACCACCGTCGAGATCATGCAGGCGGCCCATGCCGGGCGCATAAAAGGGATGTACATCATGGGCGAAAACCCGATGCTGACAGATCCCAACTTGAATCATACCCGTGAATCCATCCAAAAGCTGGAATTTCTGGTGGTGCAGGATATTTTTCCAACCGAGACCACCGCCTATGCCGATGTGATTCTCCCGGGGGTGACTTTTGCAGAAAAAAACGGCACCTTCGTGAACAGCGACAGGCGGGTAAGCCGTGTGAGAAAAGCGGTCGATCCTCCCGGGGAAGCCCGCCAGGACTGGAAAATCCTTTGGGATCTTGCCCGGCGGATGGATTGTCCGATGAATCCCTATGCGAACGAAGCTGAAATCTTCGATGAGATTGCAGCCGTGGTACCGTTCATGGCCGGCATCGCCTACCATCGCATCGAACGCGAGGGCATCCAGTGGCCATGTCCGACCCACGCGCATCCAGGGACGCCCACCTTGTTCTTAAAACAGTTCAACACCGCCAGCGGACGGGCGATCCTGCACCCGGTGGCCTATGTTCCGCAAACGGAAAAGCCAGATGCCGATTACCCTTTCCTGCTGAACACCGGCCGCACTCTTTACCACTATCACACCTGTACCATGTCCAGGCGCAACCGGGCGCTGACGGATTTCTCCAACCGGTCCTACGTCCTCATTCATCCCAATGATATCAAAAGGATCGGCCTGAAAAATGGTGCGCGTGTAAAGATCGCTTCCAGACAGGGCGAGATCTCGACGCGGCTGAAAGCCAGCAGTGACGTGCTGCCGGGAGAACTCTTCATGCCGTTTCACTTTGGCGAATCTCCGGTGAACGAACTGACCCGCGATGAATTGGATCCGGACTCGAAGATCGCCCCCTTTAAGCTGACTGCCTGCAGGGTCAGCGCGCATCAATAAATAAGAAGTGATGGACGCAGGTCCCTTTCAGGCCATTCTACGATGTGCCCAAACCTGAGCGGATCTGGGAGTGCCAAATGAAAAAACGGTATTATAGTTAGCATATCAGTAAAAGCGGTCACTGCTGGACATCCAACAACAACAAACGTGCAAGGAGGTTGTCTCATGAGCGAAACCAACACGATTCCGGAAACCGCTGTGGATCCCGTCTGCGGCAAGACCTTCGACCCGCGCAAGGTGCAATTTACCGCCAATGACGACAAAGGCACCCATTATTTCTGCTCGGACGAGTGTCGGCGCCAATTCGACGCTGCGGACGCAAAAACCAAAAAGGGGTTCTGGGCCAGATACACCGATCGTCTGAAAAAGACCCACTGCACACAGACACCCCCCGAGTGTCGTTGATCGGCGGGGGTGAGTAAGGCAAAAATAATCAGAATAATCTGTCAGCCGTCCGGCTTCAAGAGAAAAACCGTCGGTTGTGCGACTCCTTTATGCACACAATTAATTGTAGGCAAACCGGGACGGGGTATCGTTGTCGGAAAGATAATATCCGGTGGGCCCGCTATCACGCCACGGTGATTGAATGTAAACAGTCCTAAGCCTTGGCGGCTGCTTCCAATGGCCGTATGTTACCCGGCCTGTTAACTTTTGCCGAGTTGACCTGTCTGGACACGGGAACGCTTTTGATTTCGGTATAGACTTCGTTCTGGATGAGATCCTGGAGTAATCGAACGTCCTGGTTGTCGCGACTGAGCCACACATCATAGGCCTTCGGTTTTAAAATCACCGGCATCCGGTTGTGGATCGGCATGACCGATTGACTGGCTTCTCTGGTAAGGATACTGCAGGAGCGATAGGCGGTTGGTTCTTCTCCCCTGTTGTCCCAGGCCTCCCACAGGCCTGCAAATGCGAATGGGCGGCCATCGGGCAGCGTCAGGAACATTGGTTGCTTACTTCCTTTTTCTCCCTTCCACTCGTAGAATCCATCGGCGAGGATCAGGCATCTTCGCCACTTGAATGCTGTTCGAAAGCTGGGTTTGGTCGCCACGGTTTCAGACCGGGCGTTGATCATCCGGCTGCCGTTGATGGTGTCCTTCGCCCAGAACGGAACCAGTCCCCAGTGAAGTTTCTCCAGGTGGTTCTGGTCGTCATGCCTGACGATGGCGAGTATCTCCTGGGTGGGAGCGACGTTGTAGCTGGGCGTAACGTCGACGTTGGCCACATCGATGGGAAAGTGTTCAATCAATTCTTCAAGTCTTCTGAATCCGATGAATCTTCCACACATGTCAGTCCCCAATCCCCTGCGTTGAAAATCTTCTGATCAATCGGTTTATCGAACATCACCGCAAAGCCCGCGGCATCGCACCGCACCACCGTCCCCATCAGACTGAGCCTTTTTTCAAACACTAAAATCGGGATCTGGAGATTGATGGTCCGGCCCTGAACCATTTTGCGCCGGGTGCATACAAAAACTCCGCCGGGTCCAATATCTTTGACCAGATCCCGATAGGTTCCCTCTTTGGCTGTATATTTTCCAGTGAATAGCGCCGCGTGGCGAGGGTATCGGCGGCGATTGAGCGCAGTATTCATTTCCCGTCCACCTTTTCCCTTAATTTGCCAGACCACTTGAACGTCACCACCCGCCTTGGTTTCAACATTAAGTCTTCACCGGTAGCCGGATTGCGGCCTTTTCGCGCTTTTTTTTCCTTCACACAGAATTTGCCGAAGCCGGAAACCAGGACATCATCACCGGATTCCAGGGTCGCCTTGATGAGCTCAAGAAGGGATTCGGTGATCTCAATGGATCGGTTTCTGAGAAAGCCGAGTTCCGCCTGCATCCGGTCGACGATGTCTTTTTTTGTCAGTGCCATGCATAAATCTCCAATCGGTTATATCCAAGTCAGAATTACGGTTCCAAAGATGATGCCGATGATTCCGAACAAACGGTTCGTCTGATCGGATACATTCCCAACGTACCAGTCCACCATTCGGCTGTAGATTTTTTTGGGGTTTGCGAATGCCACGGCCGCCTCACAAAAGGCCAACAGGGCGATTATCCGGAATATCCACGGGTGGGTCGTGGATGATGCGGAGACCAGGAACAGGAACCCAAAAACGGCTGGGATGGTCGACAGGTATCGAAGCGGGTATGTCCGGAACCAACCTTTGAGTGCAGCGACGCTCCCCCTGGTATACAGGATCAAGCAAGAACAGATGGCGATGTGCCCGAAACCAAGCAGGTAAACGATCACTTTCATGGACGCTGACTCCTTTTGTCGTTGGGAGGTAACGCAGCAGGTATAGCCTCTCCACGTTTGCAGAGATTCCTATTCTTGTCAAGGGGTTGCTATGTTGTTGACAACCACAACACTACAAGATCATCTTAAAAAATCACCCTCTTTTAGGCGCCACCGTCCAACAGTTGATTCAACAGAAACGGAAAAGGGTACCATAGCCATGAAAATTGTCGATCCTTGTAATGGATCGGTAAAACAAAACAATGCATCGAAAATCAATTAACGCTGAAAGGGGAGTCATCAAAAAAAAGGCGATCGTCACTTGACAATGAGGTGTTTATTTTTATATTTGAGCAGATGTTCATATATTTTCAACAGGAGGCCGATGTGGTTAAAGAAAACGCCCTTGCTGCATGTACAGAAGAAACCTGCGATATCCGGGTGGTTCATTTGGACCGGGTGGCCCGGGCCAAGGCGGAGGCCATTGCGGAAAATGACATGGCGCGTCTGGCACTGACCTACAAGATCATGGGAGATCCCACCCGGCTCAAAATCATCATGGCCCTGCGGGGCGGTGAGATGTGCGTCTGTGACATCGCCGCTTTCTTAGGCCTGAGCGAATCGGCCGTCTCCCACCAACTCAGGCGCATGCGGGAGTCTTCGCTGGTTCGCTCCCGTCGAGACGGACAGATTCTCTACTACTCACTCGACGACAACCATGTGCTCGAACTGGTCACCGTTGGCCTTAACCACATCGAGGAATCGTAATTGTTCAGGCCAGGTAAGGGCCCCGGAAATAAATAATTCCACATCTTTCTTGCCTGTAGGACCGTCACCTGCGTTCCCTCCACCGGCACATATCTCGATATGCGCCGGCGAATGCGCCTGGTTGACGAACCCACAGCCGGCGCCTTATGGTGGCATTATTTATTTCCGTGACCCTAAGTCGGACATTTACTGCTTGTGATTTGTTATTTCCGGTTGATCCGGATTAGGTATCATCGTCGACCACGGAATGGGTGTTTTCCGCCCGGTAGATGAACACACAAACGAAAAGGCCGGCGGCAAATAGCGCACAGAACAGGAGAAAGCTGTCTGCGGCCTTTTTCCAGGAGAGAAAAAACAAGAAGGCGATGATCATCAGCAGGTTGGTGTTCATGGGGCGATTCCGCGTCCTTCCGTTTTTCGTTACTGGGTTCAAGCTTGCATATCGGCTTTTTCTTTAGCATCTTAACTTCTTTTCTCAGAATCGGCCATCAAAACCATGGTATGATACAGATTCCCAAACAATTCAGGTTGAAGTGACCAAGGAGAGCTATCCGTGGACAATGCGACTCGCACGATCATCGATTATTTTGAGCAGATCAACCAGATTCCGCGATGCTCGAAACAGGAGCAGCAGATATCCCGCTGGCTGCAGCACTGGGCCAAAGACAGGGGGGTGCCGGTAAAATCGGATTCAGCCGGCAACCTGGTCCTGCAGGTACCGGCATCAAACGGCTTTGAGCATGCGCCCACCGTCATTCTTCAGGGTCATCTGGACATGGTTTGTGAAAAACAGGACGACTCGGATCACGACTTTTCCAAAGATCCCATCCGCATGGTGCAGGATGGCCCATGGCTGACCGCCGGGGAAACCACCCTGGGAGCGGATAACGGGATTGCTATTGCCCTGGCCCTGGCTCTGGTGGACAGCCCGGTGGTATCCCACCCGCCGCTGGAACTTTTTTTTTCGGTGGAGGAGGAGACCGGCCTGACCGGCGTTCTGAAGATGGACCCATCCTTGCTGTCGGGAAAAATCCTGATCAACCTGGATTCAGAGGACGAAGGCGTGTTCGTCGTCGGGTGTGCGGGGGGGCGGAACACCACCATCAACCGACCATTGGATCTCAAGCGTCTCGACGGGGACGATGACTTGCTGAGCGTGTCAGCCCAAGGCATGAAGGGGGGGCACAGCGGGGTGGACATCGCCAAACATCGCGCCAATGCCAACAAGGTCATGGCCCGCCTGCTGAGTGCCGGGATGGCGGTCGCACCGATGCGGCTCGTGGCGCTAAAGGGCGGTACCGGCAGGAATGTAATCCCTCGTGGCTGTGAGGCGCTTGTGGCTTGCCGCCGGGATTCGATTGATGCCCTGGAAAGGGTGATCGGATCAGTCGCCGATCTCATCAAACAGGAATATAAGACGGCGGATCCGGCGTTGAGCGTTTATATTGATAAAAAAGGGCCGGTGAATGCAGGCCAACGCGGCGTCACTGAAAACGATACGGCTGTGACGGTCAACCTGCTGGCGGCGTTGCACAGCGGGCCGGTTGACATGGCCGAAGACTTTCCGCTTCTGGTGCAGACGTCCACCAACCTATCGTTGGTGGAAATATGCAACGATGCATTGGCGGTGACCGCCAACCAGCGCAGTTCGGTACCTTCCCGTCTCGATGCCATCTGCCGGGCGGTTGAGGCGGTGGGCCGCCTTGCCGGGGCCACGGTTCAAACCGGTACCGGTTATCCCTCGTGGCCCATGAATCGGGAATCTCCACTGCTCAAACGCTGTACGGCGCTTTATCGGGAGCTGTTTGATACCGCACCCACGGTGCAGATCATGCACGCGGGCTTGGAATGCGGGGTGATCGGCGACCGGTGCCCGGGCATGGATATGATCTCCCTGGGACCCACCATGGAGAATCCACACTCGCCATCTGAGCGGCTCTATCTGCCGTCGGTGGAAAAGGTGTGGCTGCTGATGGTGGCGCTGCTGAAATCGTTGGGACGATAAAGCATTATCGGTTTCTGCCGATTCCCCGGACGCGGCTTACCGGTTTAACCGGCCCCGGACTTTCACCCCCCCCCACCGTACCCACGGTTTTACCTTTGCGGCCAGCGTGCCGGTAGCCGGAAGCGACGCGGCAGCCAGTGGCAGCGTGGTTTCCCGGTCGGCGCTTCAGTTTTGGGGGGATGCCACCGCCGGCCATTTCATCGAGAACCTGTTCAAACGTTTTTCGCCGGTTGGTATCGGTTTCATCATCCAGTGGTGCCGAGGGTTCGCCGGTACGGTTCCCCGCATAGGCGTTCAGGGCATCGAACAGGTGGTCCACCCAGGAGCGCTTTTTCGCCTTTTCGCCGGGTATATCGTGGCGGTCGGTGCTGCTTTGACCCGGATGAGGTGAGGTGGCGCTGGCTGAGACGGTCGGGTCCGGGCGGTGCATGGCCAGGTGTGCCTTGACGCGGGAATAGGCGATGTTGATCTGCTTAAGCTGCTCTTCGGCCCCGGTCTTGGTGGCCGATCCCTCGGGGAACTGATCCGGATGCCATCGTCGTACCTGGGCCTTGTAAGCGCGTTTAGCCTGCGCTTCATCTGTTTCCGGGCCGATACCCAGCCTATTAAAGCACGTCGTTAAATTCATTCCAGACCCCCCGTTTGTCATCGCCTCAAAATAGGTGAAAAGGGCCATGGTGTCAATCTGGGTCTTGTCGCCGATCCAGGATCGGGTATCATCCGGGCAACAATTTTTTTCTGAGGCCCTTGACCCGGCGGCCAAAAGCTTTTACTCAACGAACGGAACCCATCCTTGCCAGAGGAGTGAACATGCGAAAACCGACCCTTACCGTCTCCTATATATTCTTTTATCTGCTTTTTTCAGACGATACCTGGCGCATTGCCGCCGGTTTTGTCTGCGCCTTTTTATTAGGCCCCATGCTGACCCAGGGGCGGAACCTGAGCCAGGGCGGTGAAGTGATGGTCTGGCTGATGATTCTGGCCATCGGCTGGTCGGTGACGGCCTGGCCGGCCAAAAAGATCACCGGTGCCCTGCAGCGGGCGGTTAAACGGATTTCCAAATAAATGCCCAATCGCGTTTGATTTGATAAAATTTCCCCCAAACGATTGATTGCTTCAACCTACAACCTGCGTTCGATGGCCTGTACCCGATCCACGGTGAGGGTTACGGCGCCCCAATTTTCTTCCACCTTTCCTGCCAGCAGATAGGGTCGATTCCGGTCTAGCATGTGACAGAATCGGCGGTATGGCTCGGGAAAGAAAGTGGTCTCAACGATACCGGTTTCATCCTCGAAGGTGAGAAATTCCATGGGATCCCCGTGGCGGGTGTGCACCACCTTGCCGGTGACCAGCCAGGCGGCCAGCCGAACCCGCCGACCCGTCAGGCCTGGAAGGCGGCTGGCTTTCACCGTGTGCATCGTCTTGATGACATCGGCAAACAGGGTGATGGGGTGTCGGCTGAACAGAAAACCCAGAACGGCGAATTCCCGGCGAAGGCGCGTCGTGGCGTCCTCCGGCGGGAATACCGGCGGCGAAATGGCAGCCCGGCTGACCCGCCGGGGTGCGAACAGATCGGCCTGGCCCGGTGACCGCCGTTGATCCGCTTTCCATCGGGCCAGGGTCCACAGCAATTGGGTCCGCGAATGTCCGGTGGCCAGTCTGTCCAAGGCGCCGCAGTGGATCAGGGCCCGGATCTCGTCTTCATGTGGCTGCACGCGATCCAGGAAGTCGGTCATATCCTTGAAACCGGACGTCTGCCGGCATCCCATGATTTTCTGCATGGTAGGTTGGCCCAATCCGCCAACCGCCATCAGGCCGACCTGCAGACGCCGATCCCTGCCTGTCCAGCGGATCAGACTGGTGTTGACGTCCGGCGGATCAAGGACCAGTCCCATGCGCCGGGCTTCGGAGACGTAGGCGAAGGTGCTGTAAAAGCCTCCCTGGTTGCTGATGACCCCGGCCATGAATTCGGCCGGGTGGTGGGTCTTGAGAAAGGCCGCCTGGAACGACACCCTGGCGTAGGAGGCGCTGTGGGGCTTGCAGAAGGAGTATCCGGAAAAACTCATCATCATCTGCCATACGGCGCTGGCCTGATCCGGGGGGACGCCCCGGGCTGCGGCGCCGGTCATGAAGCGGTCATGGAAATCGGCCAACTGACGCTGCCGGTCTTTTTTGGCGATAATCTTCCGCAGGCCGTCGGCCTCGGCATTGGAGAATCCGGCCAGGGCTTCGGCCGCCCGGGAGACGTCCTCCTGGTAGACCATGATACCGAAGGTTTCGTCCAGTACGTCTGCCAGCAGTGGGTGGATGGGGTCCCAACTGCCGCCGTGCAGGCGTCGAAGGTACTCCTGGATATAGGCGTTGGCCGCCGGCCGGATGATTGAGGAGTGAACCACCAGGTGGTCAAAGTCACCGTTGCCGGCCTTCTGGTGCAGCAGGCGCATGGCCGGACTCTCGATGTAAAAACAGCCCATGGTGTGGCCCCGGGCCACGGTGTCCCGGGTGGCCGGATCGTCCTCGGGTACCCAACGGTCTTCGTCGAAGGCAACGCCGTTGGTCCTTACGCTGGCCAGCGCATCCCGGATCACTCCCAGGCTCCGGTTGCCCAGAAGATCGATTTTCACCAAGCCGGCGTCCTCGGCGCCGTCCTTGTCCCACTGGATGATGGGGACCCCTTTGGGGGCGTTTTCGATGGGGACATAGCTGTGGATGGACCCCGGGGTAATCACCATGCCGCCGGGATGCACGGAAAGGTGACGCGGGATGCCGATGATTCGCTGAGCCAGGGCCATGATCTGCGGCCAGGGGTGAACGAAATCCAGGTTGCGGGTCTCCGGGCGCTGTCGCAGGTTTTTCAGCAACCCCGCATCCAGTTCGTCCCGCTGCCAGAACCAGGGCAGGCGCCGGGTGATTTTGCCGATCTCGGCATCGGGCATGCCGAAAACCTTGGCCGTCTCGCGCAGGGCCATGCGGGGCTGGAACAGAATATGGCTGGCAACCATGGCCGCGTGGCCGGCGAAGCGGTCGAGCACGCCGTCGATGACCGTGTCCCGTTCGTCCCAGGCAAAATCGACGTCGATGTCCGGTGGGTCCGTTCGTCCGGGGTTGAGGAATCGACCGAAGTACAGGTTGTGCTTCACCGGGCAGACGTTGGTGATGTTCAGGCAATAGGCCACCAGGGAGGCGGCGGCCGATCCTCGGCCGCAGGTGCGCGGACTTTGCGACACGATTTTTTGTACAACCAAAAAATAGGCCGAGAAATCCATGCGGGCGATGACGGCCAACTCGTGCTCCAGTCTCTCCACCACGGCCTCGCCCAGTTCCTTGCCGTATCGATTCCGGGCACCGGCATAGGCGGCCCGGCGCAGGCAATCATCGGCGCTGCGCCCTCCATTGTCTTCCCACGGCGGCATGACCAAGCCGAACGATGGACCGGTGAAGGTCAGTCTTTCGGCCATTTTGCAGGTGTTCTCCAGGGCTTCCGGGCAATGGATGAACCGCCGGTGATATTCCTCGGCCGTTGCCAGCCAG
>Ga0272441_10010971_pt1 | contig 13569 bp, 9 predicted proteins | sample SSMProp6N_FD_193582 | JGI IMG/M metagenome (GOLD analysis project Ga0272441, IMG submission 193582) | Marine sediment archaeal communities from Little Sippewissett salt marsh, Falmouth, MA, United States - SSM-Prop-6N | ecosystem: Environmental > Aquatic > Marine > Wetlands > Sediment ... | reverse complement strand
CGGTGAGGACAAGCACTAGCACGAGGAGCGCGACCGGCAGGATAGAAAGGATCGCCGCCCGGCTCCGCCGGCGTGCGCGCGCGACGGCGAGCGCGGCGAGGACGCAGAGCGCCGCGCCGAGGTACGCGGCGAAGTGGTTCGAGATCGAGAACGGGCCGTAGACGCCGCGGTCCATGATGCGCAGCCGCGCGGCCGGGTCGATCGCGAGGCCCGCCGCGCGGTGGAGCGCGCCGGGGTCGCGGATCGCCTCGCGCTCGAGCCCGGGCATCAGCACCCAGCGCTGGAACAGGCCGTAGACCGCGTACGCGCACGCGCACGCGACGAGGAGCGCCCCGAGCGCGCGCGCCTCGCCCCGGCGCCGCACGAGGAGGAGCACGACGAGGAGCACGATGAGCGCCTCGGCCCAGCGCACGACCTCGCGCTCGGCCGCGACCGGCTCGCGCGCCCAGAGCGCGCGCGCGGCCGTCCAAAGGACGAGAATCGCAAGCGGCAGCAGCACGCGCGCGCGGGCGAGCCGAATCTCGCCCGCCGCGAGCGCCGCGCCGAGCGCGAGCGCGGCGGCGAGGATGAGCTCGATCGCGAGAAAGGGCTCCTGGAAGGCACCGGCGGACCGGCTCGTCGTGCCGATCGCCGAGAGCACGCACGGCGCGGTCGCGAGGGCCGCGCCGAGCGCGAGGAATCCGGAGAGGCGCAGCGCGCCGGCGAGCTCGGCCGTGCCCCCGCGGCCGGGCGATGCGGACGCGTCCGTCCAGGCGGCGTTCGCCGTCACTTCGCGCGCCTCCGCGCTGCGCTCTCGAGGAGCGCGACCACCGCGAGGAGCCCCGCGGCCTGGCTCACGACGAGAAAGCCCGCGCCGCCGGAGAGGTCCTTGAGGACGAGCGCCCCGAGCCCCACCGACGCGGTGAGGAGGTAGATCGTCATCGCGGCCTCGCGCACGGACATGCCGAGGTCCACGAGCCGGTGCGCGAAGTGCGAGCGGTCGCCCTTGAAAAGCGGCCGGCCCTCGCGCAGGCGGATCGCGAGCACGGTCGCCGTGTCGAAGATGGGCACCGCGAGAATCAAGAGCGGCATCGCCGCGGCAAGCATCGAGCCCCCCTCCCGGTAGAAGGTCGCCGCGATTGGCAGGCTCGCGAGCACGAACCCGAGCCAGAGCGAGCCTGCGTCGCCCATGTACGCGCGCGCGGGGTGGAAGTTATATCGCAGGAACCCGGCCGCGCCGCCCGAGAGCGCGGCGAGCGCCACGGCCACGCGCGCCTGCCCGGTGCCGAGCGCGACGAGCGCGAAGACGGCGGCGGCGACCGCGGCCGCCCCGGCCGCGACCCCGTCGGTGTTGTCGAGCAGGTTCATCGTGTTCGTGATGCCCACGACCCAGATCACGGTCAGCGCGACCGAGATCGGGTAGCTCTCTATGAAAAACGTAATCCGCACGTCCGCCGCGATCGCCAGGACGAGCGCGATCGCGACCTCGGCCGCGAGCTTCGTCCTCGGCCGCAGCCGCCATCGGTCGTCCGCAAGCCCCAGCAGAAAGACCGCGACCGAGAGGCCCGCGATCCAGGCGAGCCGCCCGCGAATCCCCGGCTCCCCCCGGGGCGCGCCCACGAGGAAGAGGACGTGCAGCGCCGTGGGCCGCTCCCCCGCATGCCGCCACGTCGAGAGCACCCAGTACCGCGCGAGGAGCGCCGCGAGGCCGGCCGCGAGCGCGGCCACGACGAGCCCGGCGCCCGCGTAGGGCACCGGCGCGTCCTGCCTCTTGTACCCGCCGGGCCGGTCGAGGAGCCCCAGCCGCGGCGCGAGCCGCATGGCGAGCGGCGTCACGATGAGCGCGAGCACGGCGGCGGCGAGCCAGGTCGCGAGCGTCAGGAGCAGCACGGCGCGCCCCCTCTCTCGGGAAAGAGCATGGCCTCGCCGAACGCGTCGCGGAAGTCCGCGCGCGCGGAGAGCTCGACCGAGCGGACCTCGCGCGCGAGCCGCGCGGCCTCCGCGCGCGCGCCGCGCTCAAGGAGGTACCTCCGCGCGCCGCGTAGCGCGGTATTGCCCGCGAACTCGATCCGGTGCGGCTCGAGCTTCTCGGGCAGGAGCCCCGTGGCGAGCGCGCTCGCGCGGTCGAGATACGTCCCGAAGGCGCCGGCGAGGACGACGCGCCCGAGGCTGCACGCTTCGAGACCGCACTCGGCGAGCAATATCTCAACGCCCGCGCGGATCGCGCCCTTGGCGAGCTGGAACTCGCGCAGGTCGCGCTGTGTGAGCGTGACCGTTTTCTTTCCCTCCCCCGCGAGGCGCACGGCCGGGTCGTCGTCACGGTCGACGCGCCGCGCGCGCAGCGCCCCAGGCAGCGAGTCGGGCAAGGCGAGCGCGCCCGTGCTCTCGGCGAGCCCGCACGCGAGCAGCGCGGCAACAGCATCCAGGAGCCCGGTGCCGCACAGGCCCATTGGCGGCGCGCCGCCGATCGTGGCGACGGCGAGGTCGCCGTTCTTGAGCTTCACCTCACTCACCGCGCCCGCGGATGCGCGCATCCCGCACGAGAGGCGCGCACCCTCGAACGCGGGCCCGGCCGCGGTCGAGGCTGCGACGAGGCATCCATCAAAGGCGAGCGCGATCTCGCCGTTCGTGCCCACGTCCACGAGGAGCGCGGGCCCCTCGGCGCGCGCGAGCCCGGTCGCGAGGAGCCCAGCCACGAGGTCGCCGCCGAGGTACGCGCTCACGCACGGCAAAAAGAGGACACGCTCGGCGCGCGCGAGGGCGAACTCCGCCGCCGGCCAATTTATTGCGTTGGTCAAAACCGGCACGAAGGGCGACACCGCGAGCGAGGCCGGGTCGAGCCGACAGGCGAGGTGCGTCATGGCCGTGTTGCCCGCGACCACGACCTCGGCGACGCGCGTATCTGGAAGCCCGGCCCCTGCGAGCATCTCGTCAAGAAGCGCACCAATCACGCCGCCTGCCTCGGCCGCGAGCTCGCGCTGTGCCGCCTCGCCGCTCATCGCGTATTCGATGCGACTGATGACGTCGTCGCCGTGCGCGGACTGCGGATTCGCCGCGCTCGCGAGCGCGAGCCGCTTTCCGGTCGCGAGATCATGCAGCTCGCCCGCGACGGTCGTGGTGCCCAAATCAAAACACGCGCCGAGAAGGGGGCCCTTCGAGTCTCCAGGCGCGATGTCAATGACGCGTGCACGGCCCTCCGTTGTCTCCTGCGTGGTCACGGTCACGCGGCCGCCTTCGGCGCGGAGCGCGTCGGTCAGCGCGCGCACGAGGTCGAGGGATATCTCGGCGTCTGCAAGTTCGGCCGCGCGCGTGAAGCACGCGAGGTCGCTGCACGGGCCCTCGAGCGTGGGCGCGGGCACGTCCACGACGCGCCGCCGCACGGCCGGGTCGATCGCGCTCGCTTCGGCCTCCTCGTCGCTTTCGGCGCCGAGCACCTCGAGCCCGCGGTCGCGCGACGCGGCCGGCACCTCGACGGTGAGATTTTTATCTCTCGCGCGCGCCTGGCAGGCGAGGCGCCACCCGGCGTCGAGTTGCTCGGGGCTGAGCGCGTCGCGTTCGAGGTCGGTCGGATCGAGCGTGCCTTCGGCGAGCCGCACGAGACACTTGCCGCACCCGCCGCGCCCGCCGCACGGCGAGACGAGCGCGAGCCCCGCGCGCCGCGCGGCCGCGAGCAGCGTATCGCCCGGCAGAACATTTGCCTCGAGGCCATCGGGGAGGAAGCGGATGCGCGGCATGGGTGCAGTATACCCTCGCACCCGGGGGCGTCAAGACGGCCGCCGCGCGCGGGGGCGCCACGCAGTTTCTCCTGCCAGGAGGGCCGCCGGCCCGAGGGCGGTTCCGGTCTCTCCGCAGAAAACGGTTCGAATCCGGACGCGCGCCCCGCGGAGGACGGCCCCCGTCCGAATACGAACTCGGGCTTTCCCGAAAAATGGGCCGGGGCCCGGCACGCTACCTTGCAGTGCAAGGTAGCGTGCCTTAAGGCGCTCCTTCGGATCGTCTCGGGGCGAAGCGTCGAGACGACCGCAGTGCTCCCCCGGACGAGCCGCTACAGGGACCCCTCCGGCACGCCGAGGATGTTGAACTCCGTGTACAGGTACTGGACGCTTGCGAGTCCCGCAACGAGGGTCAGGATCGCCGCGACGAGAACCAGGATCCGCGCCCACTTCCTCTCCGCCTTCCGCTCGAGAAGCACCTGAAGCGAACGCATCGCCACATAGCACCCGATGGCTATGAACGTGTAGCTCATTTTACGGCCCTCCCCTTGCAAGACCCCAGCGCCGGACGTTTCTCCTGCGAGCATTGAAATCGCCGGCCGGGGGTAGGTCAAGAGAAATCGGAAGTCGGAAGAAGCGCCCCCAAACGTCCGCTTGCCCGCGGCCGGGCAAGGGGGTAGGCTGCACCTGCAGGAAGGGGGCAGGCGATGGAGAAGCTCAACGTCGCGATCGTGGGCGCGGGGCTCATCGGCGAGGTGCACGCGAAGGCGTATGCGTCGCACGGGCGGTGCGCGCTTCGATGGGTCTGCGACAAGAACCTGGCGCGCGCCCGCGCGCTCGCGCGCAAGTACGGCGGCCGGGCGACGCGGAGCATGCGCGCGCTCGCGCGCGACGGGGACCTCCACGCCGCGAGCGTCGCGACGCCCGACTTCGCGCACCGCGAGGCGGTAACGGCGCTTCTCGCCGGCGGCAAGCACGTCCTCTGCGAGAAGCCGCTCGCCACGAAGCCGGCCGAGGCGCGCGCCATGGTGCGCGCGGCGCGCAAGCGCGGGCTTTCCCTCATGGTCGATTTCCAGAACCGGTGGAGCCCGCTCTTCCTCGAGGCGAAGAAGGAGATCGACTCGGGCCGGTTCGGGGAATTCGCCTGCGGCTACGCGCGGCTTTCGAACACGCTCTTCGTCCCGACAAAGATGCTCGCGTGGGCGTCAAAGACCGGGCCGGAGTGGTTCCTCCTGCCGCACGTCTTTGACCTGGTCCGCTGGCTCGCGGACCGCCCGCCGGTCGCCGAGGTCTACGCGGTCGGCCGCAAGAAGGTCCTCAAGGCGCGCGGCATCGACGCGTTTGACTTCGTCCAGACGACCGTGCGCTTCCGCGGCGGCGCGAGCTGCGTCTTCGAGAATGCGTGGATCATGCCCGACTCGTGGCCCACGCTGATCGATTTCAAGATGAGCCTGCAAGGATCAAAAGGAAAGATCGAGCTCGTCGGCGACGACCAGGGCGTGCGCATCGCGGGGCGCGCGTACAGGACGCCGTTCATCCTCGCGGATCAGAACGCGTTCGGAAAGGCGACCGGATTCTTCGCCGAGCCGGTGCTGCACTTCGCCGACCGCCTCCTCGCCGGGCGCGAGCCGGAGTGCCCGGGCGAGGACGGCCTCGCCGCGACCGAGGTCGTCGCCGCGGCGGTGAGGTCGATCCGCACGAAGCGGCCGGTGAAACTGAGCGGGGTGTGAGGGGGGGGCTCGCGGCGGGGAAATCCAAATCGCGCACCCGAGGGCGCGACTAGGCCTCGCCTCTTTTCGCCTTTCCGACGGCGTCCACGCCTCGAGCCCGCAGGCCCAGGAAACCGAGGGCCGCAACCGCTCCGACCGCGGCAACCGCGCCCCATAGAACGAGCGGGCTCCCGCGAAAGTGCTGGAAGAGCACGCCTCCCAGCATCGGGCCCAGCGCGAAGCCCAGCCCCCTGGCCAGGCCGAACACGCCCATGTTGCGCCCCATGTTCCTCTTGGAACTCAGCAGGCTCGCGAGTGCGGTCGCCGGAGGATTGACGATCACCTCGCCCATGGTGATCACCACAATACAGGCGACTGCGCCCCCGAATCCCGCTCGCCAGGCCAGCATCAGGTATCCGGCCGCGTACACGAGCGAACCGGCCACCAGTGCACCGGTCATGCGAAAGCGTCTTGCGCACGCGGCGACCGGCATCTGCATCGCGATGCAGATCAGCCCGTTGATCGTGTAGAGCCACCCGAGCTGGGTCTGGGTGACGCCCGTGACCTCGCGGGTGTAGATGGAGATGGTGCTCACGAGCTGGCTCATGAGCACGGCCAGAATCATGTAAACCGCGCAGAAGGCCAGGAACGGCCGCTCCTTGAGGATGCCGCGCATGTTCCAGGCCGGGGAGGACTCGCGTGCCGGGTGTTCCTCGGCCTCGCGCACGAACAGAAGCACCGTGGTGGTACCTACGGCTGCGACGCCCGCCGAGAGAAAGAAGAGCAGGCTGAACGGGGTCCGGGCCAGGAAGGCCCCGATCGCCGGCCCGGCCGCCCAGCCGAGATTCAATCCGACACGCATGAGACCGTAGGCCTCGACACGGTGATCGCCTTCGGTCAGGTCGGCCACCAGCACGTCTGCCGCACACTGGAAGAGCGCACCGCACATGTAGTTGAGAACGAAGAAGACCCCGATCGCGAACAGCGAGGCTCCCACTGCCACGCAGCCGCCCAGCGCGAGGTACGAGAGCACCCGCATCACCTGGGCCAGCATGATCGCGCGCTTGCGACCCAGGAGATCGGCGAGCCGGCCGCCGAGGAGCTGCCCACCCGTGCGCCCCAGTCCGGCGATCAGGAAGAGCGCCCCGACCCAGGTCATGGGGACCTTGCGTTCGTGGGCGAGGTAAAGCGTGAGGAACGGCAGGGTCATGGAGTAACCCAGACCGTTCACCAGCCACGATCCCGAGAGCACCCAGAGGCGCCGGTCGAACTTCCGGACGTAGGTGCGAAGCCGGCTAAGCAAGGAGGCTACTTCCGCGCGCCGTCCGGCCGGACGACTCCGTAGGAAAATTCCTCAAGAGAGTAGTTGAGAAGCGCGAACGCGTGGAAGTACTCGCTGTACGGCGTGCCCCGCTTGCCCAGGGTCTCCTTGTATTTCCGGTTCTCCGCGGCGAGCCGGTCCAATCGTTCCTGCAGGCGCTTCGAGCGCTGCACGTCGAGCGCGCTCGCAAAGTTGCGGCCCGCGGGAAGGCACAGCTCAAAGGACGGATCGAAGAACCCCCACTTCTGCCCGGCGAGGATCTCGGCCATGACGTGGCGGTTGCCGCTGCGCAGCCGCACGAAGAGAAGGCGGGCCGGCAGCCCGGCGATCTGCGCCAGCGTGACGAGGACGCGCGCGCTCTCGTTGCAGTACCCGAAGCCGCGCCGAAGGATGTGCTCCTCCGTGCCGCCGAGCTCGTGCAACTCCGGGGGCACGTACATGGTGTGGAGGACGACGCGGTGGACGTGGCGCAGGAGCTCCGCGGCCCTGGCCGCGCGCGCGCGGGCGTTCTTGAGCGCGACCTCGACGTGCCATTCCAGCTCCGGCCGCGAGCCTCGCGCGTACCGGACGCGTTTGGGCGTGTAGGAACCGTAGAGATAGCCTGCGGTCTCGCGCACGCAGTGGATCTTCCGCGAGGCGTGGATGTGGTCGATGTCCCAGGGCCGATAGAGATTGTTGCCCGCGACCCGGTCGCCCGTGTGCCGGGCGAGTACCTCTGGATCAATCGCGCGTTTCATGAAAGCACGTCCTTTCCAGGACTGTTACTGCGTTGCGAGTGCCCGGGCACAGATCTGTACGCGGCCATCCTTCCCGTATCTCTCGTAGACGCAAAGGAGCTTCCCGGCGCCGTCCGAGGCGAGGGCGGGCTTCTTCTCCTCCTCAGCGCTCGTGGCCACGGCCACGCCGTCGGGGTCGAGCGGCTTGAAGCCGTCCACGCGGCTGGCGATGAGGTCGCAGTTCGTGAACATGACCTGCTTCTCGATGTGGTGCCGCTGCCAGACAACGACAAACTGCTTCCCGTCCCAGGCCACGGCGCTCTCGCCCATGGGCCAGGTCGCGCCCGCCTTTTTCGACAGGCCAATGTCCAGCCAATTCGATTGCGTCCGAACACCGGACGGCTCTATCTTGATCCCCGGGTCCCGCTTCCCGTCCGGGCCGACAAGATAGCACCGCATGGCGCCGGGCCCGCCCCAGCCCCAGTAGTCCGGCGCCGAGCGATGGGCCACCACCAGCCAGCCGGTCCCCGACGAGCCAGCGATGGAGGGAAGAGGTTGCTTGCAGTGCCTGACCAGTTGCCCGTCCCACGGGTTGCGCTTGGGGTTGAGTTTTGGATCGAGCGGTTTGCCGGCCGGCCCGAGGCGAAGACTCGCCAGGATTCCGTCGCCGAAGGCCACAAGATAGTGCTCGCCGCCCCAGGCAATCCGCGGCTGTGGAGTGCCTCCCGCGGTCTCGACCGGAGGACTTACGCGCCCGTCGGCTCCCACGCACGCGGCATAGCCGCGATACTTTGTCTCGTTCCCCTTGAGGCCCTGCCAGACGACAACAAAGCTCTTTCCGTCGGAGGAGACGTCGGGCAATGCCTGTGTGCGCGGCGCAACCGCCACGGAAATGGGCTGCGCGTCGAGCACCTTGCCCTCGGGCGAGACGCGCGCGGCGAAGATGTCATAGTCCTTCCCGTTGCGCAGGTCCTGCCAGACAATCAGAAAAACTCCCCCGCCGAAGGCGACGCGCGGTTGCGTTTGCACGCCCTTCTCACTCGGCGCGATCTCGATTTCCTTCGAATCGAGAGGCTTGCCGTCCTTGCCTATCCGCGAGGCGTAGATGCGTGCCTTGCCGCCTTCACCATGCCAGCCCTCGCGCCAGACCGCGAGGTAGACGTTCTTCCCGAAGGCGACGGCAGGCGTGGCCTGGAGGCCCTTGCCCGGCCCGTCCTCGAGGAGCACCTGCTCCTCGCCAACCGTAATCCCTTCGCCTGCCCGGAGTGGGCCAACGGCCGCCGCGACACCCGTCAGAAACGCGATCAGAGAGATGCACGACCGTCTCACTGGGCACCGCCCTTCTCGTACGCACGCCAAACGCCCGTCTTGCTCGACCCCGAGATGATGTAAGCGCGCCCCTTGTTGTCCACGGCGCGCACGTGAGTCCAGACAAGCGACGTATCGGTCCCGGGGACGCCGAGCGCGTTCTGTGGCCATCTGTAGCGATCCCCCTTGGCCGGGATCACGGTCCTGACCCAGCCATTCTTGACCCAACGCAGGCGGGATTCGTCCGGCCCGCCGCACCAGAGGGCCTTGTGCGCCGGATCCCACATGACGAAAGCGCACCCCGAGTTGAAGCTCGCGTGCGTCAGGGCCGGCCCATCGGAGCTCGAGTTGTAGCGCTTCTGAATGGCCGTCTGCTTCCCCTTGCGCCACTCCTTTGGAGGAGGCATGCCGACGACGGTCTCAATCGTTTTCGTCTTGAGGTCGATCTTGCGCGCGCAGAAGTGCCAGTGGTCGGCCACATAGAGAGTGTCGTCGTTGTCGCCCAGGCAGATCATGCCCGACATCTGCGTGACCGAGAGCGTCGCTCCCGCGAGCGGGCCATCGACGATGCTCTTCCCACCCTTGAACTTCGCGACCGTCGAAACCTCGCCGCCTTCGATCTTGCGTAGGTGGCTCGTCCCGTCGAGCACGTAGACCGTGCCCTTACTCGTGATTGCGAGACTCTTCGGCGCCTGAAACCGGGCGGCCTCGGCCGCGCCGTCCGCGCTGCCCGTCTCGCCCGGTGAGCCAGCGACGACCTCGACCCTCCATTCGCCGTCCTTCTGGAAGAGCCGGCGCACGCACGGAATTGTGCGGTGCACGAAGTAGATGCTCTTGTCGACAGGCGAGTAGCCGATGCTCTCCACATGAACCTCAGCCAGGAGAAGCAGCACCCCCTCTGGTGTTACCTTGGAGATGCGGCCGACCGAGCCGCGACCGCCCGAGCCAAGGAACACCGTTCCGTCCGGGGCGGGGGCGACGAAGGGCGGGCCAAGACCGCCGACCTCGCGTGCCGGGCCCTGTAAGAATCGCGGGCCGGCTGTACTGTTGCCCGCGAACCGGTCCACAAACCACCTCGGCACGTTCTCGTCCAGCACGACCATCGGAATCTCCCCCGCCGGCTTCTCGGCCGGGAGCGGAGCCGGACGATCCTGCCCTCCCGAGACCACCGCTACTCCCGTTGCGACCGCGCCAGCGAGGACGATTCCTGTGAGGATCTTCATCGCGTACCCTCCCTTTGCCGCTGACGACTTGCGCGCAGCCCTTGATGCGAGCTTGCTCGGCGCTGCCCTCGCCCCCGATGAAACCAGCGCCTCGACCCGCTCGGCGAGCGACGCGGGCACGGCCGGGGCAGTCTGCTTGAGCCCCCCAAGTACCGCCGCGACCGCCGCCGGATACCCTGCGCGCTCCAGCGCCTTGCGAAGCTTGGCGAGTCCGGTACTGACGTATCGCGCAAGAGTGCGCTCGGGCATCTCCAGAACTTCGGCAGCTTCCCGTTGAGTCAGGCCCTCTTCGTAGCATAAGCAGACGGGAAGGCGGTACTTGTCGTCCAGCATTGCGAGCGCACCTCCGAGCCTCGAAACCAGCCCATCGCCCGCGCCATGCGTGCTCTCGCGAACGGTCTCCACGGTGGCCTCCCGCTTTCTTCGCCTGGCCTCCCCTCGGAGATGCTTCTTGGCGAGGTTGGCCACAACCTTGAGAAACCAAGTGCGCTCTTCCTGTGGCGGTGAGCCGGCTCGAATCGTGACAAGGGCTTCGAGATAAGCCTGTTGGACGACATCTTCCGCGCTCACCCGTGAGCCAACGATACGGAGGGCAACTCGATAGGCCGAGCCACTCAGCCCGAGCAGGCGTTCGACCGAGACTTCGACCGCATGGGAGGAAGTTCTTCCTGAGAGCGCCATCGTACCCGTCTCCACAGTCCGCCTCCCAATCTACACCCCGTACCTTCCCACGGCAACCACGCTCGGCCAGGAAAATTCACAGAAATCTCCCACCTGCCCCATAGCCTCTCAGAGGCCGATTTGGCGGCCGCTCCAGGAAGGAGCCTTGCGCGGAACACGAGGCCATAATCTGCTGGCTCTGGCACAGATAGGAAATCAAGCAGAAATTCCGGGAACCGCGCGCCCGTTTATCTGCGGGCCTCCCTCTTCTTCGGGCCCCCCCCCGCCCGTCGCACGCCCCTACTCTTCTTTCTTCCGCTCCACGTCGATCTCGCTGAAGTAGTCGCGGACCATTTTTTGATACGGCGCGGGGATGCGCGCGTGGGTCATCGCCTCGGTCGCGTCGCGCTCGGCCGCGGCGCGCGCGGCGATGAACTTCTCCTTGGCCTCGCCCACCGGCGGCAGGCCCTTCACGAACATCTGTCCGATGATCTTGCCCGGACCGAGGTGGCCCTTCACGCGCGTGGGCGCGGTCGCGGTCGCGCCCTCCTCCTCCGGGGGCTCGCCGCCTTCGCCGCGGCCCGCTCCGCCGGTGCCGCCCCTCGGCTGCCCGGTCGGCACGCCCGCGGCCCACGGCCGGTAGCCCCGGCCTTGACCCTGGCCCTGACCTTGTCCCTGGCCCTGACCTTGTCCCTGGCCCTGGCCTTGTCCCTGACCTTGTCCCTGACCTTGCCCCTGCCCCTGGCCGCCGGGAACGGGGACCGTCGCGCTCCCCCCGCCGCAGGGCGGGCAGGCGCACTGCGGCTTTCCCTCGCAGGCGCAGCGCGGCCGGTTGCAGTTGGGGCAGTAGTATTTTCCGCACTTGGCGCACTTCTGGAGGTTCTTGAGCATCTGGATGAGCGCCTTGATCTCCTCGGCCGTGAGCTGGAGCGCGTCGCCGGCTTCGGTGAGCTTGTCGTCGCCGCCCTCCTCCCCTTCGAGCAATTTGGCGAGCTCGGCGAGGTCCTTCATCGTAAGGCCGGCGAGCTGCTGGTATTCGGCGACGTCGGCCTCCTCGAGCGCCTTCGCGAGCGCGTCGAGCTTCTCGCCGAGATCCTTCCACTCGTCGACGAGGCGAGCGAGCTCGCGCATCTCGCGGACGAGCTTCTCGCGCTCGGCGTCGGTGAGATCCTTCTCCTTCAGTTTCTTCATGAGCTCACCGAGCTCCTTCGCCGCGCGCTTGAACTCCGCATCGCGGAGCGCGCGCGAGAACTCGCGGCCCTCGCCGCTCTTGCCCTCGCCCTCCGATTCCCGCCCGCCGGACTCGGCGAGCCGCTTCATCTTCTCGGAGAGGCGGCGCATCTGCGTGAGGCGCTCCTCCTCCCGCGCGATGCGGTCCTCGATCTTCGTCATCTCGGTGATGGCGAGCTTGTCGTCAGGGATGCGCTTCAGCTCGTCGGCGACCGACTCCATCGCCTCGACGATCTTCTCGGCCTCGAGCTCGACCTCCTCGCCGCCGAGCTCCTTGAGGCGCTTCTCGAGCTCCTCGGCCCGGCGGCCGAGCCGCACGGCCTGCTCGAGGACGGCCTCCTGCCGCGCGTCCGCCCGCGCGCGCGCCTCCCCGCGCTTCAGGAAGTCGAGGGGCTTTATCGCGACCGCGATGACGAGGAACGCGAGCGGCACGAGCGCGTGCCGCGCCTCGCGCGGGAAGCGGACGGGGAAGTCGCGCGCCACGCGGAGCTCGCGCGCGTGCGCGGCCGCGTCGCGCGCGAGGTCGGCCGTCATGGTCGCGTCGAGATCGCGGCAGGCGATCGCGCTCGAGAGCCGCGCCTTGAGCGCGCGGCGCTCGTCGGCGACGAGCGCCGCGGCGAAGGCGTCGGCGCGGGCGAGCGCCGCGGCGACCGCGCCGGCCGGCACGCTCGCGAGGACGAGCGCCCCGATCGCGAGCGCGATCCACCCGGGCACGGGCAGCCAGGCCGGCGATGCGCCGAAGTCGAAGCACTTGTGGAGCGCGACGAGCAGCGCCGCCGCCGAGAGCGCCGCCACGAGCGACCACGCCCACGCGCGCAGCCCGCGCGCGAGGCGCAGGCGCCGCGCCCCGGCCTCGAGCTTCGCCAGCATGTCCTCCGGGAGCATTCGCACCTCCACGGGATTAGACGTACGAGACGGCCCTGTGGTTCGCACTCTTCTACAACCATTATAACCCGTAAACCGGCCGGGGGCAACCGGGCCCGGCCGGCGAGCGCGGAGCCGCGCCGGACATTTCCTCCCAAACACGGAGGCACGGAGCACACAGAGAAGGAATTAAGGGGGAAAGCGAAGCCCTCGATAGAACACCCCCTCTCGTATGTCATTCCGAGAAACGCGAGACAGAACGAAAGATTTCCGCGCGAGATCCCCTGGCCCACGGAGGCATGGCGAGCATGGAGGAGCCTTACAGTAGAACTGCGCTTCGGGCCTCTCCGCGCCCTCCGTGCCTCCGTGTTCTGAGGGGACCGCGCGCGTGTGCGATACGCCCACTCGCGCAGCCGCGGCTCGGAGACGTTCAATAACGCAGCCAGCGACGGCAGCCGCGGCGCGACGCGAATCCGCCACACCGGTCGCCATTTATACGGCGCGCGGTTGACGAGCCAGAAAATCTGCGCGCGGATCGAGCCGCGAAGCGCGCTCTCAACAAGCGCCGCCTCGACCTTCGCGTCGGAATCGTCTGTCACCCTGAGCGGAGCGAAGGGTCTCGGGCTTTCACGGCGAGATCCTTCGCTGCGGCTGGGAAACCCCAGCAGGCGGGACGCGCGATCCCCCAGCCGCGACTGGTGCGTCTGCTTGGGCGAAGAGGGCTTCAGGGTGACAATTTTGGACACTTTTTGGCTTCCTCCGGCCCCGGGCGAATCACAGTCGCCCCCCATATATAGGGGGCTTTGACGAAAAAATGTGCTTAACCCGCTCCGCTCCAGAGAGTTG
>Ga0272441_10010970_pt1 | contig 13570 bp, 6 predicted proteins | sample SSMProp6N_FD_193582 | JGI IMG/M metagenome (GOLD analysis project Ga0272441, IMG submission 193582) | Marine sediment archaeal communities from Little Sippewissett salt marsh, Falmouth, MA, United States - SSM-Prop-6N | ecosystem: Environmental > Aquatic > Marine > Wetlands > Sediment ... | reverse complement strand
AGGGCGCCTCCCCGCCCGCCCCGTCAACCCCGCCCACATCTACCGCGTTGCCCGCCTCCCCGCACCACGGCCAGTCGCCCGTCCGCGCTGACCGGAGCCAGAAACCACCTTTTCCGCACGGGCACTAGCAAAGACTTTCATCAGGAATTACCCCTTCTGATCGCGAACAGTGTGTTCCTGTGCGGGAGCGATCCAGAAGAGAGAATCTGATCGAAGTTTCTATTCATAATCGTCTTACCTCTGTGACCTCTGCGGCCTCTGCGGTTGCTCTGCACTATCCGGGCTGGGGCACGGGCTCGTCGGGCACACGCAACTCGATCCGCAGCACGCGGCGGGTCTCGCGACGGACTCGGACCCGGTCGGCGATCTGGAACGGCGCGACGTACACGATGCCCGCGTCGTCAAGAAGGCACAAGACGCGCTTGCGCATCGCGGCTGGGACCTTCCGGTTCGTCAGGAAGTCGCCGACCGTCTGCCGGCCCCGCATGCCGAGCGGGACGAAGGCGTCGCCGTTGCGTCGGGGGCGGCAGGCGAGGCGGCCGGCCAGGCGGTCGGCGTCGATCATCTCGACGCCCCCCCGGCGTGCCGTGCAGTGAGCCCGGAACGAGGATTCCTCAAACGGTCCCAGTTCACAGAAGACGCGGCGCCCGTCGGGCAGAACCGTCTCGCCGGGGACATGGATCTGCGTCTGCCATTGCTCGCGGTTTTGCGGCGACGTCGCGGGGCCGAGGGCCAGCTCGTCTCCCCGCCGCCGCGCGACGAAGCCCCCGGGCAGGTTCACGCACGGCGGCGCGGTCTGTGCGCCCATCGTGGCAACGGCAACGAGCTGGTCCCGCGTGACCTGTCCCATGGGCACGCCGAGCCGCTCGAGCGCGTCCCGCACGACGCAGGCCGCGACGACCGGCGGCGCCTCCGCCAAGGCGCCGGCGTCCAGGGTGGCGGCCCCGGCTCGCGTTTGCAGCCCTGCCCGGCGCGCGGCGTCGGCGGCTTGGCCGGCCAGGAAGGCCTCCGCCTCGCCCGCCGCGGCCGCCAGGCGCAGCAGCGCTTCGTCCACGCACGGGTTCGCGTGCCGCCGGAGCAGCGGCAAGACCTCGTGGCGGATGAAGTTCCGCAGGAAGCCCGTATCCGTATTGCTCGGATCGGCCCGCCACGTCAATTGCCGGCGGCGGCAGAACGCCTCGATGTCCTCCCGCCGGGCCGCCAGCAGCGGGCGGACCAGCTCGACGCCCTCGCCCAGCACCCGCCGCACCGGCATGCCCGCCAGCCCGCGAAGGTGCGTCCCCCGCACGATGCGATGCAGGATCGTCTCCACGTTGTCGTCGGCGTGGTGGCCGACCGCCACGGCCGTCGCGCCGCGATCGCCGGCGGCCCTCGCCAGGAACGCGTAACGAACGTCCCGGGCGGCCTCCTCGATGCCTACCCCTCGCTCGGCCGCCATCTGCGCAACGTCCATCCGCCGGGCGATCCGCGGCACGTCGAGGCGTTCGCAGAGATCGGCCACGAAGGTTGCGTCGCCGGCCGAGCCCTCCCGCAGGGAGTGGTCCAGGTGGGCAACGGTCAGCCGATACGCCCGTCCGCTTCTCTTCGCCAGCTCGTTCAACACCGCCAACAGGGCGACGCTGTCCGCCCCGCCGCTGACGGCCACGAGAACGGACTGACCCGGCGACAGCAGCCCGTGGCGGTCGATGAAGGCCGCGACGGCCTCGACCAATGCCTCGGAATGCTCCCGCTGCTTCGGCATACGGTCAGTGTACCGGCCGGCGCGTCGCGGGCCAACGCCCGCCCCCCGCCGCGGGCGGACGAAAGGCCCGTGCAATCGCCGCACCGGGCCGGTACCATACACGCGGTACAGGCTTGAGACTGCGGTGGGGGTTCGGCGTGACCGGCCGGGCCCCGTCGAAGCACGGAAGTCGATATGTCCTCCATTCTGCGGCAGTTTCTCTGCAACCCCAAGCAGGTCGGGGCGATCGGCCCCAGTTCCAGGGCGTTGTCCCGGCGGATCGTCTCCGAGGCGGGCGTGGCCGACGCGCGGCGGATTGTCGAGTACGGGCCCGGCACGGGGTCGTTCACGCGGCGCATCCTCGAAGCCAAGCCGCCCGGTGCGGCCTTCTGCGCGATCGAGCACAACGCCCACCTGGCCGCGGGGTTCCGCCGGCGCTTCCCGAAGGTGACGCTCTTCGAGGACACCGTCGAGAACGTCGAGGACCTCGTCGGCTCCCTCGGCCACAGCGCGGTCGACTGCATCGTCAGCGGGCTGCCCTGGGCCGCCTTCAGCGAGGGCCTCCAGGACCGCCTGCTCGACGCGACCCTCGCCGTACTCCAGCCGGGCGGGACCTTCGTGACCTTCGCCTACCTCCAGGGCCTGCTGATGCGGTCGGGCAAGCGGTTCCGCCGGAAGCTGCACGACCGGTTCGCCGCCGTCCGCCGCTCGCCCGTCGTCTGGTGGAACCTGCCCCCGGCCATCGTCTACCGCTGTGTCCGCTAACGGCGAGGAGGGTCGGCCCGCCCCGCTCTTTGGAGCCTGCCATGAGACGAATCACTCCGCTGCTTCTCCTCCTGCTGATTCCCCCCGTCCTCGCCGAGGCGTTCGACGGGCATGCCGTCGCCGAGGGGCCGCTGCGACTGACCCTCGCCGAGATGCCCGACGTGACCGCCCTCGACGCCCCGCGGGACGTGCCCGTGACGCTGACCAACAAGGGCAAGGCGCCGCTGAACGTCCACTTGCGACTCGCCGGGCTCGTCGATGAATGGCGGGCTGTCGGGCAGACGCGCAAGAACGTCGCGGTCGCACCCGGCGGCACGGCGTCGGCCACGTTTCGCATCGCCGCCGGGAAGGGCACGCACTCCGCCCTGTACCCGGTGCACGTCTACGCGACATTTCCCGACGCCGGCCGGCAGCGCTCGGCCCACGCCGTGCGGATCTTCGCGGCCGAACTGCCCAGGCCGGCCGCGACAGCCGGCGAGGTGCCCGTTTGCGTCGTGCCCGCCGACGGGGCGGTGGACCTGACGCGGCTGCGGACCCAGCGCGTGACGTGGAGCTACTACGACAAGCCGGCCGTCCGGATGCCCGTCGGTTGGCAGGGCTCGACCGAGCCGTCGCGGGCCTCCTTCGGCGTTCGGACGGTGGTCCGGGGCACGGCGGAGCGGGCGATCGACATGCATCCGCCCTGGCGGCCGGGCGGCGGGACGATCTTCGCCGAGTACCGCCTGAAGCTGCCGCCCGCCGCGCCGATCGTGCTGACCTTCGCCAACGCGATTCGCGACCACTCGGCCGCCGAGCCGCCCAGCGACGGGGTGACCTTTCGCGTGTGGGCGGGCGAGGAGAAGCTCTTCGCCCGTCACACCGACAGCAAGCGGTGGCTCGAGGGCGAGGCCGACCTGTCCCGCTTCGCCGGTAAGACAATCCTGCTTCGCCTGGAGAGCCACCCCGGCCCCAAGCGGAACACCGCGTGCGACGCGTCGTACTGGGCCCGGCCGACCGTGGCCGCCGGTCGGCGCCCGGCCCCGACCGGCGAGGCGGAGTGGAAGGCCCGTCGCGCCCGGGCGCGGCGCGCCGTGGCGGGGGCCAAGGACCCCAACGCGCTGCTCTTCCGCCTGGCCGGGGGCCACCGGGCGGCCGTGGTGCTGGGGCGCCGCGGCCTGGCCGACGCGGCGATCGCCTTCGGCGGCCGGGACAAGCACGTCGTCCACGACGGCGTCCGAATGGCGGTCGAGGACGATCTCGTCGGCGTCTGGCCGTCCCGGGTCGTGCTCCGCGCCGCGCGGGTCGAGAAACACGGCGACCGACGAACGGTGGTCCACACCTGCGAGACGGAGGGCAAGCGGTTCGACCTGGCCGCGGAGGTCTGGGCCGAGGGCCCCGGCCTGCGGCTGCGGTTCCGCTGCCCCCGGCGGATCACGGACCTGGCGCTCGGCCCGGCCGACCAGCTCGCGCCGCGCGTCTATTACGGGCACGGGTACTGCATCGTCGAGCCGGGGGGCTTCCGGGCGGGCTTCGGCGGGCACAACCTCTCGACAAGCCACGTGGGCTTCGACTTCGCCGGCGGCGTCAGCCTGCTCCAGGCGACGGACCACCCCCCGGATTTCCTGGAGGTCGCGCCGTCCTCGCGCACGTACGCGCTGCACACCCACGAGCAGGCCACGCTGACCTTCGTGCCCGGCACGGCCGGGGCGATGGACTGCGCTGTTCGCTACCGGCCGCTGTACGACAAGGAGCCGGCGGGCGGCTTCCGCCGAAAGGCCGGGCGGTTCGTCTTCGACATCTGGGGCGGGCGCTACGCCGAGATCGCCGAGACGATGAAACGGATGATCTCCTACGGCCTGACCGACTCGCTGCTGACCGTGCACGTCTGGCAGCGGTGGGGCTACGACTACCGCCTGCCCGAGATCTACCCGCCGAACCCGGTCCTCGGCACGGTCGACGACGTGCGGAAGATCGCCGCCGTCTGCAAGGCCCACGACATCCCCTGGGGGCTGCACGACAACTACATCGACTTCTACCCCGACGCCAACGGCTACAGCTACGACCACATCTGCTTCACGCCGCACGGCCGGCCGATCAAGGCGTGGCTGAACGAGTCCCGCGACGCCCGCAGCTACCGGTGGCGGCCGGACGCCTTCCTGCCCTTCCTCCAGCGCAACGTGCGGCGGATCAAACGGGAGCTGGCCCCCACGCACTACTTCATCGACGTGTTCACGTCGATCGGCTGCTTCGACTACTACGACCGGTCCGGGGCGCTGCACTCGATGCTCGAGACCCGCAAGCACTGGGGCGAGGCCTTCGCGTGGATTCGCGAGCACCTCGGCGGCGACGCCCCGACGACCTCCGAGGCGGGTCACGATCAACTGACCGGTTATCTCGACGGCGCCGACTGCCAGCACCTCCAGATCACGCCGGTCGGCCGGCGGTTCTGCATCCGCCTGCCCTGCCGGGACTGGCAGCGCACGCCGTGGTTCGACGCCGTGCTGCACGACAAGTTCAGCCTGCACGGCGTGGGCTACTCCGGCCGCTACCAGGGCGGCCGGCCGCGGCGCGTGGCGGGGATCGAGAGCGACGACTACATCTCGGCCGAGATCCTCGCCGGCCACGCCCTGATGATCGATCGCGGCGCGCTCGGGCGCGGGGCGGTGCGGAAGTACTGGCTCGCGCAGGGGCTGATCCGCAGCCTCGCGACGGACCGCATCGCGCGCGTCGAGTACGCCGGCGGCGACATTCATCGACAGATCGTCACGTGGCAGTCCGGGGCGAAGGTGTACGTCAACCGCGGGGCCGAGGACTGGCAGGTCGCGGGCAAGGTCCTGCCCCGGTACGGCTACGCCGCGACCAGCGGCGCGGTGGCGTCGAGCATTGAGCGGATCGGCGGGACGATCGTCGAGCAGTCCCGCGGGCCCGGCGGGGTGTACGTCAACGGCCGGGGCTTCCGTCCGCACCAGGCGCTGCCCATCCGCCCCACTGCCGACCGCGTCGAGGACCTCGGCGGGGGCCGGTTCCGCCTGCACGTGACCTGGCAGGCCGACCGGCCCGCGCCGAAGGACCTGTCCGCCTTCCTGCACTTCGACGACAAGTCGCTGCCCGGCCGCGACCAGATCGCCTTCCAGGGCGACTTCCGCCCCGCGGTCGGCACGAGCAGATGGACCGGGCGCGTTTCGACCGGCCGGGAGGGCATCATCCGCGTGCCCGACGGCGAGCGGCGGGAGTACACGATCTCCATCGGCCTGTGGGACCCCGCGGGCGGGCGGCGGTACCCCCTGCTGGGCGAGGAGGACGGCACGTCCCGCTGCCTGCTCGGAAAGCTGATCGTCGAGCGGCAAGGCACGAAACCGGTCTCGGTTCGCCTCGTCAAGCACCAGGCGGCGCCCGAGCCGCCGGCGCGTTGGAACACGGCCGGGCGCGCCGTCGACTTCGGCCCGGTCGTGACCTCCGGCGCCGTTCGCTGCCAGGTGCGCGACGGAGCGATCGTCGTCACCCCCCTGCCCGACACGCCGCCGGTCGCCGTCACGGTCCGCCCGGCCGGGCTGCTTGGGCGTGCGGGTGCGGCGGTCCGATCGTTCCGGGCCGTCGACGCGGCCGGCAAGGACCTCCGCACCGTGCCCTTCGAGGCCAAGGGCGGCGAGGTGCTGTTCGACACGCGCCCGGGCGAGTTCGCCTACCGGCTCCAGACGACGGAGAGGCGATAGGCCGCGCGTGCTGGAAGCCGCGCGCGAGCCCACGCCGCCGGCACCTTGCCTCGGGGCGCGGATGGGTCTATGAAGAGGCTATGACACAGCGAGCCCACACCGCCGTAGCGGCAAGCGTGTTGTTGACTTCGGTCGCCCTGGCCGGCTCGCAGCCGGCGGTCCAGCCGCTGGAGAAGCTGCTGGAGCCGGTTCGCGCGAAGCACGGTCTGCCGGCGATGGCGGCGGCGGTGGTGCTCGACGGGCGGACGGCGGCGCTGGGGGCGGTGGGCGTGCGGAAGGCGGGATCGAAGGTCGCCGTCACGCGGGAGGACCAGTTCCACCTCGGCTCGTGCACGAAGGCGATGACGGCCACCCTGATCGCCACGCTCGTGGAGGAGGGCAAGCTCCGCTGGGACGTGACCTTGCCGGCCGCCCTGCCCGATCTGGCGGCGGAGATGCACCCCGGCTTCCGCAAGGCCACGCTGCTGCACCTGCTGTCGCACCGGGCGGGGATCGTGGCCAACGTCCCGCCGGGGGTGCCGTTCGGCATGTTGCGCATGCTGCCCGGCCCGCCGCCCGAGCAGCGCGTCGCGTACGCGCGCATCCTCCTGAAGCCCAAGCCAACGTCTCCGCCTGGAGAGAAGTACGCCTACTCCAACGCCGGCTACTCGCTCGCCGCCGCCGTGGCCGAGCGTGCCACCAAGACCGGCTGGCGCGCCCTGATGTGCGAACGGGTCTTCCGGCCGCTGGGCATGAAGACGGCCGGGTTCGGCGCGATGGGCACGGTGGGCAAGATAGACCAGCCGTGGCAGCACGTGCTGCGGGACGGCAAGCTGCATGCCGTCGCCCCGGGTCCGCTGAGCGACAATCCCCCGGCCATCGGTCCCGGCGGGCGCGTGCACTGCTCGATGGCGGACTGGGCGCGGTTCATCGCCGCCCACCTGGAAGGTCCCCGCGGCCGGGCGAGGGGCATCCGCCTCAAGCCGGCCACGTGGCGGCGTCTGCACACCCCGCCGTTCGGCGGCGAATACGCCCTGGGCTGGATCGCCGTCCGGCGAGACTGGGGCGGCGGGACCGTGCTGACCCACGGCGGCAGCAACACGATGAACTACGCCGTCGCCTGGCTGGCCCCGAAGACGGGCTTCGCCGCGCTGATCGCCACCAACCAGGGCGGAGGCACGGCCCCCAAGGCCTGCGACGAGGTCGCCGCGGCGCTGGTGCGGAGGTTCGCGCCGCAAGTCAGCGCAAAGGCACGCTGACAGGACAAGACGTTGGTTGCGGCAGGCTGGTCCCTCTGCCCGATCGCCCCGGTACGCACTACGCTGTCGCCGGGGCGGCTTCTTCGTCGGGCGGCTCGGCGAGATAGCACAGGACGCGCTGCTTGAGCGGGTTGGCGTTGATGTAAGGCTGGGGGCCCGCGGCGGGGCTGTCGATCACCCGCACGACGTCGGCCCAGTCGCTCCGGTTGGGCACGAGCGCGGCCAGGTGATTCTCCCCGCCGGTGAGGTACTCGACGTTGAGGTGGGCCTCCTCTCGCCGCGGGAACAGGGCGAAGTAGAGGATGCCCATCTCGATCATCTCGCTGAAGAAGTGGGTTCCGAGCGACACGTCGGGGACGATGTCGTCGCGCATGGCGACGATCTCGCAGAGGAAGCTGACGGTGTCGATGTCGGCGAACTTCACCGGCACGCCCAGCGAGGGGGTGGTCGTCCCCCACCGGCCGGGCCCGACGAGCAGGACGGCCGGGGCGGCGGCGCTGTCGGCGTGGCAGGCCTCGCCGATCACCCGGGCGACCTCGTAGCGCTCGCGGATGGGCAGGCGGGAGTATTGCTCGGGCACGACGTAGACGATCCGGTCGATGCGGGCGATCTGGGCCTCCCCGATCACCGCGTCGCGCGCCCGCAGGAGGACGTGCTCGTAGGCGAGGTCGCCGGGCGGATCGACGATCGCCCCCCCGCCCTTGACCTGGAGGGGCCGGCACTGGACGACGTTGATCTTGTGCGTGCCCTCGAAGAAGTTGGCGGTGAACTCCACGTCGACGGGCCAGTCGTAGGCCTCGTGGAGCCGGCGGAGCATGGTGCGGACGTCCTCGACGAACGACGTGTTCCGGAACAGCTCGGCGAAGGTCAGCACGTAGGGGAAGTAGTCCTTCAGCCCGGCCTTCTCGGCGCGGCGTTCCAGGTCGCGGTCGCGGCTGGCCAGCAGGTCCATCGGGATCTCCGCCGGGTAGACCTGCCGGAGAACGTCCTGGAAACGCTGCGTGACGAGTTGGTTGGCCGTCAGGTCCAGCACGTCGACGTTTCGCTGGGAGTACTGCTTGACCTCGTCGAAGTCCGTCTCGGGCCGGCGCTCGGGGGCGTTGAGGGCGACGACCCGCGTGTAGTCGTCGTCGCTGCGGTCGACCGCGCGGGTGCCCATGCCGAACACGAGGCGCATCATGCCGGCCTCGGGGTCGATCTCGTCGCTCCAGACGTACGGGTTGAACGAGAAGCCCACGCCGGCGATCTGCGGGAAGAAGAGGTTGCCGTACATCCGCCCGCTGACGCGCTGGATCAGCAGGGCCATCTGCTCGTCGCGGTCCAGCAGGCCGCGCTGCTTGCGGTACAGCAGGGCCTTCTGGCTCATCGTGGAGGCGTAGATCGTCCGCACGGCGGCGAGGAAGTCCTCCAGCCGCTGGTGGCGGGAGGACTGGTTGGCGCAGAAGACGCTCTCGTACTTGCCCGCGAACGCGTTGCCGAAGTTGTCCTCCAGCAGGCTGCTGGACCGCACGATGATCGGCGACTGCCCGAAGTAGTCCAGCATGTCCTCGAACTGCTTGTTGATCTCGTCGGGGAACGAGCCGATCAGCATGCGTTGGCGGGCCCGCTCGGCGCCCTGGAGGATATTGTCCGGCTCGCGCCGGCGCTCGCGCAGCCACCAGATCCCGTTCCGCACGATGTAGCTGTAGAAGACGTCCGAGCCGATGAAGAACGAATCGTGGGGCTCCAGCAAGTCGGCCAGGCGCGGCTCGCCGCGGCGCAGGATCGCCCTGGCCAGCAGCATGCCCACGCTCTTGCCGCCGATCAGCCCCGTGCCGATCATCCGCTTGCCGATCTCGACGATGTCCTCCAGGGAGAGGTGCTTCTCGGCGAGGCGCAGGACGGGCTCGTCGCGGGAGACGGCCATGCGGAGCAGGCGGTTGCGGCACTCGACGATCTCCTCGCTGACGTCCTCGCCGGCCCGCCGGAGTCGCAGCAGCTCCTGGGCCTGCGAGAACGACCGGTCCCACAGGCCGATCTGGTGCGTCACCGACTGGAGGCGAGCCCACGGCACGGTGGTGCGGACCTCGGAGATGGTCGAGCTCTCGGTGACCGTGCGGAAGGTCCCGTCGCCCTCGGCGTCCTCCCAGACGTGGAGCATGTGCATCGTGGGCGAATAGCGGGCCTGGACCTTCCACGGGTGGACGTACAGCCGGTCGGCGTGGCGGTAGATGTCCACGAGCACCTGGGCGGTCTCGGCGATCGCCCCGGTCGCCTGCGGGGAGTGAACGTTCCGCCGCAGGGCGAAGTAGGCGATCGCCTCGACGTCGTAGAGGTACGGGCAGGTGAGCATGAACCAGTTGCCCAGCATCTGGTCGCTGTACCACGCCTCGGCCAGCTCCGAGAGGCAGTCAAAGACGTAGTACCCCCCCCGCCCGGTCTTCTCGATCACCTCGTGAATCCGCGTGACGAAGACCTCGAAGCCGGCGCGCGGGTCCAGCTCGTGGACCTCCGCGGACAGCCCGTCCGGCACGAGGGGCGGGTGCTCCCGGGCGAAGCGGAAGTAGATCAGCGGCTGGCCGATCCGCTGCGCCGCCTTGCAGTACGGCAGGACGAAGGGCTGGTAGTCGCGGTGGGAGTCGACCCGCCAGACGAGGTTGTCGCCCGGGATCAGCCCCTTGATGATCCGGTCCAGGGCCGGAAGACCGGTCGTCAGATTCGCGTCGATCTGTGCCATCTCGTTCCTTCTCCCTGCGTCCGGCCGGGGCGCCGAGCCGCCGCGAGCCGGCGCCCCGATCATACCAAACCCCTCGAAGAGGCGGTCATTAGATTGCCTGTCCCCCGCTATTAGAGATCGTCATGCCGAGCATTGCGCAACGCGGGCTATACTATCGCCCCTTCGGGTTCGGCCCTCCGGCGGGCCGGGCCGAGAGGAACGATGCGATGGTACGGACCGGCCGGACGCGGCGTACGCGTCGGGTCGCCGCCCGATTACCTGACGATTGGGAGAAGGAGCTGAACCATGACCGCTGAAACTGGCCCGAGCTCGTACAACGCCGCATTCTCGGATTCTTTCGTCGACGAGATCATGGGACGCGTCGCCGCCCGCAACCCCGGCGAGACCGAGTTCCACCAGGCCGTCCACGAGGTCGCCGAGGCCGTCCAACTCGTCTACGAGAAGCACCCCGAGTATGCCAAGGCGAAGATCTTCGAGCGCATGGTCGAGCCCGAGCGCCAGATCATCTTCCGCGTGCCGTGGGTGGACGACAAGGGAGAGGTCCAGGTCAACCGCGGGTTCCGCGTCGAGTTCAGCAGCGCGATCGGCCCGTACAAGGGCGGCCTGAGGTTCCACCCGTCGGTGTACCTGGGCATCATCAAGTTCCTCGGCTTCGAGCAGATCTTCAAGAACGCCCTGACAACCACCCCCATCGGCGGCGGCAAGGGCGGCAGCGACTTCAACCCCAAGGGTAAGAGCGACCTGGAGGTCATGCGGTTCTGCCAGGCCTTCATGCAGGAGTTGTTCCGCCACATCGGCGCGGACACCGACGTGCCCGCCGGCGACATCGGCGTCGGCGGCCGGGAAATCGGCTTCCTGTTCGGCATGTACAAGAAGCTCACCAACCAGTTCACCGGCGTGCTGACCGGCAAGGGCCTGGAGTGGGGCGGGTCGCTGGTCCGCACGGAGGCGACGGGCTACGGCCTGACGTACCTCGTCACGCGGATGCTGGAGGCCCGCGGGACGGACTGGGAGGGCAAGAAGGTCGTCATCAGCGGCTCGGGCAACGTGGCGATCTACGCCACGGAGAAGGTCCAGCAGCTCGGCGGGACGGTCATCGCCCTGTCGGACAGCAACGGCTACGTCGTGGACGAGGCGGGCATCAAGCTGGACACGGTCAAGCGGATCAAGGAGGTCGAGCGCGGACGGATCAAGGAGTACGCCGCCGAGCACAGCGGCGAGACCTTCACCGAGAGCTGGCAGGGCATCTGGACGGTCCCGTGCGACGTCGCCCTGCCCAGCGCCACGCAGAACGAGATCGACGAGGCCGACGCCCAGGCCCTGGTCAAGAACGGCTGCATCGCCGTCGGCGAGGGCGCGAACATGCCCTCGACCCCCGAGGCGATCAAGGTCTTCCAGGACGCCGGCGTCTCCTTCGCGCCCGCCAAGGCCGCCAACGCCGGCGGCGTGGCCACCAGCGCCCTGGAGATGTGCCAGAACTCCATGCGGCTGAACTGGACGTTCGACGAGGTCGACGCCCGCCTCCAGCAGATCATGAACGCCATCTACGACCAGTGCATGGACGCCGCGGCGGCCTACGGCAAGGAAGGCGACATGGTCGCCGGCGCGAACATCGCCGGCTTCGAGAAGGTCGCCAGGGCCATGATGGCCCAAGGCATCGTCTAGCCGTCCGACGGACCGGCCGGGCCGACCGACCCCCCGCCCGCCCTCCGTCGTACTACTGTTTGCTTTCGTCATCATGCGGCCGTGGACGGCGAGCGCCCGCCGTCCACGGCCGGAGTGTTTCCCATGTTTGAGGTCGTCCGCAACGAGGAGATCGCCCCGCAGACCCATCGCCTGGTGGTTCGTGCCGCCCGCATCGCGGCCGCGAGACTGCCCGGGCAATTCGTCATCGTCCGGCACGAGGAGGGCGATGAGCGGATCCCGCTGACCATCGCCGACGCCGACCCGCAGGCCGGCACGATCACGCTGATCATCCAGGCGATCGGGCAGGGCACGCGGGACATCGTCGCCACGCCCGTCGGCGGGGGCATTCTGAACCTTGCCGGGCCGCTGGGCCGGCCGACCGAGATCGAGCGGTTCGGGCGCGTCGCCTGCGTCGGCGGCGGGGTGGGCACGGCCGTGCTGTTCCCGCTGGCGCGGGCCCTGGCGGAGGCGGGCAACGAGGTCGTCACGATCATCGGCGGGCGCAGCGCCCCGCAGGTGATCCTGCGCGAGGAGCTGGCCTCCTTCAGCGCCGAGGTGCACTGCACTACCGAGGACGGCTCGCTGGGCACGAAGGGCTTCGTCACCGCGGTGCTGGGCGAGATGCTGGCCGGGGAGAACGCCCGGCCGGACGCGGTGTACGCCGTCGGCCCCGTGCCGATGATGGCCGCCGTCGCCGAGCAGACCCGCCCCTACGGCGTCAAGACCATCGTCAGCCTTAACCCGATCATGGTCGACGGCACGGGCATGTGTGGAGGCTGCCGCGTGACCGTCGGCGGCGAGATCAAGTTCGCCTGCGTCGACGGGCCCGAGTTCGACGGCCACGCGGTCGACTTCCGCGAGTTGGCCAGCCGCCAGAGCACCTACCACGACGCCGAATGCAAGCTGGAAGCCGAGGCCCGGCGGCTGGAGGCGCCCGCGGAAGCCCAGGCCGCGAAAGGCCCCGCCGACCCCGCCGAGCGGGTGCCCGACGCGGAGCTGACGCCCAAGCAGCGGATGGCCATCCCGCGGACGCACATGCCCGAGCAGGCCCCGGGCGAGCGGGCAACGAACTTCGCCGAGGTCAACCAGGGGCTCGCCGAGGCCGCCGCCGTCCAGGAGGCGCGCCGGTGCCTTCAGTGCAAGCCCCGCCCGTGCGTAGCGGGCTGCCCCGTGGCCGTGCGGATCCCCGAATTCCTCGCCGCCGTCGCCGAGGGCGACTTCCCCGCCGCCGCGAGAATCCTCCAGGCCGACAACGCCCTGCCCGCGACGACCGGGCGCGTCTGCCCGCAGGAGACCCAGTGCGAGGCCCGGTGCGTGCGGGGCAAGAAGGGCGATCCCGTCGCCATCGGCTGGCTGGAGCGTTTCGTCGCCGACTGGGCCGCCGAGAACGGCACGCCGCCGGCGCGCCCCCACGAGCGGACCGGGCGGCGGGTGGCGATCGTCGGCTCGGGGCCCGGCGGTCTCACCGCGGCCGGACAGCTCGCCCGCATGGGCCACGACGTGACCGTCTTCGAGGCCCTCCACGCCGCCGGCGGGGTCCTGCGGTACGGCATTCCCGAGTTCCGTCTGCCCAAGGGCATCGTGGACCGGGAGGTGGCCAATCTCCAGGCCCTCGGCGTGGAGATCGAGTGCGACGTGGTCGTCGGCAAGACGATCACGGTCCCGGCGATTCTCGACGAGTTCGACGCCTGCTTCGTTGCCAACGGGGCGGGCCTGCCCGTGTTCCTCAACCTCCCCGGCGAGAACCTCAAGG
>Ga0272441_10010969_pt1 | contig 13570 bp, 23 predicted proteins | sample SSMProp6N_FD_193582 | JGI IMG/M metagenome (GOLD analysis project Ga0272441, IMG submission 193582) | Marine sediment archaeal communities from Little Sippewissett salt marsh, Falmouth, MA, United States - SSM-Prop-6N | ecosystem: Environmental > Aquatic > Marine > Wetlands > Sediment ... | reverse complement strand
AAAAGAAATAACAGATAAGATAAAAGAGTTCCATGACAATCAAGATATCTATCTAGGTTGTAACTCAATATATAAAAACAAATTGAAGTCTTATCTAACTAAAGATATAATAGATAAAATAAAATATGAAACCTCAGTATCTATAGATGATAATTGTTTATGGGAGTTATCTGGAATAAGTAGATATTGAAGAGGTAGTCTAACCATGGAAGCAGGCAGGGGGTTCATGACCCTCGGTATGATGGTTCAAGCCCATCCCTCTTCATTTGGGTAGTGCAGAGTAGAGTTACTTCGATATTGGAAATGTCGCCCCCAGGAGTGGTCCTGGCTAAATATACCTTCTACTCTACTCGCTTATCTCCCATAAAACGCAGAGGTAGTGTAACGGTAGCACACTATATACTTATCACGCTTACCTTCTACCCAGACAGTGTAGTGCTAAGTTACTTCGCTGTGGACGAATTAGTGCAGGTTCAATTCCTGCCCTCTGCATATGGAAGTGTAGATAGGAGATACTTCGGTATATCTATCAAATATATTTAGAACTGACCTTCGGGTCAATAACTCTCCTATCGCTTATCTCCAGCCAATGTAATGCATTATTGAACTCCCTCCCATAGAGACTCAACATCTTTATGGGAGAATTTGGGAAGTGTAGTATAGGGTTACTTCGTTATGGAACAATCCCCTATACGCTTTTCTCCCATTAAAAATAAAAAGGAAGTGATACAAATGGCAAAAGTCAATACAAAATCAACACACACAACAAAGACCACTAACTATGAAGGTGGTGAAGCCTATGAACTATCTCCTAAAGCAAAGTTGTTAAATTTAACATCTACTTGCTTACTAAATGAACCTAAGTTTTATGGGGAATTTGGAGAAACTGAAGAGAATATATTAAATACAGCTAAGATTGTATCCAAGAAGGATCCTAAGTTCTTACTACAGTTATCAGCTTATCTTAGAAATGAGATGTATCTAAGAAGTATATCTACATATCTATTAGTTCTAGCAGCAAACACTCTAGAATCTAAGAAGTATGTAAAAGAGTATACCCCTAAGATTATAAAGAGAGCAGATGAGATTAATGAATCTCTAGCTATTCATCTAGAATACTTTCAGAATAATGGAGGTAAAGCAATTCCTAATTCATTAAAGAAAGGTATTGTAAATTCATTTACTAACTTTGATGAATATCAATTCGGTAAATATAATAGAAAAGGTAAGGTTACCTTCAAAGATGCTATTATGCTAACTCATCCAAAAGAGCCTTCTAAAATCATCAAGAAAATATTAGATGATAAATTAGAAGTGCCTTACACATGGGAAGTTGAGTTATCAACTAAAGGTAACAAACCTGAAGTATGGGAATCTCTTATAGATTCTGGTAAATTACCATATATGGCAACTCTAAGAAATCTAAGGAACATTCTTACTACTGGAGATACTGGAGTATCAGATGCTCATATAGACAAAGTCATAGATTTTATATCTAATGACGATGCAGTAAGAAAATCTAAACAATTTCCATTTAGATTCTTTTCAGCATATAAACAACTTGCTGGTAGTGAGTATGGATCTGATGGAGTAACACATCCTAGAGTATCTGATGTATTAGATGCACTAGAGGAAGCTATCTATATATCATATGAGAATATTCCTTATATGAAAGGAACAACATTGATAGCAAGTGATGTATCTGGTTCTATGGATAGTCCTATATCTAGAAACAGTTCAATAAGACAAATTGATATAGGTATTCTATTAGGTTCAGCTACTCATAAATATACAGATAAATCAATTACTGGATGTTTCGGTAACATATGGAAAACATATTCAATGTCAAAGAGAACTGCAGGTATTATATCTAATGTACCTAAGATACAACAGAAAGCTCAAGAAGTAGGATGGTCAACTAATGGGTACAAAGTAATTGAATGGTTAAATGAAAACAACAAATTCGTGGATAGAATACTTATCTTTACAGACATGCAATTATATGATAGTAATTTTGGATGGCTTTCTGGTAGTGAAAATACTATAAGAAAAGAATTCAATAAGTATAAACAAAACATAAATCCTGATGCAAAAATATATATGTTTAATTTAAATGGATATGGTACTGTTAACTTTCCAGAAAATGATAAATCAGTAATCAACATAAATGGATGGTCAGATAAAGTATTAAGATTCATTGAATCAGTAGAGCAGGATCCAAATATACAAGTTAAATATATAGAGGAAAACTATTAATGTCTAATCTAATAAGGTTCTATTGTACGAAATGTGGCGAGTACTTACGAGGTGGTTCAGAAGATAAAGTATGTCCATTATGTGGTGGTAAGTTAATAATACATTCGACAGGAGTGAAAGAATGACTGAAAAAAAGAAAGAGGAAACTAAACCTACCAGAACAGCAAACGATATAAGAGTAGAAATAAATCAGTTGATACAGCAAAGAGGAAAACTATTTGAGAACGTAAATCAAATAAATTCTCAGATAGGACAAAAGTATCTAGAGCTATACGAACTATCACCTGAATTCATCAAAGTAGTATGCCCAAATTGTTCAGGAAAAGGATTCATACAAGAAGATAAGAGAAAAAGAGTTTGTGAAAATTGCGATGGTAGAGAGTTTGTCTGGATGATAAAATATGAGAAATGATGTGGTATTTGGAATATATCTTAGCTGTTCAGCTATTTCTTTTTCATTACTATATTTCTTCTTACATGATAATTTAGACCTTACTAATACTATAATCTCATCATCTATATTGGGATTATTATTATATGCGATTATAAAATATATATTAAAAAGGAGACACAAAAAAAATGACAGAAGAGAAATTCAACCCCTTTAAAATGAAGAAAGCTGAATTGCTTGAAATGTTTAAGGGAAGATGTAAGCATGGACACACGTATGCAGAACATCCTGCGTGTTTCATGAAGGAGCAAAAGAAAGACATTAGGATAGGTTATTTAGATATAGAGACATCTAATCTAAAAGCTAACTATGGTATAATGCTGACCTATGCTATTAAAGAAAGAGGAACAAATAAGATATATCACAGTACCATAACTAAAAAGGAAATAGATGACGGTACTCTAGATAAACGTCTAGTAAGAGAATGTATACGAGACATGAAAGAATTTGATGTTGTAATGGGATACTATTCAACTAAATTCGATATTCCATTTATAAGAACTAGAGCTATGTATTGGGATATAGACTTTCCAATGTATGGTGAATTACAGCATAAAGATGTCTGGTATATGGTAAGAGCTAAGATGTGCCTACATAGTAATAGACTAGAAGCAGCATGTAAACATCTAGGCATTGCAGGTAAGACACATATAGAAAGTATACATTGGATAAGGGCATTATCTGGTGATAAGAAATCTATAGATTACATATTAGATCACAATAAGAAAGATGTAATCATATTAGAGAAATTACACGACAGAATAAAAGAATTCGTAAAAGGAAACACACGGAGCATATAGATGAGAGAATTTGATAGAGAAGAATACGACATAAGACACCACGACAATGAACGGTTCTCTCTACATTTCTTTGAAGATCAAGGTAATAACTTTATATCACATGGAGTAGAAAGGTTTAATACCTACGAAGAAGCTTATCTAAAAGCTAAGATGATAACTGAGAAGAAACAATGGAAATGTGAAATCTGGGAACTAAGCGATGAGTTTATTCCTAGATATCCTAAGTCTAAAAATAATGAGATATATAAATGAGTTTATTAGATAAACCAGTTAGAGGATGGAATCATATAGTATTTGAAGGTTACTGTATGAGACATGTGTCTTGTAAAAAGGATAAGTACAATTATAAGATAATAGATACAGAAACATTTAAAACAGAAAAAGTAGATAATCCGTATTATGATCCAGAATATAAAGTTCCTAAGAAACCCAAATATTGCAAAAAGAGAGTATGCTATACATGCTTTCAAAATGATTGCCCTCATCTAGGAATAGCAGAACCCCCTAAGAAAGAATATAAAAAGATTATGAAGAAAATAAACGAGTTGTATAAGGATGATTGAACTCGTAGATGTACCATTCGGAATAAGATTTGTAGGTTATGGTTGGGGATTTGGACAAGGAAATCAAGTACCAGTAAGAACATTTAAAGAAGTTAAGGATATAGTATCAGAATTTCTAGGAACAGATAATCTAGGAATATCAATGTGTACCTATAAAGATGGTATGCCATATCTATTATTCTTACCATTTGATTTCGATTCAGCTGATTTAAGAGAATCGTGGAATGACTCATCTCGTATGTATAATAAGTTAGTTAAGAAAGGATATACTGTATGTCTAACATTTAGTGGACAGAAAGGATTTCATATATTCATAAAGACAGTACCAAAAATATATACTAAGAAACATATAAGAGCAGTGCAGAAATACTTTAAAGAGATGTTAAATCTAAAAACACTAGATGAGAACATCTTCGGTGATGTAAGAAGATTAATGAGAATACCAAACACTTACAATATGAAGGGTAAGTTGTGTAGAATAATAGCTTGTAACACAGGTAAAGAATTAGACTTAAATGATTTAATAGATGCAAAGAATATCAAAGATGATTCAGGATATGTATTCGATACTGACTATGACACATATGAAATAAGAGAATATCCTTGTATAGAAAGATTAATTAAAGATAAAGATTACTGGCGTAAGAATCATCCAAGAGGAGGATTTGAACCATCTCAGCCTGTAAGATACACCTGGGTAACATTAAGAATACTCGAAGGTAAATCTGAGGATGAGATAATAGCAGAAGCTGAATCATTTGGTTGGGATGATTACGATGAAAGTAAAACCAGATATCAAATAAGACATATAGGTGGCAGAGGTTATATTCCATACTCTTGCTCAACACTAAGAGATATGGGATTATGTATAGTAGATAATTGTAAATATATGAAGGTAGATAAATGCTTTTTAAAAGAACTGAAGATACTGTAGACAATACAAAACTTAAGGATAAAGAATATTTCAAAGAATATATACGTTCTCTAAAGTATGGAGAATTCGTATCTTTAATAGAAGCATTCTTTGAAGTATCACAGGAAACTGCAAAGCTAATGGGTGCAGCTAGAAGTATTGGAAAGAAAAATAAGAAAGATGATGGCAGGGATGATTATATTAGATAGGTCTTTTATACTAGATTATCTAGACTCACTAAGATGTGATATAGATACAATAGAAGATTACTTTACTGATGAATTAATAGAAATATATAGAATTCTATTAGAAGCTAGACTTAAAAATAGAAGGGTATTTCTATGTGGTAATGGTGGCTCTTCATGTGTAGCATCCCATATATCACAAGATCTAGTTAAAATGTGTTATATAGATTCAACATGTTTAACTGATAGTATACCAACTATAACTGCAATAAGTAATGATATATCTTACAATAAGATATTTACAGAACAATTAAAGATACTTGCTAAACCAGATGATATACTGATAGTATTCACTGGTAGTGGAAACTCAAAGAATATATTAAATGCATTAACATATGCAAAATATAATAATATGAAGATAATAAGTATAGTAGGAACAGATGGTGGTGAGTTACTATCTAAGAGTCCAATATGTAGTGGACAAGTAACTATCCATATAGAAGATGATATGCAGAAGAGTGAAGACTTATTTGTTGCAATATTTCATATATTAATACAAAAGTTGTGTATCAAAAATGACGAGGAAGACAAGTAAGAAAGATAGAAAAATCTCTAGAAATATAGATAGAGAATTTATGGTAGATAAAAAAAGACAAATATATTTAGAGAGGAAATATAAAATGACATATAGAAAGTGTAGTGTTTGTGGAAAATTACTAGAAGAATGGGAATCTGATCCATGTGAAGAATGCATGAATGATGAAGCATCTTTCGTGAATAATCCTAATATATGGCCAAATGAAGAGGACTTCTAATGTGGTGGGTATTTCTAATATTTCTAGTGTTAATCGGTAGCATTACATTATTTCATGTAGCATTACTCTGGGGATTTATGGAAGCGAGAAAGAACAAAGATTACTTCTCAGAGAAAATGATGAAAGAGATGCTTCCAGAAATGGAAAAGATACTTAAGACCTATAAGAAAAAAGTTAAAGAAGAGAAGGAGAAAGACCCTTCATATCAATAGAGTTACATGTCCTGGCTAGTCATGTAATAGGTATAAGATGTGGAAAGAGAAATCAAGTACTGCTTAATCTGGGTGTGGGAGGAACACACTCCACTAGCTAGGTCGGTGAAAGAATGAAGAATATATGTACTTGTACACCAAGAACAATCTGTGATAAGTGTAAACATGAGATGACTTATCATAAAGGAGAAATACTAAGCTACTTTGAATGTAGTGGCTGTGGAAAGATATATAACTTGGAGATATAAAATGGGAAAAGCAAATTTATATTGTGAAAATTGTGAACAGTGGTACACGATAGAATACGATTACGTCTCTGATTTATTCGGTAGGAAATGCCCTAAATGCAATGGAGATGAAACTTGGTTTGGGGAGATTGAATGTGATAGATCAGGAGAAATAGAAATGGGTAGAGGAGGATGTAGTCAGAAATGATATTAGAACCTCTACCGAAATTACTACAAGAAAAATATGATAAAGATTCTTTAATCTATAAAGATGATACTAGTTTATACTATAACACAGAAGTAGATGAAGAATTGATAGAAGAAATTAAATCTAAGAATCTTCAGGTCTATTCAGGATACTATGACTATAGTAGAGGATGGGATAGTCCTAAGATATATCTAATAGGTAGAGGAAATAATATAGGAAAATTTAAAATAAAAATACAAGGCTTTAAACCTTATTGTTATATAAAGAACTCTAAAGGGGAGTATAAATCCTATCTAGGAGATACAGTTCAGAAACTAGAATTTGAATCTCATCCGAGTAAAATTAAACAATTTAGAGAGTTAAGACGTAGGAAAGGTTTCTCTATACCATATGAAGCTGACATATTATTTGTAAGAAGATTCTTACTAGATATGTATGACTACTTTAAACCAACAACTCTAGTAGAGCCAAATGTAGCTATTGTAGATGTAGAAACAAATCATCCAGTATCAGATGAAATAATATCATTTTCAATTAACGATATGAAAAATCCAATTATATATGAATCTAAGTATGATGTTAATAGTAATTATGAATTAGCATTAGATCTTTATAACGAGGTCTGTGACTATGATGTTATAACTGGATGGAATGTTGAATTTGATATAAATATGTTAGATGATATGTTACATAAAATAAATAGACTCTTGAATATAGCAAGAAAGAATAGGAATACAACTAAAGAGAATTATATTGAATTCTATGTAAATGAAGGGCTCTTTGATGAGCAAACAACAAGAAATTTAATAAATAATTTAATTGAATATGGTTACTTAAAACTATTAGATGATAAAGTTGTCATAGGAGAAAGACAATTTAAATCTAATAATTCACCAAGAAATAAATTTAAATCTTGCATTACAGAAAATGTTGCAGTTATTGACTTACTATCTATATCTAAGAAAATGCATGCAAGAGAAATAAGAGGTAAATGGTCTCTAGATAATGTAGGTATACAAATCTGTGGTATGGGTAAAATGCACACAGGTGCTACTAGAATAGGAGACATGGATGCAGAAGAATTAATGGAATATAATGTAAATGATGTTATAATTCCAGAGATTATAGATTCAGTATTAGGTGGTCTAGAAGGACATCTTATATTATCATGGTCACTTCAATGTCTATTAGAAGACACAAAAATAACTGCAGTAGTCAATGATATAGCATTACTTAGGGCATATCATAAAGCTGGTATAGTATTGCCATCTAGACATTGGGATGAAAAGGGAGATGAAGTCAAATACAAAGCTGCAGAACCAGATGCAAGACCTGGAGTGTATGAAGGAATATCAGCATTGGATTTAAAGCACGCATATCCATCTGCAGTTATATCTAAGAACATATCACCAGAGACTAAAGACCCTAATGGAATATATGAAGCACCTAATGGAATAAGATTTAATACATCTCATTCAGTATTTATAGACACTCTAAAAGAGATTATGGATGAAAGAGGTAAGATTAAAGAAAAGATGAAGGGAGTGTCATCTCAGTCGGATGAGTGGAAGCGACTAAAGAGTATAGACTTTGCTCTAAAGACTCAAGCAGCCGCTTTCTCTCATGGTATATTTGGATGGTCTAATTCAAGAATGAGGGATTATGAAGTAGCAGATGCAATAACATCTGTAGTTAGAGGAATTATAGATAAGATAAAAGAAACATGTGATAATATAAATAAACCATGGGTATATTGTCATACTGATTCTGCATATGTAAAAGTAGATAAACAATGTCTAGAGAAGACAATTAACTTCTTAAATAATACAATAGCAGAAATGTTTAAAGGTGACAGAATAGCTCCAATTCTTGAAAAGAAAGGATACTATAAAGTGGGTTATATCCACTCTGCTGCAAGAAATGTATTAATTCCAGAAGACGGTGATATAAACGATGATGAAACATGGGAAGTTACTGGTATGAACTTTATGAGATCAGAGGTAGCTGAGGAATTACGTGATATAGAAATAGATATGATTAAGAATAAACTTAAGGGATTAGATGATAATTCTCTTAAAGATATTCTAAGAGAAAGAATTAAGAATCTTAAGAATGTAGATAGTACTAAGCTAGGTTTAATAAAACCATTGAATAAGCCACCAGATCAATATGGTAGACAATTAAAAGATGGAAGCATAGGAGGATTTCCATACCATATCAAAGCTATCTTTAAAGCACAAGAAGAATTTGGTTTTGAAGTTAATGTAGGAGATAAGTATATGATACTTCCTATAATGACAGATGAAACTACTGGTGTTAGAAAGATAAGAAGAAAACGAATTGAGATAGCTTTTCCAATAGAAACTGGACTACCAGATGGTTATGACATAGATTATGTTTACTATCTAAGAAGCAACCTATGGGGAAAACTCCATCAGTTGTTTGATATAGCTCCAAAAGATTTGGAGAAGGAAATTATGACAGATGAAATAAAAGATATGTTAGGAGGTAATTAATATGGAAGACGGAGAGTCAGAATATATAGGAACATCAAAGATTCTCTCTATAGACGATGCAAAGAAAGTTAAGAGAGTAATGGGAACAGATGGAGAGAAATTTGAAAAAGAAATTGCTGGTATGCAGGACAGCCTATTCACAGACATAATGTGTGTGACTTTTGGTTGGAAAGATCAACCAGATGGAAGTAGAAAATTAGTTAGTAAATTACCTAATGGAAAGATAATATTTCCAGATAGGTCAGAAGATGTTAGTCAGATAGAATCAGGAATTCCATATATTTGTCTAATATATGAGAGAGAAAGAGAAGCATTTGCTAAGATATGTTGTGAGGAATATCAACCTAAGATATATGTACCTACATCTAGAATGCCATCTATGGTATACAAAGACAAAGGTGGAGAAACTGTTAGAAAAATGCCTCATGGTAATTCTTATGAGGTAAGAATATTAGAAGCCATAAAAGTCATGGAAGATTTAGGTTTTCCATCAATAAGAGTTATATTTAGAAAGAATCAACAGAAGTGATATAATGGTAATGCATAATTGTTATATGTGTAGATGCGATCCAGGACCATTCTTCGTTTGGAGTACGTCTAGATACTTTCCAAGAGAAGAACTAATAAAGAGAAAGAACATTAATGATAAGAATGCTCTAGTAAGAGTAATTAAAGAAGGAGTACCAATTTGCTTTCAATGTCTAGAAAAACTAAAGAGAAATTAATATGACAGATTTATCAGTAGGGATTCAGTGTGGATCAATAGGGGAACGTTGTGGTATATATACATATTCTACTAGACTAAAGGATGCTCTAGAAAAGAAAGGTATTAAGACTTCAATGTTCGTGAATAAATGTAGAGAAAAATGTGATGTAATTAATATACAATATGAGCCAGGTTTAATGCCACCTCAATTGTTAAAGAACTTAATAGATAGATATACACAACCGATAATTGTGACTGTACATCATACAGGATATCTACCACAGTTCTATGATAAGATAGATGGCTTGATATTTCATAATAAAAACCAAATACCACCTGGAGATAATCAACCATGGGATCATGTAGTAATACCTCATCCTGCATTAGTCTTTGATAATAAAGACAAAAAAGAGATGAGGAAAAAATATGGAATACCAGAAGATAAGAAAGTTATAGGAACAGCTGGGTTCATAGCAGGTACAGGAAAACACATACCTGAGATGACTGAGTATCTTCTAAAAGAAATGAAAGATGATGAGTTCTTATATAACATAACATCATTCTGGAAAGGTGGAGACTTTGGTTATACAAATATGGTAAATAATACTGTAGATAAATTGAATAAAAATAATAATTTTAAAATAGATACAGATTTCATACCTGCAGAAATACTTAATGAGAAGATGCAATGTTGTGACTTATTATTCACATGGAATGAAAGTACAGGTCCAGGAGGAACATCTGGCATAGCTATGGATATGATAGGAGCACATCGTAAAGTTATAGTTAAAGATGCACCACATTATCAAACAGCATATGAGATAGATAATGTTCTAAAAGGTAAATCAGATCAAATGGAATTTGCTAAAGATGTATTAAATGCATTAAGAAAAGAAGACTTAACAAAGATAGCAGATCCTAAACCATATGATTGGAATGTACTAATAGATGATATGATAGACTATTATGAGAAGTGGTTATAGTGGCAAAGAAAGGAAAGATATTAACAGTTGGAGATAGTATACAAGGACCTACAGGTTTTGCTAACGATTTAGCAGGAGTGTCATGGTGTCTTGCAAAGGATTATGATGTACATATCTTAGGATTACAGTCAATACAAGATCAGATAGTAGAAATAGATATAGAAGGAGAGAGACGTAAGATAACACAACATGCAAATTATCCTAGAAGTAATCAAAGATTTGACTTTGGTCGTAGATCTTTACCTGCTTTACTAGATAGAGAACAACCTGATATATTACTTACAGTTAATGATATACAAATGATAAATCATGTACCAGAAATAATGTGTCCAAATTCTATCAATCTAAAGATTATAGATTTACCATCTAAGAAATTTAAAACCAATTATACTTTAGAGAACAATCTTCAAGGAGAGATTTCAAAATTTAAAGAAAAATTTCCAAGAGATACTAAATGGATAGCTTACTGTCCACAAGATGGAGATCCTCCAATGCCTAATTGGGCTGGTGTATATAGAATGGCTGACCAAGTAGTAGCTATGGCCGACTATGGTAGATGGGTATTTAAACAGTTCTTCCAAATGGATGTACCATTTATCTGGCACGGAGTAAATACAAAACTATTCACTCCTAGACCTAAACCTAAAGAATTAGAGAATCTTTTTGTTATAGGAAACTTTAATAGAAATCAACCTAGAAAACAACCAGTAAGATGCATGGAAGCATTTGCACGGTTTGCTGTAGATAAACCAGATGTAAGATTACATATGCAAATGGATTGGAATGATGAGTTTGGATGGCCTTTACAATATTTCTCTAATATGCTAAAGATACAAAATAAGATGATACCACCAAGACCAGTTGGTATGCCAAGAAATAAAGTAGCAGAAACGTATAATATGTGGGATTTAAATGTAACTCCTACAGCAGGAGAAGGATTTGGATTGACTCATATAGAAGGATTTGCATGTGGATTACCATCAATAGCTACAGATTACACTACATCTCAAGAACTTATAATGTCAGGAGATAATTCACCTAGAGGTACTCTAGTAAAGATAGAAGATTTATATTGGCAAAGACTAAACGTTGCTGCAGTTAGACGTTCTTTAATAGATATAAAAGACCTAACAGATGTATTCAATAAATACTATTATAACAGAGATTTAGTTAAAGAGCATGGAGAAAATGCAAGAAAGTGGGCTGAAAAGAACGTATCTTGGAAAGTAATACAAAACTACTGGAAGAAAATAGTAGATGATGTCATTAACAATAAGACATGTGACTCTACTAGTGGGATGAAAGTATGAGATTCGTAAGATGTGAATGCAAAGATTGTCATAATGAATTTATGATAACATTTGATAATAACATAGAAGATTATAAAGTATCTTGTCCTATATGTAAATCAGAGAATGTAAAATATACCTGGATAAACGGAGATACAGATTAATGGGGCTGGAACAAACAGCAATGGTCTTAGAAGAAGGAGCTCTAATACTAGTTATAGTATTTATAGCAATCTTAGTATTCTTAACGTGATTAATATGGAAAAAGTAGAAGACCACTGGATGGTAGCTGTAGTAAAACAGGGTTCTTACTGCAGAAACTGCAAGAGAAAAGCAACATTATCTCTACATCAATTTGATATAGAGACTGGAAAGAAACTAAAGAAGAAAGATAACCCTGAACAAAAAGTTGAGTTGTATCAACTATGTCATATATGTAAAAATAAGATAAAAAACGCAAAGGATATTAAAACATATCGATGGCCGTATGAAAGAATAGTAGAAAGGGATAACCGATTAGATAGAAAATGGCAAATGCAGGTTTATGGTGGCGGCCATATAGATTAAGGAGGAAAGAAAATGGCAAAGAAAATAGAAAAGAAAGAAGATATAGTCGAAGAGGATACATTAATAGCAGATGAACCAATCATAGAAGAAGATGAAATAGAAGAAATCGAATTAGATACAGATGAATTTGTACCAGAACCAGTACAAACAGATTCAGAGCTAGTAGAAGCTTTATCTAAAGTTAAAACATTGATAGAAGCTAGTGCTTATGGTAAAGTATCAGATGCTATCAACGATGCTATGGAATTAGCAGAAAGTGAAGTAATAAAGAAACACATCTGGCAAACAGGCGAATATGTCAGTAGAGGACATTACAAAGAAGCTATAGATGAAATAACTAAAGCAATTGATAAAGCATGATAGAGCACACACTAATGTATATAATAATAATATTGGGCTTGATAAAGATACCATTAATTGTATATCTTATCTGGCACAATATTATCCATTTAAAGAAAATGGAAGAACATATGAGTAAAATGGATGAACATATAAAATGGTTATGTAAGGAGGACAAATGAATATAATTGGAGCATTCGATAGAAGCAGAGTTAGTGAACTAGAACCAAGAGCAAACAGTGTACTTATCTGTATAACATCAGAAACATCTAAACATCCAGAAGTAGATAGCAAATGGAGTGATATTCTATATTTAAAGTTTGATGATGTAGAAGGTAAAGAAGCAGAAATCGGTGGAGCATCTAATGTGATGCAAGATGGAGATGCATTAGATATATTAGATTTTGCTGTATCTAACATAGATAAAGATTTCTTTATAAGTTGTGATGCAGGTATATCTAGAAGCCCAGGAGTTCTTGTAGCTCTAGAAATGATATTCAATGGTAGAGATTTATCAGATGAATGGAGATTTCATAATAA
>Ga0272441_10010968_pt1 | contig 13571 bp, 7 predicted proteins | sample SSMProp6N_FD_193582 | JGI IMG/M metagenome (GOLD analysis project Ga0272441, IMG submission 193582) | Marine sediment archaeal communities from Little Sippewissett salt marsh, Falmouth, MA, United States - SSM-Prop-6N | ecosystem: Environmental > Aquatic > Marine > Wetlands > Sediment ... | reverse complement strand
CTTCAACGATCCCGGCCGAAGATTGTTTGATACTAGCCGATGTTACCGGGCCGGGATTGGTCCGACAACTTAATCTCCGGATGGATGATGCCAATGATACTGATCTATTGGGGCTTCAGTTACAGGTGTTTTACGACGGCCAAACCCAGGCGGCTATTGATGTTCCCGTAGCCTATTACTTCGGCGCCGGCGCAGGTCGGGCCCCTTATCGAAGCTTACCCCTCGGTACTGCACCCCCGGATCCCCCTGAACCAAACGACGGTTTCTACTGCTACTGGCCCATGCCCTTCAATCATTCTATCCTGGTTCGCCTGTTGAACGTTACCGCCAGTGCTATCGATATTGATGCTGCCAAGGTTGAGTACGAACCCGGACCCAATGACGGTGATATGTGCTATCTGCACGCCTTTATGAACACCTCCATCCGCTCCGATCAGCAAATTTATCATACCATGCTCTCAACCACCGGTACGGGCCACTATGTAGGCAACCTGCTCTATCTGGAACAGGATTCCTATAGCTTTGAAATGCTTGAAGGTGATGAATATATTACCGTGGACGGCTATAACATTCTCAACGGCACCGGCCTGGAAGACGCTTATAACGGTGGCTTTTACTACAACTGGGTTGGCATTCAAAATGATGAACCGGAAGGGCCGACCCCCCAATCTGCAACCAGGCCTCTTTCCGGGATCCTCTATGTGCATCGAGAGGAGGGTGTTGCTCTGGCCCGTGCCGATCAATACCGTTGGCAGATCGCTGATTGTTTACCTTTCCGGCGCTCGCTTGAGGTAAAAATTGAAAATCAATATGCCCTGACCGGCTCGCGCTGGACATCGGTCGCCTTTTGGTATCAGCTCCCATTTTTGCATGAAGATTTCGATAAAGATTTTGATGTTGATTTTCAGGACTTCTGCCGCCTCGCTCAACACTGGGGCGCAACCAATTGCAGCGATCCTAATTGGTGTGCTGGTACCGACCTGGACCGTAATGAAATTATTGACCTTGCCGACCTGAACACCTTTGTCGAAGTCTGGCTGGATCGGGGACATTGATTTCTATTCTTGCCGTTTCTGCAGGGAAATTTTTTGCACCCGGTATAAGCAGACCCCCTGACTGACGAGTCCTCTCTCGCATCTCCTACCTGTGAGCTTCGCTCGCTGCGTGACTATTCAATAGGAAGTCATACTTTTTTCCTGGGCGGTTTGCAGCTCGTTGCTGTATCTTTCCATCAGGTTAAATATCTGGGGTTGATCCGGTAAAAGCTCCAATGAGCGACGCCAGTAATCAAGGGCCTTCTTGGCAGGTTCTTTATTGTGCCGATCGGTAAGATAATACATAATCTGCGTAACTCCCAGACCATTGAGGGCCTCATGATTTTTCGCGTCCAGGGTAAGCGCCTGCTGATATTGTTCCAGGGCTTTTTCCAGTTCATTTTTTTTGAGTAAACAGTAAGCCAGACCCACATGGACCCCCGGATCATCCGAGGCCAGCTTAACTGCTTTTTCCATATTTTGCTCCGCCAGATCAAATTGTCGCATATGAATGTAAATAACACCCATTTGGCGATAGACCTCCGGTTGATTCTCATCCAGCTCCAGGGACTTCTTCAGAGTATTGACGGCCTGATATTCGTCCCCCATTTTATAATAAATTTTACCCAGGCTGGTTAGGATCTTTGCGTTTTTCGGATCAAGCCGGCCCGCTTCCTGGCAGAAAAGCAGGGCCTGTCTGTAGTCTTCGATTTCATAATAGCACAAAGACAGGGTATAATGCGCCTGGGAATGATCCGGCTTGAGTTTACACGCCTGGGTGAGGATTTCGATGGCTTGGGGATAACGCTTGAGCAGCTTATAAATGGTACCCAGGTGATAATGATCCTCGAATTCCCATTCGTCCAGTTGACAGGCCCGTTCGTAGGCGGCCGCAGCCTGTTCATAATCGCCTTTTTGCAGGTATAGTTCACCCAGCAGCGAATGGGCCAGCGCAAATTCGTCATTTAAGCGCACAGCCTCCTGCAGTTCCTGTATGGCCTCTTCATTCAGATCGGATGAATGCATCGCCACCGCCGCCACATAATGATCCACGGACTGATCTTTGGATTTCGAGGACGAGTTGCACCCACCTGATAGTAAAAGCGATACTATCCCCAGCCAAACTATCCGCTTTAGTGTTTTATTCATAATATCATTCAGCCCTGTTCTTTATTCGATAGCCCAATTATCTTCCTGTTTAAGTAGCTTCTGCTGGAACAATATGCCCACCACAGTCGGGGCGATTACTAATATGGGTAATATAAATACATGACTATATACCGCTTTGGCCAGATGTCCCCCCAGATTGGGATAGTCGTTCAGCAGCGCCAAGCCTCCAATGGTCAAAAACACCGAGCCCTGCAGCGAGGTAAACAGCATGATCGAAAATTTAAACGACGAGAAGGCCAAAAAACCTCCCGCTATCAGACCCGCCAGCGCTCCGCACCACATCAGCGGGTCCGGCAGCATCGCTGTCCGCCAGATCGCCCCGCCTAATATCGCACCGGCCAGGGCTCCAAGCACCGATACGCAATACTTCATAAACGGCCAGGAAACCAGTGCCATACAAAATGTTCCCATAATCCCCCCCCAAAGCGGTGAGCCCAGTTTGGTTCCTACAAATCGTCCGGCCAACAAACCTAACGCTGCAAAATTAATCATGACCAGCGCCTTGAACACCCGCCAACCGTAAATGAGATAAATAATAGCAAAGGCAACAAATACCATCGCCTGCATCCAGCTTAAATTGACAATCTTATCCCATATCTCATTGATGGGCAGCGTCCCGAAAAATGATTCCGGAACTTCCTGGTTGGGGACAATAACCGGATTGCCGTCCGGTCCGGTAGGGGCACTCGCTTGAGCGAGAATCTGCACTAAATAATTCATCATATAATCCTTTTTTTCTGAACTGTAATCTTAGTTATAAATCCTTATATGTTTACGATTTAACCTATATGGGTTAATTAATCATTTGTTTCCTGAACTTGAACTTTTTTGCCGGTGCGTACTATTAACAATTGGACTAACCAACCCAAAATCACCATGCCTGAAAAGATAATGGGCAGGATACTAGGCCGTTTTTGCAGGGCCTCTAACATGGCGGCACCTTTGGCCATCAAGAGGATTTGCACCCCGGCAATGGTGGCGGTGGCTCCGACGATGCTACAACATAATGCGATGACTATCTTTTTGACCAGACAGGCCAAGAGAAAACCGACAATTCCTCCAACTGCAATAAAGGCAAAGAGTTGCCAACGATGGCCGGAGGTATCCGACCAGGCATCGGAGAGAACTTGTTTTATTTTTTCGTAAAAATTTCCGGCGGCATCGGTGGTTTTATGAATGGTGTCGCGGCTTTTTTGGGTGATATCGGCGATTTTGTCCAGGCCGGAGAGGGTATCGCCGGACAAGCTGACATCGGTTGTCGATGATAAGTTATTTTCTCGCAAAGACTTAGCGCTATTGAGAGCGTAGCTGAGATAGCCGGTGCCGCTGGATAGGGAAAAGATAAGGACGGCTAAGATGATTATTACAATATTTTTGAAATGGACGGACACCAGGGCTAGTAGGGTGGCGCCTATCAAGATACACCATATTGAGGCCAGGTTAAATGATTGACTAATGACCATGCCGGCGAGGGAGCCCAGGGCGGCACCTAAAAGGCCGACAATGATGCCATAATAGTAATTCCCACCTAACCAGAGGTATAAGCCCATAATAGTGATGATTATACCGGCTATGAACAAGGTGCCGGAGGGGAGCTCAAGGCAGATGGCTTCGATTCTGGTCAGGATCTCTTGCATAAGTTATTTATTTACAGGTTCTTACAAAACTATAGATGTACGCAGACTGTCTGCGTAGGTAATACCTAAGTTATATCGGATAAAGGGGGGGAAACGGGTCAATATTGGCGGAAATTGCAGATTTGAGAGGTTCTGAAGGTGGTAATTAGCAAGATAAAGGTGGTAATAAAAGTTGATGTAAGTCTTTGTGATTGGTGCAAAGATATTTTGAAAAAAATTGGGGGAGGGTGAAATTACTGCGATTTTCGTCTGAAAAGTGCGTGAGTTTTTAGTGAAACTATTTGACTTTTTGTTAAAAGTGATGTATATTTTATATGAAACTAATGGGAGCCGATGGGGAATCACTATTTAAATTGCGAAGTGTCTTAAGGGCTAAGACATAAGTCTAAAGAAAATAGTAGTACCAGTTTAAAGGTAGTGTTCAGCCAAGCATAGAGGAACAGGGGGAGGTCGGTGATACCAACTACACCATAGTGGTTGAGGTCATAGAGACAAGCGGCGCGCAGAATGGATCTGAGTTTTCATTCCCATGCAAGTTGTTTACTTTTGTGTTACGGCCAAGGCCATTCGTCTGGGCAGGAACTCAGCCAGTAAGAAGCCAGGTAGCTAAAGTCGAGCAGGTTTACATCGTTGCCTGGAATTGGATTGCTATCGTAGTCGAAATTGGCCTCGACATCACCGCTAAGGAGCCACTGATTTATGAAGTTAGCCAGGTCCTCAGTATCCACATCGCAATAGATGTTCTCGTACCAGGCGATCTTGCCGTCATTGGAAGAAGCTGAGAGTACATCCAGATCGCCGTCACCGTCCACATCGGCCGCAAATACCGAACGGGCCCCATTCGCAGACGTGGTGACAGTGTGGGCGGTGAAGTTCTGGCTGCCATCGTTTTCGTACCAGGCTATCTTGCTGTCATAGTAAGATGCCGAGAGGATATCCAGATCGCCATCGGAGTCCACATCCGCGGCAAATACCGAGCGGGCTCCATCCGCGGCTGTGGTGATGGTGTGGGGAGTGAAGCTCTGGCTGCCGTTGTTTTCGTACCAGGCGATCTCGTCGCCTACAGCAGCCGAGAGGACATCCAGATCGCCGTCACCGTCCACATCCGCGGCAAATACCGAGTTAGCCCCGTTCGCAGAGGTAGTGATGGTGTGGGCGGTGAAGCTTTCGCTGCCATCATTTTCGTACCAGGCGATCTTGTCATCATAGCTAGAAGCCGAGAGGACATCCAGATCGCCGTCGGTGTCCACATCCGCGGCAAATACCGAGTTAGCCCCGTTCGCAGACGTGGTGATGGTGTGGGCAGTGAAGCTCTGGCTGCCGTTGTTTTCGTACCAGGCGATCTTGTCATCATTGCCAGAAGCCGAGAGGACATCCAGATCGCCATCGGAATCTACATCCGCGGCGAATACCGACCAGGCCGCATCCGCAGACGTGGTGATGGTGTGGGCGGTGAAGCTTTCGCTACCATCGTTTTCGTACCAGGCGATTTTGTCGTCACCCCCAGAAGCCGAGAGGACATCCAGATCGCCGTCTGAGTCCATATCCGCGGCAAATACCGAGCGGGCTGCGTCCGCAGTTGTGGCGATAGTGTGGGCCGTGAAGCTTTGGCTGCCATCGTTTTCGTACCAAGCGATCTTGTCATCACCCGCAGAAGCCGAGAGGACATCCATATCACCGTCGGAGTCCACATCCGCGGCAAATACCGCCCAGGCCGCGTTAGCAGTCGTAGTGATGGTGTTCCCTGGTCCGAAGAAGCCGCCGGCGGCCTCCGGGGCCGCGATGGTAACTCGATAATCCTCAACTTCGCCATCGTCGGCCACGCCCAGGGGCGCTAAATCGCCCGCCGTGCTCAGACGGAAGCGGGAGTAGGTATAGCCATCGATAGCCCAACCGGGTACATCAAAACTTATTATATTGTCGCCGTTAGCGACGGAGACATTGTCAGCTATCTGTTCAAAGGGACCACCCCAGGAGCCATCGCCGTTGAAATCAAGCCAGGCGTCCAATTTGGCCCCGCTGGGGGCGCTTTGGACATTGACCGTGACAGAAGCTGCGAGCTGTCCGGCCTGAATGGTTCCAAAGCTCACGCCATCTTCATCATCGATACCGGTGTTATCATCAGCATCGGCGGCCGCTGAATGGTTTCCATCAGATTCGATGTCCCAAGCCGTTCCCAGGGTGGGACCAGTTGCTGCATGGCGGGCGCCGTCTTCGGTAAGGGTGGTGGGATAGGGCGTGGGGGCATCGCCAAAGTCACCGTCCAGGTTTTCATACCAGGCGATCTTGTCGTCACTAACAGAAGCAGAGAGGACATCAAGATCACCATCACTGTCCACATCCGCGACAAATACGGACCAGGCATAGTCTGCAGAGGTGGTGATGGTGTGGGCGGTGAAGCTTTCGCTGCCGTCGTTTTCGTACCAGGCGATCGTGTCATTACCGCTAGAAGCCGAGAGGATATCCAGATCGCCGTCGCCATCCACATCCGCGGCAAATACCGACCAGGCATAATCCGCGTCTGTGGTGATGATATGGGCGGTGAAGCTTTCGCTGCCATCGTTTTCGTACCAGGCGATCTTGTCGTCATTAGGAGAAGCCGAGAGGACATCCAGATCGCCATCACCGTCCACATCCGCAGCAAATACCGAGCTGGCCCCATCCGCGGTGGTGGTGATGGTGTGGGGAGTGAAGCTTTCGCTGCCGTCGTTTTCGTACCAGGCGATCTTGTCGTCATAGTAAGAAGCCGAGAGGACATCCAGATCGCCGTCGGAGTCCACATCCGCGGCGAATACCGAATAGGCATTATGGGCATCTGTGGTGATGGTGTGGGTCGTGAAGCTTTCGCTGCCGTCGTTTTCGTACCAAGCGATCTTGGAGTCAGCCGAGAGAACATCCAGATCGCCGTCGCTGTCCAGATCCGCGGCGAATACCGAGACAGCTCCGCTCGCGTTTGTGGTGATAGTGTGGGGTGTGAAGTTCTGGCTGCCGTCGTTTTCGTACCAAGCGATCTTGTCGTCATTTGAAGAAGCCGAGAGGACATCCAGATCGCCATCGCCATCCACATCGGCGGCAAATACCGAACAGGCTCCATCCACAGCCGTGGTGATGGTATGGGCCGTGAAGTTCTGAGAACCATCGTTTTCGTACCAGGCGATCTTGTCATCACTGGCAGAAGCCGAGAGGACATCCAGATCGCCATCGGAGTCCACATCCGCGGCGATTACCGAACAGGCTCCGTCCGCGGCCGTGGAGATCACGTTCTGATCGCCGGAAAAACCGCTGGCTGGGGCCGGGGCCGCGATGGTAACTCGATAATCCTCCACTTCGCCATCGGCGGCAGCACCCAGGGGCGCCAGGTCGCCCGCCGTGCTCACTCGAAACCGGGCGTAGGTCTGACCATCGAGGGCCCAACTGGGAACATAGAAATAGATTGTATTGTTGCCGTTAACGACCGAGACATTGTCAGCTATCTGTTCAAAGGGACCACCCCAGGAGCCATCGCTGTTGAAATCAAGCCAGGCGTCCAATTTGGCCCCGCTGGGGGCGCTTTGGACATTGACCGTGACAGAAGCTGCGAGCTGTCCGGCCTGAATGGTTCCAAAGCTCACGCCATCTTCATCATCGATACCGGTGTTATCATCAGCATCGGCGGCCGCTGAATGGTTTCCATCAGATTCGATGTCCCAAGCCGTTCCCAGGGTGGGACCAGTTGCTGCATGGCGGGCGCCGTCTTCGGTAAGGGTGGTGGGATAGGGCGTGGGGGCATCGCCAAAGTCACCGTCCAGGTTTTCATACCAGGCGATCTTGTCGTCACTAACAGAAGCAGAGAGGACATCAAGATCACCATCACTGTCCACATCCGCGACAAATACGGACCAGGCATAGTCTGCAGAGGTGGTGATGGTGTGGGCGGTGAAGCTTTCGCTGCCGTCGTTTTCGTACCAGGCGATCTTGTCATCATACCCAGAAGCCGATAGGACATCCAGGTCGCCGTCGCCATCCACATCCGCGGCAAATACCGAATTAGCCCCGTTCGCAGACGTGGTGATGGTGTGGGCGGTGAAGCTTTCACTGCCATCGTTTTCGTACCAGGCGATCGTGTCGTTACCCCTAGAAGCCGAGAGGACATCAAGATCGCCGTCGGAATCCACATCCGCGGCAAATACCGAAGAGGCATTATGGGCAACTGTGGTGATGGTGTGGGCGGTGAAGCTTTCACTGCCGTCGTTTTCGTACCAAGCAATCTTGGAGTCACCCAAAGAAGCCGAGAGGACATCCATATCGCCGTCGGAGTCCACATCCGCAGCAAATACCGAGTTAGCCGCATCCGCAGAGGTAGTGATGGTGTGGGCGGTGAAGCTTTCGCTGCCATCATTTTCGTACCAGGCGATCTTGTCATCAAACCCAGAAGCCGAGAGGACATCCAGATCGCCGTCGGAGTCCATATCCGCAGCAAATACCGAGTTAGCCCCGTTCGCAGACGTGGTGATGGTGTGGGCAGTGAAGCTCTGGCTGCCGTTGTTTTCGTACCAGGCGATCGTGTCGTCAGAGGCAGAAGCCGAGAGGACATCCATATCACCGTCGCCATCAACATCCGCGGCAAATACCGAATAGGCTCCATCCGCGGTCGTAGTGATGGTGTGGGCAGTGAAGCTCTGGCTGCCATCGTTTTCATACCAGGCAATTTTGTCGTCTTCCCCAGAAGCCGAGAGGATATCCAGATCGCCGTCGGAGTCCACATCCGCAGCAAATACCGAGTTAGCCCCGTTCGCAGACGTGGTGACAACATTCTGAGAACCGAAACCACCGCTAGCTGCCGAGGGGGATGTGATGGTAAGTTGGTAATCCTCCACTTCGCCATCAGCGGCTAAACCCAGAGGCGCCAGGTCGCCTGCCGTGCTCACTCGAAACCGGGCGTAGGTTTGACCATCGAGGGCCCAACTGGGAACGTCGAAATAGATGGTGTTGTCGCCGTTAGCAACTGAGACGCAGTCAGCTATCTGCTCAAAGGGGCCACCCCAAGTACCATCGCTGTTGAAATCGAGCCAGGCGTCGAGCTTGGCCCCACTGGGGGCGCTTTGGACATTGACCGTCACAGAAGCTGATAGCTGTCCGGCCTGAATGGTTCCAAAGCTTACGCCGTCTTCATCATCGATACCGGTGTTATCATCAGCATCGGCGGCCGCTGAATGAGTACCATCAGATTCGATGTCCCAAACGGTTCCCAGGGTGGGACCAGCTGCTGTATGTCGGGCGCCGTCTTCGGTAAGGGTGGTGGGATAGGGGATGGGGGCATCGCCGAAATCGAGGGATGCCAGGGGGAATATAGAGGATCCAGACAGGGAGGTGTCGGATCTGGCAGGCGGGGCGGTGGCATTGACATCACCAATTTCTGCCGAAAGAGTTATAAATGTAATTAAAATGTACCCTAAGATAAAAAACCGTGGGATCCCGCTGAAAAGACTTTTCCCTTTTCTCATGTTAACCTCCTTGAGAAGATTGCTTTGCTAACCGTGTTTAAATGGGAATGTATTATAATAAAACGCTTAGTAATGTCAAGGAAAAAATCAGTGGTCAAGAGATGGGGAAATAAGGGGGAAATAAGAGAATGACCAGTATAGCTGTGGCATATCCGGGGGGATCAAGGTAAAATATAAAATAGATTATTATAATAAAGAACCGGGGCCAAGATTTTGGGGAATTGGCATTATGATAAAGAGTTTTCAGATATTTTTTATAGTAGGGGCGTTTTGGGGGGTAGCTTACGGCCAAGGGTTGGAATCGGCCAGTATTGAGGCGTATCCTCTCTGGAGCTTAGAACGGGGGTTTCCAGCACCCGAAGAAATTGGGCAGCCGGAGGTTATCACCTATGTTCGGGTCAACCGGGCGGTGGAGAATGAGTCGCAATTTTTACACGGGGCAGCTATCGTTTATTACAAACAGAAGTTTTACGCCTGCTGGGCGAATAGTCCGATCAACGAAAACAGCGGCGAGGAATCCGTAAGAGTAAAAGTGTCAACAGATGGAGGCTGTACCTGGGGGAACGTGAGGACAATCGCGCCTGACCTGCCGGGTATGCGGAGGCGCAGCCATGGTGTCTTTTGGGTGCATGATGATAGATTATGGTTTTTTGGCGCGAATTTCGGGGGAGCAGATCAACCATTGAAGGAAGGGCGGATTTATTTTGCGGGTTTGCAGACGGAGGCCTTCGTCCTGAATGAGAAGGATGGTGATTGGCGAAGCGTGCAAGTGGCGGTGGAAGATTTCTGGCCGCTGGACGAGCCAGCGAAAATGAAAGACGGCAACTGGATTTTGGGGGGGATAGATAAGAATTTCAAGGCGGCGGTAGCGGTAGTGCCAAAAGATGATATACTTAACTGGCAGGTAATAAAAATTCCCCAGCCCGAGAAAAAGCATTACGCGGAGAGCTCGGTATGGGTCGATGGAAAAGTGATACAGGCGATTATGAGAAATCAATCGGGGAAATGCGCAGCAATATCAATAAGCAAAGACTGCGGCCGGACATGGTCGAGGGCGAGAGAAACAAATTATCCGATGGCAGCTTCGAAGCCATATGCGGGCATGTTGACGACGGGACAGCGGTATCTGGTTTCCAATTTGCAAAACCGCAATTATCTGACGATTGCCGTAAGTAAACCCCAAGAGCAATGCCTGAGCAAAATATGGATGATACGCAGGGGAGTATCAAGGCAGCCACTTTATAAGGGCTGGGGGAAAAGACCGCAATGGTCCTATCCTTATGCATATGAACATGAGGGCAGGTTGTATGTGGTTTATTCGGTGGGCAAAGAAGATTGCGAGCTGGCAATTATTCCGCTGAGCTGTTTGTATTGTGATTAGCAGGTTCAACAACTACAACTTGGATAGCAACAGAAGGGGGACAGATTGAACGGGGTAGATCCTAATCCGCTTTGTATGAAAGTGATTTGATCTTTAACCAATCATCAGGGCCGGGTTTTTGAGGCGGGTCCAGGCGTAATCTGATAATCGCACCTTTATATTCGGGATGCCCAGACAGATCTATCCGGTAGGTTCTATATTCGCCATCGGGCTGGATGGTGAATAATATACTCTTTTTATTATCGAAAGTCTGATCGGCATGGGTTTTCCAAAAAAGCCGGGCCTGGTTTTGACTGGTCTTAAAGGCGGCCCGGAGATACAACACGGGTACATCTTCAGCTTGCCAGAAACCCATCGGACCTAATAACTGAGGATTTTGCTGATCGAGCTTTAGGTGCAACTCACCCCGGATCGGCCAACCGGTGTCAAGGGCATGGCGATAAAACCAGTGTTGGCGATCTTTTTCAAAGTGATAATCGGGCAGGGATTGGGGAGCGGCATGGGCATATACATAATCCCGAATTTCCCGGAGCGAGCCAACAATCAAGACATAGTTGTACTCGTATTGAATGTTGTGGTCGAGAATATCATAGTGAACGGGGGCAATATAGCCTGTGGGTGCATCTTGGGGGCCACCGACACCCGGGGTACTGTGAAAACCACCAATAAACGAATAGCAACCCGGGTTCCAGATACCAACGCCCTGATCATCTTCGCGCAGGAGAGCAGCCCAGTTTTCCGTGGCCAGCCAGAGCTCCCAGATACCATCGGGGGCATCCTCAAAACTGCGCCAAACATTTTTAATTCTGGTTAACTTCTCCCCAGTATAAGGTTTGTCGCCGGTGTAGGTCATGAGCCGGTACCAGGGTCCGTTGGTATAAACAGCGGGCTGTTCCTGGTGTTTTCCGGGATACTGGGTCCGGTCAGAACGGTGATTGTTTATGCGGCAACGGACCAGAGCGGTGTTATTTTCCAGATGAATCCAGGTTTCAAAATTGCACTCGCCCGGTTCGTTCTTTAAAGGCCATTGCATCGGAATACATTTGACATACAACTGCTGATTTTCGTTGCGGTGTTCTATTACCCTGGAGCGGTATCCGTAACAATCCCCAGACTGAATCGGATTCCAGCCCAGGGAGGCCCAAGATGAAGCGGGTTTCTTGCCGTTGGGCTCGAAGGGAACGGGACCGGAATAAAATGACATCTGGATTTGACGGCCCCAATCATGACTGTTGATAATATTTCTGTCTTCCCGGACCGAGGACAGATATGTTATCGATCCGCCGAGATTCAAATTTACCCCGATTCGAATCTGGCCGTTGTCTAAATAACTGATTTTCTCCGGCGGCGAACCTTGTTTTTCAACTGCGAAGACATTGTATTCCCTGACAAGCAATATTGTCAGGCAAAGTGAAAGAAATACAACATACCTGATTGATTTTAGCATATTAATTGATGCTTAATTCTTTAAGAAAAGTATTCAAATAAGGTGCACCTGTTATACTAAAGGTGGGTTTCCTTGAGCAGTTTGTCCTTGAGGAGATTGAACTCCTCTTCGGTGATTTTACCGTCCCGGTGCATCTGGCGCAGGTCTTGCAGGGTGAAGGCGGAGGAATTGGAAAAGTCCTGGGAACTGGGGGAGAGGCGCTTACGGATAATGTACAATACTATAAAACCCACCAGCAATAGCAAGACAAGCAGCAGGGAGATTTTTATGACGTCCTGAAGGTTGATCTGGGACATGGGCAGTCTCCTTGCAATCGGTCAGCATTGGGCATAAAACGTAAAAGCGAGGTGATTCTACAGCAGGAATATCAAATATGCAATATAAAAACATGAGTTAGAAGCTATGAGCTTAGCTTGATCCATATTATTTGGAGACAATGCGGCCGGAAATCACAAATTTTTGTACGTCAAGGCTGCCAAGTTTCATGTCCACAAAGGGTTTGCCGTTTTTGAGGCCCACCGAGCCGAAACCGGAGGCGGTGGACAAAAAGCTTTTAAAGTTATCACCGATCCGGGAATCAATATACAAAGTTTTGTCGATGGCATCATAGCGGATGCCGGTGAGGGCCTGGATAAGGGCGTAACTGGACATGGCGCGAGCGTACCAGTGGCCGCATTCGTACTCATCAAAGGGATTGCGAACCGCCCCGTCATAGCGGTCGCGACAGGTGCGAACAATATCCAAGCCCTTGTCAACGGAGCCTGCAAAGATCAAATGGGAGGCAACCTGGTATTCGATGCCGGTCCAGACTTCATTACTGTAAACAAAGGGCAGGGCAAGCTGACCGCCATTGGGCCAGGTACATAAAAGCAATCCCCCTTCATGGCCAAGGGCAAAGCCAGGGCGTTGGGGATTGGTGTGATCAAAGAGCGAAGGTTTGAAATTGTATTTGTAAATAGCACTGAGATTGCTGTTGATCATGGTAGAAGAAACAATGTCCTGGTCGATACCGCAAACAAGAGCCATCCAGAAGCCCAGCACGCCATCGGAGAGGCAGCCCGTACCATACTGGTACTTGGGACCTTCAGTATTTAACTTTTCAATGATCGATTTATAACCTTTGCCGTTACCTTTAGCCGATATCGGTTGAAATTTCGCATTGAGGCCTTCGGTTTGAATTATCTGATAGAAGTATTCGCCGTCGTATAGACGGGTTTGCATAAAATCTTTACCATTAGCTATAAGTTGTTCGTAGCGGGAAGTATCGTCACCAAATACTTTACCCATTTCGACAGCGGCGGTGAGGGCACCAAGGTAGAAACTGGTGCAATGGCCGTCCGGTCCCCAGTAATTAATGTCATAGGTATTATGATGGGGCTCTTCGAGAACACCTTTGCCGCGGGGGTCCCAGGTATTAAT
>Ga0272441_10010967_pt1 | contig 13573 bp, 10 predicted proteins | sample SSMProp6N_FD_193582 | JGI IMG/M metagenome (GOLD analysis project Ga0272441, IMG submission 193582) | Marine sediment archaeal communities from Little Sippewissett salt marsh, Falmouth, MA, United States - SSM-Prop-6N | ecosystem: Environmental > Aquatic > Marine > Wetlands > Sediment ... | reverse complement strand
TTTAAATATTATGGATAAAAGAGTGTTGCAGATTATTGGAATTGTTGCTATTATAATTATAGCGATTAATATTGTATTTTTAATCTTTAATGCAAATAGTGTTAAAGCTGTTTTGACTGGAAGGGTTTCTCAAGGAGAGGTTAATATTACAATAGGTGAATATATTGCTTTGAATTTTACAACATGGCAAATGGATTGGGGGGTAGGAAGTGTAGATGCAGGTGAAGATAATGCAACTTTATGTTCTTATCAAACCGCGCAATGCCCTTCTGATGATTGTGAAGCAGAAGACAATCCAAACTGGCCTTATGTTTGTAGAGGTAACTGGAGTCCAAGTTATGAACCAAGACCACTGGTTATTGAGAATCAGGGGAATGTTAATTTGAGTGTTGGTTTCTCTATTGATGAAGATTCAGATAGTGCTGCAGATTTTATTGGAGGAACAAATCCACAGTTCCAGTGGCTGTTTGATGAAACAGCTGAAAGTTGCTTTGCATATCATTCTGGTACTGAGTACCTTACTTGGTATGATGTTAATGCTACAAGAGGTGTTTGTGATAATCTTCATGCAGCTGACGGGCAAGATGATCTAAAGATTGCCTTCCATATTGTTGTTCCTTCTGATTCAAAAACAGGAGGTCGGGGAGGTCAGATAACTGCAGTTGTTTCTGCTTCTGCTTAATTCATATGAAAAATTAATAAGATTATGAATAATTACAAGGAAAAAGTAGTTGGATGACAATACTAATTGTTGTATTAGTTATTGTAATTATTGGAAACATCGCCTGGTTTATATTCTTGAGAAAGAAATTTTTTAAGAAAAAATAGGGAAAGATTTAAAAAAATAGACTCTGTTTAAATATTATGGATAAAAGAGTGTTGCAGATTATTGGAATTGTTGCTATTATAATTATAGCGATTAATATTGTATTTTTAATCTTTAATGCAAATAGTGTTAAAGCTGTTTTAACTGGAAAGGTTTCTCAAGGAGAGGTTAATATTACAGTTGGAGAGTATATTGCAGTTAACTTTACTTCTTGGCAAGTTAATTTTGGTACAGGAAGTGTAGATGCAGGTGAGACAAATGCTACTGTTTGTTCTAGAGCAAATGTTGAATGTTGCCCTGGATGTGAAGCAGGGGTTTGTAGAGGTAATTGGACAAGCCCTGATCAAGGATTAATAATTGAAAATGAAGGAAATATTAATTTATCAATAGGTTTTTCTTCTAGTGTTTCAAGTGCTGCTGATTTTTTAGGTGGAACTAACCCACAATATTTATGGAGGTTTCATGAAGAATTTGAAAGTTGTCTTAGTTGGCATGAAGGAACTGAAATAGATGAATGGTATGATGTAAATGCTACAAGAGGAGTGTGTGATTATTTTCCACCAATTGATTCAGGAGATGAAGTCTGGATTGACTTCATTTTAACAGTCCCGTCTGATTCTTTAACAGATGCCAGAGGAGATCAGATAACTGCAATTGTTTCTGCTTCTGCTTAATTCATATGAATTAATTTTAGAGTTTAAAATATTTTTCTCGTCTAATTACAGGTAAAAAGTAGTGAAAAACCTTCGTGAAAAATAAAAAGATTTAAATACTAAAGATTTCTTTAATATTTATGCAAAAAAAAGTGGTTGTAGTATTGTTATTGATTGCAATTGTTCTTAGTATCTTTTCTATTAGTGTTGCTATTTCAGATTCTGGAACAGAAGAAGTTAATGAAGTTGTTGGTGGAGAGACACAACAAAGTGCAGAGATAGGAATAACAATTGCGCCTCCAGCTACAGGAAGCGAATAAGATGAATGAGAAAATACTTAATATACTTGGAATTATTGCAATTATTGTTATAGTAATTAATTTAGGAATTCTTTTATTAAAAGCTGATGAAGTTAAAGCTGTTTTAACTGGAAAGGTTTCTCAAGGTGAGGTTAATATTACAGTTGGAGAGTATACTTCTTTGAACTTTACAACCTGGCAGATTAATTTTGGGACAGGTAGTGTTGATGCTGGAGAGACTAATGCAAGTTTAATGACAGATGGAACAATTGATAGAGGAAACTGGACTGCTGTTGAAGATGGATTAAGAATTGAAAATACAGGGAATATTAATTTAAGTATATTAATTAAAGCTGATGAGACTGCTTCAAGTTTCTTAGGTGGAACTAATCCTAAATATGCTTGGAATTTTTCAGATGATGATGCAGATGATGGAAGTTGTATACCTCCTGAATCAACTGATTTAAGTACAGAGTGGTATGATGTAAATGCTACAATGGGAGTGTGTGATTATTTCCAGCCAAATGATGCAATAGATGAAATGGATATTGATTTCTGGTTAATTGTCCCTTCAGATTCTTTAACAGAGGCTAGAGGAGATCAGATAACTGCTACTGTTAATGCTGTTTAGTTTTAAAAAATAAAAATTTATATATGCTGTTTTTCTTAGTTAATTATGAAAAGAGGGGTTTTAGTCTTATTGGGAATTATATTATGTTTAAAGCTAGTTTCTGCAGGTTTAGGAATCACTCCTGCTATTGTTGAATATAATTTTGAGCCAGGACTAGAAAAAACAATTAGTATAAGAGTTATGGAAAGTGATCCTAATATGGAACTTAAACTATATGTTGAGGGAGACCTTTCTGAATATTTTGAATTAGATAGAGAGACTCTTGTTGGTTCAGGATATTATAATGTTAAGATGAAACTTCCTGAGCATATTAATCAGCCTGGATTACATATAATTTATCTTGGTTCTAAGGAAATGGGGGTTGCTGGAGGAGGAATTACCTCTGCAATAGATGCTAGAGTAGTTGTTAAAATTCATGTTCCTTATCCTGGAAAATATGCTGAGATAACTGAGTTTTCAGTAGGAAATGTTAATAGGGGAGATAATGCAAAATTCCAGATTAAAGTTGCTTCAAGAGGTGGAGAAGATATAGATGCAAATACACATATTGCACTAATTTCTGATGAGGAAATTATAGATACTTTAAGTTTTGAGCCAATAACTATTCTCTCTGGGCAAATGGCTGTTTTAGATAAAGTTGTAAATACTTCAGTTTATGGACAAGGAGACTATATTGCTAGGGCAATTGTAGAGTATGTTGGTGGAAAGGCTGAGGCAGAGACAAAGTTTAGAGTTGGAAGTCTATTAGTAAATATAATTGATTTTACAAGGACATTTAAACTAGATACTATAAATAGATTTGATATTGATATTAATAGTTTATGGAATAATAAACTTGATAATGTTTTTGCAACTGTTGAGATATTAAAAAATAATCAGGTTAAGGCTAATTTTAAAACCCCTTCTGTTGAACTAGCTGCTTGGAAAAATGAAACACTAAGAGGTTATTTCGAAACTGATGGTTTTGCAGCTGGAAAATATAAAGCAAAAGTTTATTTAGATTATGGTGGACAGACAAAAAAAGAAGGAGATATAATTATAAAAGGATTTAGTTGGGTTTATATTTCAATAACATTTATAATAGCTGGTTTAGTATTGTTAGGATATGTCTATTTCAAAAAAAGAAAAAACAAAAAGAGCTGATTTAGTATTTAGTATAATAATCTTATTTTTATTATTTATTATTGTTTTTTTATTATTGAATTTTTTTGATTTTTTTTCAGAAAAACATACAGTTAAATTATATTTAGAGGTTGTAGAAGGAAATTTTCTTGGGGTTGGTTTTGATAAAGATAAAACAAATATTTTAAATTTTAGTTCTTTAAGTCATGGAAAAAGTGCAACAATGGATATTTTCTTAAATAATAATGAGACTGGAGATATGAAAGTTAAAACAAAAGTTAAGGGAAATATAAAAGAATTTATTCATATAGAAGATGAATTTAATATTAAAGAGTTTAGTGAGAAAAAGATAGGAGTTACAGCTGTTGTTAATGATAGTGCTCTTTTTGGAAGTTATGAAGGGGAGATTGAGTTTATATTTAATTAAGAAAAGTATTTAAGTAAGAGTTTTGTTTTTAATTTAATGGAAAGAAAAAAGAGGTTGAAAGAAAATAAACTATCTCTGAAAAAGAAAATTTTTATAGTTATCTTTCTTATTATAATTATAATAGGCACTGCCAATATTTTATCTTTTTGTTTTAATGATTTTAGTTTAACAGGAAATTTTTTAAGATATTTTAAAATTTTAAATATGGGTGGTCTTCAAACTTTTGGGGAAGTTCTTTTAACAATTGTAAGGGAGTTCAGTGTTGAGATTATTTCTCCTATAAGTCAAAACTATACTAACTCAACAATTTCTTTAAATGTAACTTCTAATCCTTCAATAAATATGAGTTTATGGTATTATAGTATTTATAATGTTGATGATGGAGAGTTTACTCATTCTAATCTAAGTTTTAGTCCAAATACAACGATTATCTCAAGTTCAGGAGAGAATCTATTAATTGTTTATGGTGAGTCTTCTGTAGGTCAATTAAGAAATGATAGTGTTGTTTTTATTATGAATGGAAGTGATAATGCTCCTATTATAGATGATTTCCCAAGTATTATGTATGTTTGCGAAAATGAGACACTCAGTTATTTATTTAATGTAACTGATATAGGTGGGGATTTAATTTCATTAGCTTTAGATCCTGTTGATCCTTTTTATGTAACAAATCTTTTGTATTTTGGAACAATCACTACAGGACAGATTTATTCAAGAGCACTTTCAAAAGGAGATATAGGAATATATGATGAAATTGTAACTGCTTCAGATGGAGAGTATTCTGATTATAAAAGATTTAATGTAAGTGTTATTGAAATTAACCACCCTCCAACAATGCAGGATATTGAAAGTTTAACTATGTGGCCTAATGAATCAGTTAATTTCCAAGTTGAATTTGATGATTATGAAGATGGAAACCAAGATTCTGGAAATATTGAGTTTAATATTTCTTTCCTTAGTGGAGATAGGTTTTTTGATATTGATGGAAATGGATGGATTAATTTTTCATCAAATGATTCAGTTGTAGGAAACTATCTAACCTATGTTTGCGGAAAAGATAGAGGATTATCTTATAATCCAGATAATATCTCATTATGTGGAGATACAAATGCAAGTAAATTAGGTTGTACAAACTTCCAGGTTATTGTAACAACACAAAACAGAAATGTAAGTATTCTTAATTATTATCCTTCTTCACTTTCTCATTCAATGAATTCAGGACAGAGTAAATATTTTAATATAACTGGTTATGATCCTGATGGTTGGCCTGATATTTATTGGTATGTTAATAATAATTTGGTTTCAAGCACATTATCTGGGGCTGGAGCTGTAGGAATTTATAGTGTTTCAGAATATACTTTTAGTCCTGACTCTTCTTATGAGGGATTAAACACAATAAAGGCAAAAGTAAGTGATGGTATATCTAATGAATCTATAAGTTGGAGTGTTAATGTAAATGTTCCTGAAGAAGCTGTCTATCCTGCTGGTGGAGGCGGTGGAGGCGGAGGACTCGGTTGTGGTGAAAAGTGGTCTTGTAGTTATTGGAGCACTTGTAAACAATTAGATAAGAGTTTAGATGAGGAAACTAAGAGAAATATAAGAGAACAGTGTATTAAATATGGAATAGGGGAAGTAGATTGTGGATATCAAACAAGAAATTGTATTGATGCTAATAATTGCAGTACAACTAGATTTAAGCCAGTTGAATTACAGTATTGTATGTATGTTGAACATCCAGGATGTGATGATGGAATTAAAAACTGCCATCATGGAAGTTGTGAAGTGTTAGTAGATTGTGGAGGGCCTTGCCCACCTTGTCCAACATGCTCAGATGGAATTAAAAATCAAGGAGAAGAAGGAATAGATTGTGGAGGGCCTTGTCCTGATTGTGTTTATGAGATTCCTTCAAGAACAGTAAGTTACCTAATTATAATAATAAGTGTAATTCTTTTAATATTGATAATCATCATAATAAAGAAACTAAGAGATGTTGTTAAAAAAAGAGCAGAGTATCATAAGATTAAGAAAAAAGAGTAAATGAAATAATTTATATAGTTAATTTTCTAATTTAGTTTATGGATAAAAGAGGTAGAGAGAGTTTCATATTTGTAATTTTAGGAATTATTATAATTACATTATTTATTGTAATTGTTTCTGCAGCTCCTTCTTTCCATATAACTGGAACAAATTCTACTTTTTTAGAAGATACTAATTTTTCATATGATTTCACAGAAAATGTGACAAATGCAGGTGGAGAAAGTTTAGTTTTTGAATTTGTAAATATAACTTCTAACCCAGACTATAGTTTTAGTTCTCCATCAGATTATTATTGGATGAGTATAAATCCTTCATCTGGAATTATGACAATTAATTCAACAAGAAATAACGAAACAGGAACATTTAATGTGTCTGTATTTGTACATAATCCAGAAGGAGAGGGGCAGTCAAGTTCTTTTTATTTCTTTATAAATGCAACAAATGATGCTCCTAGGATAACAAATATTGGAAACATGACAATAAATGAAAGTCAAAATTATCAATATATTTTAAATGGATATGATGAAGAAGCAGACATTCCTTTTAATATGACAATTAATTTTACAAGTTGTGTTCCTGCAGGTTTTTCTTCAAGAGCTTCAGATAACTGTACTTTATTTAATTTAACAAAGTATAATAATACTGCTTTTGAAATTAATTTTCTTCAAGATAGGGACTGGGTTGGAACATATGAAGCAAATATTACAATAACAGATTATAATGATACAATACAGCCTTATAATGCATCAACAAGTTATACAATTAATATAACTGTTCTTAATGTAAATGATGCTCCTATAATTGCATATTCTTGTGATAATGAAAGAACTCAGGAAGAAGATACTAGTTTTTTTTGTAGTATTAATGCTACTGATTGGGATGAAGCAAAAAATATAACTTTCTCTTCAAATTATTCTTGGTTTTTAACAGATATAAATTCTACACCGACTAGTTATAATGCAAGTGCAAATATTAGTTTTACTCCAACAGATTTAGAAGTAGGAAACTGGAGCATAAATATAACTACAATGGATTCTGAAAGTTTAATTTCATCTGAAATAATCTGGTTTAATGTGACTAATATTGAAGATAGTCCAAATATGAGTGTAATAGAAAACATTACTGCATATACTGGAAATCTTTATACTTCTTATGTTAATGTAACAGATGATGATATTCTAATTCCAGATACAAGTTTGTATGATGAAGAAATAGAATTTAGTTGTAATGAATCTTGGATTAGTGTAAGTGCTGCAACTGAAACTGATAATAAAAGCATTGTTTCTTTAAGTTTTACTCCCACTGCTCTTTCTCCTGCTGCAGGTGAATGGAATATAAATGTTTCAGCAAAAGATAATACAGATAAATATACTAGTAGGATTTTTAATGTAACTATAATTGGGAATTCTGCTCCAGAATGGCAGGGATTGTGGAGTGTTTATAATGCAACTGAAGATAGTTTATTCAGTTTAAATGTAACTGGAAATGCTACAGACTCAGATGGAGATATGCTTAATTTTACAAATCAAAGTACTTTTCCTTCTTTCTATATAAATAGGACAACAGGAATTATAAATTTCACAGGAACAGATGAAGATGTAGGAATGTGGAAAGTCAATCTAACTGCAAGTGATGGTAAGACAGATAATAAAACTTCAATTAATTTATCTATTTATAATGTAAATGATGGACCTGTGCTTCCTGAAGTGGGAAATATAACAGTAGATGAGGATTCTAATTCAACTTTTTATTTTTATGTTTATGATGATGATTTTTTAATTCCTCAAGAAAGTAAGTCTTATTATAATGAGTCGTTAAATTATTCTGTAACAATAGAAGGGCCAAATACCAGCCTATTTACTCCTGAATATGTTTCTCTATCACAAAATATCTCTACATACATGGTTAATTTTACTCCTTCAAAAACAGATGTAGGTCTTTATAATGTAACTCTAAATATAACTGATTTTTCTGGAGAGAAAAATTCAACTAGTTTTAATATAACTGTAAATGAGATTAATCATCTTCCTGTTATTGATAAAATAGATAATCAAACTAGTGGGATTAACAATTCTTTTTCTCTTATTATAAACTCTACAGATATAGAAGATGGAAACTCTAATGTAACTGGGGGAAATACTAATTTAACTTATTTTTATAATTTTCTAACAGGGACAAGTATTTTTAATTTAACTAATTTTAACACAACAACTGGAGTTATAGATATGACTATGAATGATACAACAAGAGGAAAATACCAGATTAATGTAACTGTAAATGATACTGAGGGAGGAGAAAATTCATCAATTTTCTGGCTTTCAGTATATGATTATCCTTCTATTAAAGCAAAAACACCAAATAGTTATAATCTAAATACTGCAGAAAATTCTAGTTTAACTTTTAATATTGTTGCTAATCATTCTGTAGAAGACAATCTTACATTTTTATGGTATATTGATAACTCTACTCTAAAAGAAAATGTTTCTGGATATGGTGATGGAATACACACAACTTCTTGGACTTATTATCCTAATTGGACAGAAGAAACAACTTCAAGAGAAAAGAATCTTACACTATGGTTGATGAATCCAAAATATACTTATATAAATTCATGGAATCTTACAATTAACCATACTAATTACCCTATTATTTTTTCAGAAGATATTCCAAATCAAAATATAGTCGGAGATTCTGTTACAATTGATTTAGAAAATTATTTTTATGATGTAGATTATTTAGATGTTCTTTACAATGAATCTATAAGTTTTAGTTATAGGCAGATGAATAGTTCTTATTCAGCTATTCCTGTTGGATATACGACAATTTCTGTATCTCAGTCTGGTTGGGATATGACTTTTTCATCTTCAACAGCAGTTACAGAGTATTTTGAAATAACTGGAAATGATTCTGTTTATGGAGCTGCAAGTAATAATTTTAGTGTTACATTCACACCTACTTCTGTAACAACTCCTATTGTTGGTGGGGGAAGTGATGTTGTTACAAGACCAATTTTATTAAAACTTATTATGCCGGGCACTATTTCTCTAGTTAAAGGAAAGAAAATAGAGGTTCCTATAAATATAATGAATGCAGGAACACAAACACTAAGCGGAATAAAACTATCTAGTTATTCTTTGTTTAGTGGAGAAAAGACACAAGAAATAGAATCTGAACTAGGTATAGATTATATTAGTTCACTCTCAACAGGAAAAGAAATAAATACAACCTTAACAGTTTATTCTAATGTAGACAAAATAGGAGATTATGATTTATATATTAATGCAAATGTTTCTTCACCAAGATATTCTGACTGGGGTAAAATACTAATTAATTTAAGAGAGATTAATCAAACAGATGTTGAACAAGTAATAATTTTTACAGAAGAGCTTTTAGCTGAAAATCCTCAGTGTTTAGAACTAAAAGAGATACTAAATGAGGCAGAAAAAGCATATCAAACAAGAAATTATGAGCTTGCGATGGAAAAAGCAAATGAAGCAATAGAGGCTTGTAAAGCAACAATATCTCAGCCTTCTGGTTTTTTTAGAGATGTAGAAGGAAGAAGGACAATTGGGTTTTATAGTCTTGCTTCTACTCTATCATTATTTGGATTTGGATTTATGTATTATCTGATTAAAAGAATTACAGTCAAATATAGATTAAAAGAATAAGAAACATTTAAGAAGTTAAATTGATTTTTTATAAAAGGAAAAGATGGTGAAAAAAAAGAAGAATAAAACTAGGAATAAAATTCCTAAAAAAGTAGAAAAACTCAAAAAAGAAGAGGAAGAAAGAAAAAGGAGAATTGAGAAAAAGAAGATTCAGAAAGAGAAAGAAAGAAAGATTGTAAAGAAGATTCAGAAAGAGGTAAAAGAAGTTAGTCATGTTGATGAAAAAACAATTGAATATATTTCTAATAAAATTAAAGATATAAAAAGAGAGATTAAAAAATCAATTATTGGACAAGAAGAAATTATTGATGGTTTAATAAGGGCATTGTTATCTAATGGTCATGTTTTGCTTGAGGGAGTTCCTGGAATTGCTAAAACACTTGCAATTATATCACTAGGAAAAGCAACAGGATGTCAAGCTAAAAGAATACAGTTTACTGTTGATTTGTTACCAACAGATATAACTGGAATAACAACCTATACTCCTGGAAAGGGTTTTGAAATTATTAAAGGGCCTGTTTTTGCGAATTTTATAATTGCTGATGAGATAAATAGGGCTCCATCTAAAACACAGTCTGCTTTGTTAGAAGCTATGCAGGAGAAACAAACAACAATAGGAAAGAAAACATTCAAACTTCCTGAGCCTTTTTTTGTTATGGCGACTGAAAATCCTTTAGAAACTTCTGGAGTTTATCCTCTTCCAGAAGCTCAGATTGATAGATTTTTATTTAAGATTTTAATGACTTATCCTGAAAAAGAAGAAGAGAAAAAAGTTATTTCAGAAAATCTTACTTTAAAGAAAATAGATGACTTTGGAATAAAATCAGTAACTTCTCCTAGTGAGATAATAAAAATGCAGGAAATAACAAAAAAGATTTTTTTAAGTGAAGAAGTTAAAGATTATATTTTGAATATTGTAACTCCTACAAGAAATGGAAAGTTTAAGAATTCAGAGTTTATAGAATGGGGAGCATCGCCAAGAGCTGGAATTGCGCTATTTATAGCATCAAAAGCAGAGGCATTAATGAGAGGAAGGAATTATGTTACTCCCGAAGATGTAAAGAATATAGCTCATGATGTTTTAAGACATAGGATTATTTTGAATTATGAAGCTCAGGCACAAAAAATTAGTTCAGATGATGTAATAACCTCACTTCTAAACTCTATTGAATTTATATAAAATGAGTCAGGAGCTAAATGTTGATTATGGTAAAAAAATAGCTGAATTTGAAGCAGCTATGAAAAAATTTAAGATAAAAAGAATTATATATAAAAGAGTTTTTTTAGGAAAAGGACTAGAGTTTGATGGGTATAGGTTATTTAATCCAGATGATGATGCAGGACTAATAGATTGGAAGGCAAGTTTAAGGTCAAATCAAAAGCTAGTTAGACAGTATATTGAAGAGAGAGATTTAAAGATAGTGTTTTTAGTAGATGTTAGTGATAATATGGTTTTTGGTTCTCAAGAAAAGTTAAAATGCGAGTATGCTGCTGAAATATGTACTGCATTATCTCATCTAATAATTACATCTGGAGATAAGGTTGGAGGATTTCTTTTTAATGAAAAAATAGCTAAAAGAACAGGAATATCTGGGGGTTTGGAACAGTTTCAATTATTTTCATATATTTTAAAGGATTCTAAAAACTATGGTGGGAGAATAAACTTTAGAGAGGTTTTAGATTATATTAATAAAATATTAGATGATTCTATTTCTGCAGTTATAATTGTCTCTGATTTTTTAAAACTAAAAGAAGATATGTTAGATAAATTAAAAACATTTGGAAATAGATTTGAGACATTTTGTGTGATGATTAAAGATCCATTAGATAGGACTCTTCCTGATTTAAATAAAAGAATTGTAATAGAAGATCCTGAGACAGAAAAACAAGTCCAGATTGATCCTCAATTATTGAAGAAAAGATATGAAAAATTTGCATTAGAAAGAGAGAATATGATAAAAGACATGTTTAAAAAATCAAATATTGATTTTGTAGAAATATCTACTGATAAAAATTTTATATTCCCTCTTGTATCTTTTTTAAAACAAAGAGTAAGAAGGAAAGAATAAGATGTATTTTTCATTCACAAGACCTAGTTTTTTATTGTTTTTATTAGCAGTGCCTATTTTTATTTTAATTCATTTTTTAACAATAAAACAAAAAAAGGCATTTAAATTTGCTAATTTTGATGCTATTGAAAGAATTAAGGGTGCTAAAGTATTATCGAAAAATCTAACTCTTTTATATTTAAACCTAGGGATTATTGTATTATTTATATTTGCTTTAGCAGGGACAACTGTTCATTTTAATGCTCGTGCAAGTTCTTTCACATATGTTGTTTCTATAGATAATTCAAGAAGTATGATTACAAAAGATATTCTTCCTAGTCGTTTAGAAGCTGCAAAAGAAAAATCAATTAAATTTATTAATTCTGCTCCTGTTGGAACTGGGATAGGAATTGTTTCTTTTTCAGGCAATTCTCAAATAAGAAGTGTAATTAGTTCTGATAAAATACAAGCTAAAGATGCTGTGAGGGGAATAGAACTAAGCAGTGTTGGAGGTACAGATATACTTGATGCAGTAATTATTTCATCTAATTTATTAAGAAACTATAAAAATAAGGCAGTTATTTTAGTAACAGATGGGCAGTTAAATGTTAATTCTATTTATGATTTAATACAATATTCAAACAATAATGACCTTGTCATACATACATTTGGAATAGGTACAAGAGAGGGTGGGGAAAATGAAATAGGAGCAATATCTAAAATAGATGCAGATGCTTTAGAAGCAATTGCATATAATACAAATGGAAAATCATTTTTTATAGAGGATAAAGAAGATTTTGATGAGTATTTTAAAGAGGTTATTGAAACAACAGAAGGGAATGTTTCTTTAGAAATTTCTTCATATTTATTAATAATTGGAATAATTTTAGTTATCTTAAATTGGGTTTTAATAAATACAAGATTTAAAGTGTTACCATAATTATTTTCTTTTTTTCGGTTTTTTAAGAGGGTTTTTTCTTGTAGCTTTGAGTTTTAGTTTCTTTTTATTTTTAGGAGGGTTTTTTATTTTAGGTTTTGGTTTTTTTGTTTTTTTAAGAGGATTTTTTCTTGTAGCTTTGAGTTTTAGTTTCTTTTTATTTTTATTAGTTTTTTGTTGTTTTTTCTTTGGTTTTTGTTTATTGATTTTTTGTTCTTTATTTTTTTTCTTCTTATTTTTCTGTTTCTTTTTTTCAGTTTTTTTAAGTTGTTTTGGTGCTAGGTTTTTTAAGGGTTTTTTTAGTTGTTTTTTTTCTTGATTTTTGTTTTGTTCTGGTTTCTTGTTTTTATTTATTTTTTCCTTTTTTGGTTTTTCTTCTGGAGTTTTTATATTTAATTTTGTTGTGATTTTATCAAAATTATTTATTATTTCTATTACTTCTGATTTATCTGTTCTTGGTTTTGAATAAAAAGTTGCATAGGAATTTCTGAAAAAATCTGCATATTGTTTTTTATTTGATTTTTCAAGTTCTTTTATTATCTCTGTGTTTGGGGTGTTTTTTTCTAATTCTAAAAAATCTTTGAAAAAACTTTTTAAAAGTTTTATTGTCTTAAAAAGAGAGATTCTTGGATTTTGATGGTTTAAATTAGTTTTAATTTGTTTTAGTTCTGACCTATAAAAAATATTTTTATCATTTTCTTTATCAACTATCTTTTTTTTATAAGTTCTTTCTGTTCCTTTTAAAACAAAATATAATAATATCAAGAAGAGGGCAGCTATTAGAATCAATAAGAAATAAGGATTTAATAGATTAGTTAAGTCAAATTTTTTATCAAATATAGAGACTACACTGCCTGTTAAAGAAGGATTAAAAGAGTTTGTAGAGATTATTTTAAAGATAATTAAAAATAACTTCATCATTTGG
>Ga0272441_10010966_pt1 | contig 13573 bp, 9 predicted proteins | sample SSMProp6N_FD_193582 | JGI IMG/M metagenome (GOLD analysis project Ga0272441, IMG submission 193582) | Marine sediment archaeal communities from Little Sippewissett salt marsh, Falmouth, MA, United States - SSM-Prop-6N | ecosystem: Environmental > Aquatic > Marine > Wetlands > Sediment ... | reverse complement strand
CTCCGCCCTGCGCCAGTATTCGCCGGCGGATTATCTCTTTACCGCTTTGGGCTTTCTGGGCCTGTCCGTCCCCAGCTTCATGCTGGACTTGGTCCTCATGTACGTGGGCTACGAGCGTTTCGGCGTTAGCGTCGGCGGCCTCTTCTCGCCCGAATACATCGCCGAGCCCTGGGGCCTCGGCAAGCTCGGTGATTTCCTCCGCCACATCTGGATACCGATGATCGTCGTCGGCCTCGGCGGCACGGCCGGCCTCATCCGCGTCATGCGCGCCAACCTCCTCGACGAGCTCCAGAAGCCTTACGTCACGACCGCCCGCGCAAAGGGCCTCTCCAACGTCAAGCTCATACTCAAGTACCCCGTCCGCATCGCGCTGAATCCGTTTATGAGCACCATCGGCTGGATGTTGCCGGGGCTTTTCTCGGGAGCGGTGATCGCCGCGGTCGTCCTCAGCCTCCCGACGACCGGCCCGCTCCTTCTCGGGGCCCTCAAGAGCCAGGACATGTACCTTGCCGGCAGTTTCATCATGATCCTTTCGGCTCTCACGGTCATAGGCACGCTCATCTCGGACATCATGCTTGCGCTCATCGACCCGCGAATCAGGTACGAGTAGGGGACGCCCGTGAGGTTTCTGAGGCGTAGACGGCGGCCGCGGGCGGGGGAGACCGAGCAGGTCTTCGTCGCCTCGCAGTGGCGGCTGATGTGGTGGCGCTTCCGCCGCCACAAGCTCGCCATGGTCAGCGCCGTCATCCTCTTGGGCTTCTACTTCCTCGCCGTCTTCTGCGAGTTCGTCGCGCCTCAGCTCCCCAGCGAGCGCGACCGCTCCTACATCCAGGGCCCGCCCGAGCGCGTCCACTTCGTCGACCCCGAGGGCCGCTTCCATCTCCGCCCCTTCGTCTACGGCAAGCGCCAGACCACGGACCGTGACACCTGGCAGCGCGTCTTCGTTCCGGACCACAGCCGGCGTTACCCCGTGCGCTTCTTCACTCGGGCTTCGCCTTACAAGATGTGGGGCCTCTTCGAGACCGATCTGCACCTCTTCGGCGTGCGGGGCGGTCACCTCCACGTCTTCGGCACGGACAAGCTCGGCCGCGATCTCTTCAGCCGGGTCGTCTACGGCTCCCGGATATCGCTGTCCATCGGCCTCGTGGGCGTGGCCCTCAGCTTCATACTCGGGATCATCCTCGGCGGCATCGCCGGCTACTACGGCGGCCTGATCGACTCGGTCATCCAGCGCAGCATCGAGATCCTCCGCTGCATTCCGGGCATACCCATGTGGATGGCGCTTTCGGCGGCGCTGCCGGCGCACTGGCCCTCGCTATACGTATACTTCGGGATAACGGTCATCCTTTCGCTGTTGGGCTGGACGGGCCTGGCGCGGGTCGTCCGCGGCAAGTTCCTCTCTCTGCGCAACGAGGACTTCGTCGTCGCGGCACGCCTTTGCGGCACGAGCGAGGCCCGCATCATCTTCACGCATTTGTTGCCATCGTTCATGAGCCACATCATCACCTCGGCCACGCTGGCGGTGCCGGGGATGATACTCGGCGAGACGGCTTTGAGCTTTCTGGGGATAGGGCTGCGCCCGCCGATAGTGAGCTGGGGCGTCCTGCTTCAGAGGTCGCAGAACCTCCAGGCCGTGGCGATGGCCCCGTGGCTGTTGTGGCCGGGTGCGTTCGTGATAGTCGTAGTGCTTGCGTTCAACTTCGTCGGGGACGGCCTGCGCGACGCAGCCGACCCGTACTCGGCCGTGTAGGGGTGGCACGAGTGGATTCAAACGCCAACGGCGCAATACTCGATGTATCGGACCTCTCCGTCCGGTTCGTCCACCGCGAGGGCACGGTGCGGGCCGTCAACGGCGTCGATCTGCGCCTATCCGAGGGCGAGGCCGTCGGCATCGTCGGCGAGAGCGGCTGCGGCAAGACGATAACGGCCTACTCGATACTGAACATACTCCCCAAGACGGCCGAGATATCCTCTGGGTCGATCCGCTATCGCCTGCGGGGCGGCGAGGTTGCGGACCTGGCGGCGCTTCCCCCGGACGGCCGCCGCATGCGCTCCATCCGCGGCGCCGAGATAGCGATGATCTTCCAGGAGCCCATGACGGCCTTTAGCCCCGTCCACACGATCTGCAATCAGATCTGCGAGTCGATGCTGCTACACCGGCGCATGGACGTGCGGCGCGCCCGGGAGGTGGCCGTGGAGCTCCTCGCTCGGGTGGGCATACCCGACCCGGCCTCCCGGGTCGACCGCTACCCCTTCGAGCTCTCCGGGGGCATGCGCCAGCGTGCGATGATCGCGATGGCCCTCGCGTCGGACCCGCGCGTCCTGATAGCCGACGAGCCGACGACGGCCCTGGACGTCACCATCCAGGCGCAGGTGCTGGGGCTCATAAAGCGCATGCGGCGCGAGTTCTCTCTCTCGCTGATTCTCATCACGCACGATCTCGGTGTCGTCGCGCACATGGTCGACCGCGTCTACGTGATGTATCTCGGGCGCATAGTGGAGGAGGGCCCGGTCGGGGAAATACTGGTGAGCCCGAGCCATCCGTACACGAAGGCGCTTCTGCGCTCGATCCCGCGCCTTCGGGGGCAGGCGGGCAGGGTCGAGCCGATAGAGGGCTCCGTTCCGGACTCCTACACGCTCCCGAGCGGATGCGCCTTCCACCCCCGCTGCGGCGAGGTGGTGGGGGACGTCTGCCGCAGGGAGATACCGCCGGCCGAGGCGGTCGGCCCGGATCACAAGGTGAGCTGCTTCCGATTCTCCGAGCGCGGGGGTTCCGACGATGTCTGACCTCGCGTCCGAGGCCCGCCCCATACTGCGCGTGGAGGACCTGCACAAGACTTTCCCGGTCGAGCGCGGTTTCCTCCGGCGCGTGAGCGGCCACGTCCGCGCCGTGGACGGTGTCGGCTTCTCGATCCGCCGGGGCGAGGCGTTGGGCCTCGTCGGCGAGAGCGGCTGCGGCAAGACGACGACGGCTCGCTGCATCGTCCGCGCGGTCCAGCCCACCTCCGGCTCGATCCTCTTCAGGTGGAACGGCGGCGACGTCGACATGGCGAAGTTGGAGAAGGCCGAGCTGGCCGAGGTCCGCCGCCACGTCCAGATGATCTTTCAGGACCCATATTCCTCGCTCAACCCGCGCATGCCCGTATTGGACCTCGTCGCCGAGCCCTTGCGCGCGCACGGGTGGAAGCGCCGCCGCTGCGAGGAACGGGTGGCGGAGCTGTTGGACCTCGTCGGGCTCGACCCGCGCTACCAGCGGCGCTACCCGCACGCCTTCTCCGGCGGCCAGCGCCAGCGGATAGGCATAGCCCGTGCCCTTGCCCTGGAGCCGTCGCTTGTCATCGCGGACGAGCCCGTCACGGCCCTCGACGTCTCGGTCCAGGCCCAGATACTCAATCTGCTCCGCGACATGCAGGACAGGATGGAGCTTACGTACCTGCTCATCGCGCATGATCTGTCGGTCGTGCGATACATCTGCGACCGCGTGGCGGTGATGTACCTTGGCAAGCTGGTCGAGGTGGGTGACACGGAGCGCATCCTCGTCCGCCCGCGCCATCCGTACACGAGCCTGTTGCTGTCCGCCGTGCCGGACGTCGACCCGTCGAGCAGTTGGCTGGGGGACGTTGACGCCTCGGGCGAGGCCCCGGTCGGGGCGGACTGGAGCGAGGGTTGCGCGTTTGCCCCGCGCTGCCCCCATGCTGTGGATGTCTGCCGGCGGGGCGTCCCGCCATTGGCGGATGTGGGGGCCGAGGGCGAGTCGGAGCATCTCTCGGCCTGCCTGCGCGCTGGCGAGGTCGACCTGCCGGGTCTGTGAGCTAACGGGCCGCGCGCTGCTCGTCGGCCTCGATATGGAGGCGCACGAGCGTCCTCGGCGGCAGGCGCAGGCGTATGCGCGTCGGCCCTGCGTGGTCGGTGACGGTCTCCCTCACGGTGGGCCCTCCGCCTTCTGCACACAGGGCAAGCCGGTATTCCCCCGGCGTCAAGAGGTACAGCTCGGCCTCCATCTCCCTGGGCCGGTCGCCGAAGTGGAACAGTTCGGCGGCGAAGCGGTCGGTCCCCGACTCGGTCACCAGGGCTGCGATATCGCGCGGCGGCGTCAGCCATCTCACGGCGTTTAGGGGGAAGTAGCCCACGCCGCCGGGGTCGCCGGTGGCGCTGGCGTACAGCAGGTCGGTGTCGGCCCTCCAGAACTGCGGCAGCGCCTCCTCGTACATGCAGTCGCGCCCGAACAGTCTCGGGAAGGTGAAAAGCCGGTCGGTCCAGCGCACCTCACTCGTGTAGCCGGGGAAGTTGTAGCGCAGGGCCTCGGCTACCCTCGAGAGCGCGCGGGCGAGGGCCTCCCGGTCGCCGCGGACACGGAACGAAACGTACGCGCGTGTCTCCATCCGCAGCAGTTCGTCGAACTCGGTGCTTCCGGTGAGGAATCTGTACTTGGCGAGCGTTTGTGTCAGCCAGGCCATACGCGCGGCGCACCAGGCGGCCGATCCCTCTTCGGGTTTGCCGGCTGGTTCATCGGCGAGGTACTCCATCCGGATGGCGGCCATCGACCGCAGCGGCTCCAGGTACGCCTCGTCTCCCGTCATGTGGTAGGCGAGCAGCAGCGTATTCGTCAGCATCGGCATCGAGCTGGGCCATTGGTAGATGAGAGGCGGGCTGTAGTTGCGTGGGTCCCACCAGGGGTCTTGCAGGCCGCCCGGGCTGCCGTCCGGCCAGTGTATGGCGCAGGGGATGATCCCGGCGGGCTTGCCCCTTTCGGCGGTGGCCGTCGCGTCGACCCACGTATCCATCCATCGCGTGAAGAGCGCGGCAAGCCGCGGGTCGCCCGTTCTCTGCCAGTACAGCAGCGCCGGCTGGACGGCCCGCATGTTGTATGGCACGTCGCACGCGCGCAGCGGGCTCTCGTCCACGGTCTCCGACGAGAAGTAGCTGCTTCTCAGCTGCAGCATCCCGCGCTCGTTCGTCCCCATCCACAGCGTCTCGGCTAGTTCGGCAATCCGCAGCGCGCGGTCCGCCCACGCCTCGTCCTCGGGCGCCAGGTGCATCATGGGCGTTATGGTATCGGCCGAGTCCTCGGCCGTGTGCTGGACGTCGGTGACGTGGTCTGTATAGCCGCCGGCCATGTGCGGCTGGCTCATCATCCCTTCGGAGAGGAGGGCCTGGGCCCGGCTTATCTTGGGGTGTTCGAAGCCGATGAGCACGGGGACCCAGCTTCGCCACATCTCGCAGTCGTCGCCCCATCCACCTCCGTAACTTCCGTCGGGCCTCTGGCGATTATCCACCCACCATTCGATTATATCGGTCAGCCTTTCCAGCGCCTCTCTCTGGTGAAGGGCCCATGCCGGGGCGTTGGGCGGGCTCACGTATTCCACCTCGGGTGGCAGGCGCTCTCCCAGGTACATCCGGGCGATGGTGTTGCCGGGGAACTCGCGCGAGTACTCCTCGAACTCCGTCGCCGCTCGACCCAGGTACTTGCGCCTGCGCTCGGGGTAGCCCCACACGTGCCCGTACTGGTTCGCGTACTGGGCCAGCAGCCGCCCGCGGTAGAGGCGCGTGAGCGGGAACAGCGGGGAGTCCTCCGCCACGCCGAAGTTGTATTCCCGGTCGTCGTGCATCCTTCCGCTGAAGTAGCCCAGCGAGGCAGCGGAGATCCAGAGGTCTATCTCGGCTGCGAGTTGGGCGGCCTCGTCCCGCAGTGCGGACCCGGGCTCGGCCCGCTCGCCGAGTTCCGTGACGATGCGCAGGCGGAGCTCTTCGTCGTCGGTGTTTCCGGCGGCTCGGATGTACCTCTCGAGGGCGCCCTGAGGGAGTACCGTGTCCGAGCGGGGACGGAGGCCCACGCAGGAGGGTGTAGCCACCGCGATCATGACTGCGGCTGCTGTCGCTTGTAGTCCGGTCTTCATCAGGTCACCCCGCGTGACGGTGTCGGCCGTGGGCGCTTGGCCGGTTCAGGGATAGCGCACGCGTAAGCTACCGCCGTGGCGCCTGGCGGGTCAAGCGCCGATGCCGACCCCAGGCGCGCCTTGACCGCCCCACCCCCCCGGTGTTACGCTCTGGCGGGGGACGGTTCGCCTTCAGCCGAGGGGAGGTTCGACCATGGCCAACATGCTGATGAGGGCTTGCGTGATTGCCGTCGCCGTTGGTGTCGTGAACGTTGCAGCTGCCGAGGAGCCCGACATGGAGATGATAGTGAAAAGCGCCGGTGTCGCGCCGGTCAGTTTCGAGCTTGGCGAGGTGCTCTACGCCAACCCCTTGTCGTCTCCGGCCGACATTGCGGAGTTCCGTGTGGAGGGCGATGCGGCGCTGACGTTCCCGCGCGGCTGTCTGCGGATGGAGAACTCCCGCCCGCCGGAGAAGGGCCGTCACGCCAACTTCATCTTCTGGTGCACGCGCGATTTCCCGGCCGACATCGCCCTGTCGTGGAATTTCCGACCGATCACGGACGCGGGGCTGGCGATGGTCTGGGTCGGCGCGCGCGGGCAGAACGGCGAGGACCTCTTCGACCCCTCGCTGGCCCCGCGCGACGGCAACTACCCCCAGTATCATCACGGTGACATCAACGCCTTGCATGTCTCGTACCACCGCAATCCTGTTGCAGGCCGCTTCCAGGTCTGCAACGTGCGCAAGTCGTATGGCTTCCACATGGTAGCGCAGGGTGCGGATCCGATCCCCGGGCGCGGCGAGGCCCCGGAGCCCTTCCGCATGCGTCTCATCAAGTGCGGCCCGCGCGTGGTCTTCTTCATCAACGACCTGCAGATACTGCACTGGGTGGATGATGGGGAGACGTATGGTCCTGTGATTGGCGGCGGGAAGATAGGTTTCCGTCAGATGGCGTATTTGATAGCGGAGTACAGCGATCTCGAGGTTCGCGCGGTACGCCTCGTCCCCTGAGGCACGGCTCGTCGCAGGGCGGCGCACCTGACGACTGAGCGCGGCGACCTCAATGCACGACGGGTGCGCCGTGTCCTGTGAGGGAGGACTTGTCGAGTAAGGTGGCGTGTCCGGGCGGGTCGGTGGAAGTGGCGGTGCCCTAGTGGAGTGAACGCCGGCCGCGCCCGCTGCCGGGCGGGGAGCTGGCTCATTCGGCGCGCAGACAGATTCACCCCGGGCCGTTACCCTCACACAGACGAGCGCCTCACGGCGGATGGCTTCTTCGCATCGCGCAATGAGGCGCTTGGGTACGTGGGTGTGTGTGACTTCACTAGCTGCAGCAGATGGCCTGCGTGTCTGTTCCGCTATGGCGCTGGCAAGACCAGCGTGAGCCCCGGCTGGTACGTCAGCAGCCAGTAGCCGTACCAGGGGCGGAGGTACTCGTCGTCCCCTGCGCCGTCGGTTCGGCACATGAAATAAGCGCCGTCGTAGTAGTACATCACTGCTGCGACCCAGCCGGCCGCAACCGCCTCTTCGTAGGTCTTCGTATCCATGCCGTCCGTGAGCTGATACCACGACAGCGGCCGCGAGTGCGGCAGGCCTGAGCCGATCATGTTCCAGCCGTGGTCCAGAGGCACCTCGGAGGGCGCCTCGGCAGGGCTGGGCTCAGTGGCAGCACACCATGGCGAGAGCCGCAAGCCCGGCCGGTACGCCAGAAGCCAGTATCCATATTGTGGCCGGAGCCGATCGTCATCGCCCGTGCCGTCCGGGCGGCACTCCAGGTACCCCACCTGGTAGTAGTAGAGCATCGTCTGCAACCAACCGGCGGCCGCTGCCTCGTCGTAGCTGCGCGAGTCGATGCCGTCGGTGACGCAGCAGTCGGCCAGGGCCGTCGCGGCTGTCGTGCCGCAGCCGATGAGGTTCCAGCCTCCGTCCAGGGGTGCTGGGGTGTGCTCGCCGGTGTGCTCCAGGTCGTGGCGGAACTGTGGCCACTCGCCCGGGTCACCGGCCCCGGTCTCAAGGCAGTATACCGCGCGGTCCTCACTCCCCACGTACACGAAGCCACCGCTGACGGCCGGGGATGCCCAGACGCTCTCTCCCGTAGCGTAGGACCACGCCGGCGCCCCCGTGGCTGCGTCAAGGCAGTAGACCGAGAAGTGAGTGCTCCCCACGTACACATAGCCACCGCTGACCGCCGGCGAGGAGTGGACCATGCCCCCCGTGGTATAGGACCACAAGAGCGCCCCTGTCGCGGCGTCAAGGCAGTAGACCTTATCGTCGAAACTCCCTACGTACACGCGACCTCCGCTCACCGCCGGCGAGGAGTAGACATCGCCTCCCGTGGCATAGGACCACACCAGCGCGCCCGTGGCTGCATCCAGACAGTAGACCTTGTCGTCAAGACTCCCAACGTACACGCGACCTCCGCTCACCGCCGGTGAGGACCAGACATCGCCTGCAGTGGCGTAGGACCACACCAGCGCACCCGTCGCCGCATCAAGGCAGTAGACCTTGTTGTCATAGCTGCCCACGTACACGTAGCCGCCGCTCACCGACGGGGAGGAGATGACATCGGCTCCCGTGCTCTGCGACCACACCAGTGCGCCGGTTGCCGCGTCGAGGCAGTAGACCTTGTTGTCATAGCTTCCCACGTACACGTAACCGGCGCTCACGGCCGGGGAGGACCAGACATGCCCTCCCGTGGCATACGACCACACCACCGCACCTGTACCGGCGTCAAGGCAGTAGACGTTGGTGTCGAAGCTGCCCACGTAGACGTAGCCGCCTTCAGCCGCCGGGGAGGAGGAGACGTCGAATCCCGTGGCGTAGGACCACACGAGCGCCCCCGTGGACGCATCAAGGCAGTAGAGGTTGTCGTCGTTGCTCCCCACATACACGTAGCCGCCGCTGACGGCCGGGGAGGAAGAGAGAGTGCCTCCCGTGGCATAGGACCACACGAGGTCACCCGGTGCCGCGAGACCGGGTGCGCAGACCGACAGCATCACTGCCGCAAGTCCCAGCGCAGTCCTCATTGCAGTCATCCTTATCTTTGTAAGGCACAGCAAGAACAGCCGTCGGGATAGACAGGTCCCGACGGCTCCGCCCATCGATCCTGACGCTTGATGAGTTCCCCGTGATGCCCGCGGTCTCCCTCGGTACCCAGTATTGCCTTTCTCAAGTATAGCCGCTCCCCGGCACCTGCGTCAAGCCGCTCGTGAGTTGGCTACCGCCTCACTCGGCCCTCGGCGGACCCGCGTAGTAGTAAGATTCCCCCCACGTCATGACGATTGCGGGCCGGTCGAGCCCGGCCGCCCGGTCGAAGCTGAGGAAGTGCGGCTTGCGCTTCTCGATGGCGTGCCCTACCTCGTTCTCGTGCCCGGTAATGACGACCGCCGGGTCGAATCCCCGCACGACCCTAGGCATCTTCATAACCCAGTTGTTGACCATCAGCACGTCGACACGGTGTCTCTCCTTCACACGGTCTATCCACTCGAACATGTCCGTCGGCGTAGAGTTCTGCTGAAAGAGGTCGCCCGTGTGGCAGAAGGCCAGCCCTTCGGGCGTGCGGACTACTGTCACGTTGTTGGGCAAATCCCCCTGGTAGCCGGGGAGGAGGACGAACTCGATGCGCCCGCCGGCCAATCCCAGCTCGTATGCTGTCGACTCACTGCGCTCGAAGATCCCGCTGGGCTCTATGACAAGCTTCTCCCGGTCGCGGAACGCGTCCACGACCCACCCGTCGCGGTGGTCGAAGTGCTCATGGCTTACGAACATGGCGTCGCACAGCTCTACTATGCGCTCTGTGACGGCCTCCAGCTCACCGTCGTGCCGCGTCTGTCCCCACCAGGTGCGCGTGAGGTCGAAGGCCAGTGTCACTGACCTCGTTTTCACTATGAAGGTGTGGTTGTAGAGCTTCCAGACGACGGCCCCGTCATCGACTTGGGTGCTCTCCATCTGATCTGCCGCCAGCGAGAGCCTACGGAGGAGAAACGCGCGTGCCGCCGGGCAGTCTTCGGGCACGGCCGGGTAGTGCATCACCTCGTCTATGCCCAAGAGGGCGAGCCGCCGCTCCATCGAGGGTGAAGCGCTCGGCCTCTCCAGCCTCAGGATGCCGTCGGCGGCGTAGAGCGTCCACTCGTGCTGGCGTTCCAACAGACCCGGCTCGTCGTAGCTCTGGACGTCGGGGTCGGCTTGTGCGGGTGGGGTGGGGGGCGGCGGCGCGGGCCGCGGGTCGGCCGCGAGGGCGCCGCTTGCGGCCAGCAGCAGCGCGCAGAGAAAGGGGGCGGCCGGGCGCATTCTCATTCCCTATACCTCCGGTGGGTTGCAGACCTCCTCCAGGGCGCAGCAGATGGCGTCTATGTTCGCGAGCGGCACGTCGGGTTCGCACTCGGCGTATAGCATCAGCCCGCCCTCGGGCGCGCGCAAGGCCTCGTAGGCCTCTCGGACGTGCTCGCGCAGCTGTCGCGGGCTTGCGAAGGGGAACAGCTGCCGGTCCAGGTCGAGGTCGATCACCACCCGCCCCTTGGCGTATTTCTGCAGGCCCGGCAGGCCGTTGGCGCGTATCTGCGGGTTGATGATCGTCACCCCCACGTCGATGAGGTCGCCGATTATCTCGAGTACATGGCCGTCGGTATGGAGGTACACGGGTATGTCGGCCTCCCGGCACGGGGCGAAGATGCGTTCGTAGGACGGTTTGACGTACTCCCGCCAGTGCGCGGGGCTCATCGGGAGCGCCTGTTGCAGGCCGAGGTCATCCCCGGCGACCATGTACTCGGCCCCCGCCTCGATCCACTTGCCGACGACGGCCATGTTCTGGTCCTCGACCATGCGTATGAGCTCGGCCAGTCTTGGCTCGCCCGAGGCGATGTCGATCATCAGGTTCTCGAATCCGCGCAGGTAGGTAAGGCGGAGGTACATGAAGCCGTGGACGAGCCAGCCGGTGGCGAGGTGCCCTTTCTCTTTGGCCCCTGCCAGCGCGCGGGCGGTGCTCTCCCAGTCGCGGGGCCTGCCGAACTCGTCCGCGTCCGGATTGGGCGCCGTGTACGAGTCGAAGTCGTCCCAGTCGGTGAGTGGGTAGCCGGTGGGGAAGCTTGTCAGCCCGCGTTCGATGTTCCGCCAGACGGTCCCCCATGCATCCGTGTGTTCGCCCAGCTCGTAGAGTGGATCGCCGAACTCCTCGAACGTCGCGCTGCCCTTCTTATGCCCCGGGAAGAGCCGCGGGTGCGCCAGGACGACGTCGTCGAGGGCCTCCCCGTACTTCATCCATGTCGCGGGCATGAGCCCGACGCGGCAGGGGGTGTAGTCCGGGCCGTCGAAGTACATCGTCCGTAGCAGGTTGACTGTGTGGCGATCGCGCCCCTCGGAGCTTATGGCCATGCTCATCCTCGGTGTGTTGAACGGCTTGTTAGTAAGCTTACGTTGATGTGGCTGGTGCTATTGGTCAACGGTTGTGACCTCGGCGACGGAGCGCGGACGTCGGATGGGAGCCCCCGGCCGGCGGCGGAGACTCCTCTTGGGCTTTCGGCCCGCATCGAATATACTATGATGGTGGCTGGGCGCAACTGGAGAGATACGGATAGGCGGGGCCGAGGCGCGGCGCCGGGGGTTTGTGCCTGGGGGGCCGCGGCTGGGCCAACGTGGAGCCGGATGAGACCGAACACCTCGCGCATCGTCCTGCCGCAACTGTTGCTGCTGTCAGCCCTTGCGCTTGTGGGCTGCGCCACGACGCGTCCCCTCACGGTCGCCGCCGTCTCCTGCGAGTCCCGCGTCCCGCAGGTCGATTTCAACCTCTCGCGCATAGAGCACTGGGCGCGGGAGGCCGCCGCGGCCGGCGCCGATCTCGTCCTCTTCCCCGAGTGCGGAATCCAGGGCTGGTGGCAGAGCACGGAGAACCGCACGGTCGCCGAGCCCGTCGACGGCCCATCCATCCGCCGCCTGATAGGCCTCGCCGACGAACTGGACATAGTCATGGCCGTGGGGCTCAACGAGATCGACGGTGACTCGGTCTACATCACCCATGTACTTCTTGATGGCGACGGCGTCATCGGCGTGCATCGCAAGTCGCGGCATCCGGGGGGCGAGAAGGGCGACGGCCGCATCTGGGACACCGGCGACGACTTCAGCGCCTTCGATATCAGTGGTCACAAGCTCGGGATCGCCATCTGCTTCGAGTCCGTCGGCCCGGAGACCTGCGCCGCTCTGACGGCGAACGGGGCCGAGATCATACTCGCGCCGTATTGCAACGGCACGGACCCCGCCGAGATCCTCGACCGCAACAGGCCGCAGCGCAGGTGGATATGGGAGCGCGTCGAGGAGAACCGCGTCTGGTATGTCGCGTGCGACGCAACCCCGCACGACGAGGATGGCGGACTGCGTCCCGGCGCCGCGTTTGTCATAGATCCCGAGAGCCGCTTGGTGGCGTGCACGCCCGTAGACGGCCCCGGCGAGGGGATGGTCATCTACACGATACCCGCGGAGTACTGACAATGAACGCAGCGGTTCCGCCGCATTGGTTGATTCTGGGCGCGATGGTTTTGTTCCTCGGAGCGATTGATGCTCACGCGGACTCTCCGGCCCGTTTCCGCCTGCCGGCCCCTCTCGAGGACGACGCCCCGCAGACAGCCGTGCCGGTCTTCGGCGCGTGCGCCGGCCACGAAGGCACCGACCGCAGCTTCGGCGTCATGGAGTGGGTCTCCAAGCGCACCTGGCACGTCCTCGGCCTGCCGTATGAGCGTAAGGACTTCGAGGGCCCGCCCGCCCGCAAGCTCGGTCGTGACGGCCCCTGGACGGTCGCCGAGGGCACGATCTCCGACGGCGGCGTCCCGCTCCGCAATCAGGTGATAACGGCCGAGGTCGAGCAGCTCGAGGAGCCGCTGCTGGTCGTCCTACGCTCGGCGGACGCCTTCGGCGAGGTCCTTATCGAGCTCGATCTGTTGGGCGGCGCGGGCCGCGCGCGCTCGGTCACGGTGAGCCGCTCGATGATCGGCGGCGCGTGCCATTCGTCCCCGATGCCCGAGCAGTCCTCCAACCGTGTCATCGGCACGTGGGAGTTCCCGCCGCTCTCTCCGGGCCCGGTCGAGCTGCGCATAGAGGCCCTGGGCGAGAACATAGACCTCTCCGTCGGCGGGGAGCCGCTCCTCTCCTTTGTCGATCCGGACCCCGCGGGCGGCAAGTTCGGCTTCGGCTCAGTGGGTGGCATGCGCTTCCGCCGCGCCCAGCAGTGGGAGCTCGTCACCGAGCGCGAGAAGCGCCGCCGCGAGGAGTGCCTTCGGCAGATGCACGAGTTCTGCCTCGAGGTCGACACCCACCACGACTCGGATGTTTTGGCGCGCAACCGTGTCGGGCTCGCGGAAGGCGGCATCGCCTGGACCTGGCCCGCGACGGGCGCCACGGCCACCTTCGTGGTCGAAGGCCCCCGCATCCTCGGCACGGTCCGCGCGGGGCTTTACGGAGATGACCTGCTCGTAAGCGGCCCCTTCCCCGAGGTCGCCGTCCTCGGCGCCGACGGCGAGGTCTATCGCGCCGACGCCGACCGTAGCGCCCGCGTCGGCGGCGACGGCCTCGCGCTGCGCCTGACGCTCCCGCTCATCAACGACTCCCGCACCAAGCAGGCGCAGGCCGAGGTCAAGATAGCCCTCACCGTCCAGACGGTCTGGTTCTGGACGGTGAGCGTCTCGGGCGTCGAGCCCGCCGAGGTCGCCGCGTTCGT
>Ga0272441_10010965_pt1 | contig 13573 bp, 17 predicted proteins | sample SSMProp6N_FD_193582 | JGI IMG/M metagenome (GOLD analysis project Ga0272441, IMG submission 193582) | Marine sediment archaeal communities from Little Sippewissett salt marsh, Falmouth, MA, United States - SSM-Prop-6N | ecosystem: Environmental > Aquatic > Marine > Wetlands > Sediment ... | reverse complement strand
GACAGCGACCAGTACGTAGACGGTTCTGTCGACCTCGTGCATATGGCAGCCGATTCCGTTGACGGCACAAAGATCGTGGACGGCAGCGTGTCAAACGCCGACCTCTCGGCCGACGCCTGCGACAGCGATCAGTACGTAGACGGTTCTGTCGATCTCGTGCACATGGCAGCCGACTCCGTTGACGGCACAAAGATCGTCGACGGATCCGTGTCAAACGCCGACCTCTCGGCCGACTGCATAGACGGCACGAAACTCGATGATGACGCCTGCGACAGCGAGCACTATACCGACGGCTCGATCGACCAGGAGCATTACGCCGACGACATGGTCTTTTCGCCGCTCGGCGCAGACCTGTACGTCACCGGCTGGACAAACACACTGAGTGGAGGCACGCACACGCACGCCTTCACCACCGCGTTTTCCGCCGCGCCCTATGCCGTCGTCGTCCAGTACGCCGAAGATCCCGGAGTAGGCACCAACCGGATCTACGCAGCACAGGCGAGCTGGGCAACGAACCAGTGCGTAGTCACCGGCGATTCCGACAAGCTGTACACCGGCGTTGCCGTAGGCCCAAGGTAACAACATCGCCCGCGAACTGCGGCGCCGGGACCATCCCGGCGCCGCCATCGCGGCGGAGGAATTCTGATGGCATGGGTAACGATAACTGAGGCCATGCTAATTAAGTACGTCTCCGGCGCCGAGATCGACGCACTCCGCAGCGCCGCTCTCGCCGCCGGCCAGGTCGACCCCGTCGACCCTACCATAGACGAGATTACCGAGCTTGTTCGCGGCTACATCGCCGCCTGCGCCGAAAACAGCATGGGCGATGCCGGCACAATACCCGAACGCCTCGTCTCTCACGCCTGCACCCTGATCCTCTGCGCAATAATCACCCGCGTTCCCGGCTATGAGCTCGACGACGATCGCGCCCAGGCCAAGAAAGACGCGCTGCGCCTCCTCGAACAGGTCGCGGACTGCGACTACGCCATCGAGGACCCCGACACCGGCGAAGACACCAGCGGCAGCATAGAACTTGTCAACTACGAGACCAGAAGAGCGACGCGAACCAGCATGGAGGGACTATGAAGACCGATATCAAACAGATTGAAAAGGCGTTGCAAGCCGCCGGAATCGCCTTTGACGAGCTGCGCCAGTTCAGCGCCGCCGCCGGCGAATCCATAACCATCGTCAACGTCCGCGCCCCGTCCGATAAACCGGGGAAAACGGCCAAACCCGCGCCCGGCAAACAATGACAATCGAGATCAACCCCATAGCCCTCATTCAGAACGAGCTCGCCGACCGGCTCTCGGCCGACGATTACTTTGAGGACATCAACGTCTTTGCCGAACGCGAAGGCGACATCGAATCCAAGATCGAACGCTCCCTCAAAGTAATCACCGAAAAAGATTCCAAGATCGGCGTTGCCGTTGTCGTTGGCACCGCCTCAGCAGACGTCAACACCCCGAACCTGCCCGGCCCCCATTTTGACGATACTGTCATTGAGATCATCACCTACGAAAACCCCATGTTCAACGACGGCGCCTCCGGTACCGGCAAAGCCGGCGTTGATATCGCCAGGCGCGTCCTCAACGTGCTGCATCTCTACCGGCCCGAGGGCCTCGGCCAGACCCTCTTCGCCGACAAAGAAGCGATCCGTTACTCCGGCATAGCCGAACCCGGCGTTATCGCATACTCCTCCAAAATCCGCTTTCGCGCCGCCCAGTCCGTATACTCAAAGGTCGGCGCCCTCGCCATATCGCCCGCGTCCGGATCCGTGCCCGTCGACGTCACCATCACCTGCGCCGACGGCGACGCCGATATCTACTACACCCTGGACAAGACCTATCCCTGGTCCGGCAACGCCAACGCCGTCAGGTACACCGCTCAATTTACAATCGACACGGCAGCAATGTTGCGCGCCGTAGCACATAAATCCGGCAACGTCGCCTCAGACGCCGCTGCCGTCGAATACACCTAGAAAGGATCCAGTCATGACAATCCAACGCTCAAACATCGTAGCCGGTCCCGGAATCCTCACCTTCGATTCCCAGGTCATCTACTCGGCCGACGACATCATCGCCACGCCCAACATCGACACCTTCATGATCCCCACCTCAATGTACGCCGACGTCGACGAACGTCTCAACGACATCCTCTGGGAGATCGCCCTCACGCCTTCCGGGCAGTGGAAAGAAGATCACCTCTCCGTCCTCTGGCCCCATACCAATCCCACCATCGGCAGCTCCATCTTCGGCGCCACCGACAAAAACGTCGTCATCAACTCCCTCGCCGGCCAGAAAATGACATTCAAAGCCGGCGCCGTCACCGGCATGCCCGACATCATCCTCTCCGCCCATAAGACCGCAATCGGCCAGCTCACCCTCTCATGTATCGGCGCCGACAACACCGCCTGGTCCGACACCGCAAAACGCAGCGCAGTCGACGCCGAGGCATTCTCCGACACCTCCTTCGATCCCGACGACATCAAAACCGTTCCCTACACCTCCGCCTGGGGTAACGAATCCCCCTGGGACAGCTTTGATACCGAGGACGGCTGGACCATCAGCTTTGAACTCGCCACCCAGGACATCACCGTCGACTCCTTCGGCATCGTCGATCGCCGCATAACCGGCATTGCCGTCATCGCCCGCTGCGTGCCCCAGGGCATATCCGAATCTCAACTCCAGACCCTGCTCAAGATCCAGGGCTCCGGCATTGCACGCGGCGTATCTCTCTCCGGCAACGCCAAAGATCTCGTCATAGACGGCGGATCCGGAAATCCCAAAGTCACCATCAACAACGCCGCGCCCAAGGAAGGCCCCTTCCGCTATGGCCAGACCGTTGTCCGCGCCGGCGAAGTCGCCTGGGTCGCCGTCCAGGAATTCAACACCGGCGCCCGACAGGCCATCTACGCAGTGGAAATAAGCAGCTAACCGGATGAAGATAAAATTAAAGATCGGCTCCACGTGGGTCATAGACGGCCGGGAGATGCGCGAGCAACCCTCCGACTGGCGCGTAAACGGTCAGCCCGTCCGGCAGCCCGCGCACTACCTGCGCGCCTCCGCCGCCCGCATCCACGATCGCGGCAACGTCAACACCGTCATCACCTTCACCTGCGCCAAGGAACACGCCAACGAACAGGAAGCCGCCCTCTACTGTGTCGAGCACTACCTCGCAATGTTCCTCACCGGCACAGCCGAATTCTCATTCATTCGCGACTCCGGCGCCGCCTACAAATACTACATGCCCAACGTTAGCTGCAACGCCGCCCCCCTCTACCAGGTCGGCGCCACCACATTCAGTTCTTATACCGTTTCCGGCGGACTCCCGCAGAAAGACAAACCATGAGCGTAATCTCCAGACGCCGCATACGTTTTGCCGCAGATATCGCCGCAAAAACCAGCGACCCCATGGAGGACATTTACACCGGAGACACCCCCGAACTCTGGCGCGGCAACGACGCCCAGTTCGAGGTCGGCATATTTTTTAACGAAACGCTCCAGACCGATATCTCCAACATCGCCACAATCACCCTCGACGTAAAGTCCACCTCCGACCGCGACGGCGATCCCCTCATCACCGCCACGCTCCAGGCCGCCGACCTCGACGACACCCTCGACTCTGAGACCTGGGCTGACGGCACAAAACAGCACGCCCTCTTCACCTTCACCGGCGACGAGACGAACATTGAACTCGACGGCAACGACGACGACTGCTGGCTCATCATCTCCTACACCACAACCGACAATCCCGGCCGCAGCATTACGATTCAGCATACGATCATAAAGATCGTCGAGGACGGCGCCGGCAGCGACGGCCAACCCCAGAACAACGCCAATCTCTACTACACCAAAGCCGAAGCCGACGGCCGCTACGTCCAAAAGCATGAAGACCAGGCCTGGGTGCAATGGGCAAACGGCCGATGGTACTACTACATATCCGACACCGGTCTATGGTACCCCGAGATCGCAGCAATAGAGGACGGAGTACCCGTTCTAACCCTCGGAGAAGGAGTTGCCTCACCATGAAAAAACTGTCCCTCTTCGTTCCCCTTGTTTTCTTCTGTTCAATCCTGCTCTCTCTTAACGCCCGCGCCGCCGACCTCGCCATACTCAATGCCGGCGTCTCCAACATCACCACCACCTCAGCCTGGGTCTTTGCCAGCGTCACCACAAACGCCACCAACCCCACAATCACCGTCTACTACGGCACCTCCGACGCCGACACAAACGCCGCCTCCTGGGAATACACCAACCTCTACGGCGCCGCCGGTACCGGCGTCTCCTCCAACCAGCTCACAAACCTCACCGCCTCCCAGCTCTACTACTGGCGCTGGTACGCCCTCGACTCAGTCACCAACCAGACCGACTGGGCAAACTCAACATCCAACTTCTGGACACTCGCCGGCGTACCCACCGGCACACCGCCCACCCACCTCTACTATCCCGTCATGGTCGACTCAAACGGCGTCGTTGCAGCCCCCACAAACTTCTGGGAAACCAACGACGTAGCCTCCGCCGCCGATCTTGCCGCCGTCTCAAACACCGTAGACGACCACACCGCGCACATCCTGAGCATCTCCAACGACGTCGACGCCGCTGAAGCCGGACTTACCAGCGTCTCGAACACCGTCGACGACCACACCGCCCACATCCTCAGCATCTCCAACGACCTCGACGCCGCTGAAGCCGGACTTACCAGCGTCTCGAACACCGTCGACGACCACACCGCCCACATCCTCAGCATCTCCAACGACGTCGACCAGCTCAACACCCAGAGCAACGACTATCTCCGCCTCGACGGCGGCACTACACCTACCGCCGACATCCCCATGGGCGGACATGCTTTCACGAACCTTGTCGGTATTTGGGTCAACGGCGATTTCTACATCCGCGCCTCGGTAAACGGTGCAGGTGATTTCCAGATTGGTGATACGAATTTCGTTGAGAACTGCCCGTCCACAATCGGACTTGCAGCGATAGACAACCTCGTACTTGCCTGCACAGGTAATTCAGGTTTCTATTTCGGTCCCGGCACCCACACCTTCAACCCGGACAATCTCGTCTGGGATATTGACGGCACGTTCACCGTGGAAACCGACACGGCACAGAACATCAGTTACGGTTCAACAAACATATTCGTCCACGGTATTCGCGTCGCCTCCAACGCAGAATTCCTGGACTACCTCGTCTCCATCGGCCTCGTAAAAACCAACGATACCCGTACGCTGGACTGGTCCGGCGCAACGATCACGGTAGCAGACCCGTCCACAAGCGCCAGCAACGCAGGCGAAATCGTTACATCGAAAAAACTGATGGACACCGCTGCGGCGGAAGGGTGGGACGATTTGGAGGCAGTTTGGTACACGCTTTCGGTCCAGGACCCTACGAACTCTCTCGCCTACTGGCTGCCGAACCCCTATGCCGAAAGCGTCACACTGTCCGAGGTCTACGTCAAAACGCACGGGATGACCTGTACTGTTGAGGTTGTCAAACAGGACCGCACCGATGCCTGGTACACCTACACCGGCATGAAAACGAATATCGCAGGAACGGCAACAGGAACCAGCGATACGAATCTTTTCAGCAACACGATTACCAACTATCAGCGTATGGGTTTTGTGCCGACGGGCATATCGGCGTTTGCCGTGACCAACTTCATATCAGTTGACTTCGAGTTTGAACGATGAAAAGAGCTTTGTGCATAGCAGCGATCTGTGTTACCTGCGGGCTGGCTTACGCCGGGTTTGTGCATCGTGGGCGCGGATATACGGCGGAAACTGCCAGTGGGGGATGGACAGACCCTAACGAATCCGATCTGATTGTTCGCTATTTCTTTGATCCGAGCGTAACTAACGCAAGCGGGACGGTTAATGATACCAGCGGCAATTCACATCATGGTGTTTTGATACCGTCCGCTGCATCCGGCCCGGTGTGGAGGGTCTATGGCACAAATCAGGTCGCCGGGGCGAACTTCGGGCGCGTCGAGCATAGGTTCGCTTTTGATGGCAGTGAAGATAGGATAGATATTACGAACAGCAGTGCGACGGTGTTCAACGCTATGACCAATGGCTTCACAATCACGATGTGGATTGAGCGATTCAATGATGATGAGAACGAAAAGATCATCGTGAAATCTGACATACCAGGCACGAGCTACGATTTCATCGTTCAGTTCAATAATACCGGTACGGGCCTGATCCGTGCGTTTATCTATTCTCGTGGCAACAACGCCATCTATCGCGGCAGAACTGCTCCTGATTTCAACTCTGGTTCCATCGTTCCGCTGGCTGTCACATACGACGGCGGCAATCTGTCAACCGGCATACACATATATACCAACTATACGCGAGTTGATACGGCAACCATTGAGAATGGTGCGTTCGAGCAGATGGAAAATACAACGAATAGCACGATTGCCATAGCAGAGGAGCGTGATGGCTGCGCTAACTTCAAGGGTTGGATTGACGACGTGAGAATCTATGATCGAGTGTTGACCACCAACGAACTTGACGTTTTGTTCACCAATACCGACAAGCCGAACAACTCAAACGAGGACGGGTATTAAGATGAACCTCAAGTGCATAGTGTTTCTGTTGCTACTGACCGCTGACAAGGCAGATCAAAAGGCTGTAATCGAGAAGTGGAAGAAGGATTTTGGGGACGTTGCCGTAGTTAGCACAACGCATCTTGGCAAGGAGAAGAAAACCATTATGCCGTCCCAAGAGTATTGCCGAATTGTTGTCTTCCCGGCACAGCTTGAGGCGTTGGGCAGGAGCACCAACAATCTCAGTAAGGCCAAATACGACAAGTGGCGCAATACTCCCGGTACACTCAAGAACTCCGATTGCACGCAAGCAATAGAGGCGACATTCACAACATGGGAAACAGTGCTGAAGAATGACGGCTACAGCCCGGTGGTGTCGGTATCGCCGTAGTAACCGTTTGAATAAGGGGAAACCATGAATGAAGTACAGTTTCAGGGCGAAATGCTTGAGTTCAAGCGCAAAAAGGTGAAGATTGAGGTTTACAAAGGCGGGACTGACAACACGGTACTGAACAAAGCCGGATGGGTCAGGGTAGAGGAGAACGAACGATGAAGCAGCTTGGCCTGCCCTATGTTCTGCAGTCCGTAATCGAAAGGGCAATAAAAGACCTATGATCTTCTCCGCGCCCAAACCCTTTGCCGAAGCCCTCCAATCCGCCGAGGTAAAATCCATACTCCCGACCGCCGCGTCCTCCGCCGAGCTCATGGACATAACGCCCGCCCTCCGTGAGCGCGCCCTCTTCTCCGCCCGCACCACAAACGCTCAATATCTCGGACGCATCGGCGCCGTCATCGACGGCATCCTCTCGCCCGAGGCCGCCGGCATCGGCGAGACCATGGATCCCGCAACCGCCCGGCTCATGCTCAAACAGGCCCTCGCCGAAATAGATTATCAGCCCGATCCCGACGTGCGCGGTACCATGCGCGATCTCTCCTCCGATCAGCGGCTCAACCTCATAATCGAGACCAACGTCCGGATGGCCCAGAACTACGGCTACTGGACCCAGGGCCAGGACCCAGCCGTCCTCGACGCGTTCCCGGCTCAGGAACTGTTTCGCGCCGAGGCCCGCGAACAGGAACGCGACTGGCGTGCACGCTGGTTGCAAAAAGGCGGCAACCTCTTTGCAGACCGCATGATCGCCCCGAAAAACGCCCCTGTATGGACGGCAATATCCGCCTTCGGTCTGCCGTATCCACCCTTTGATTTCAACTCCGGCATGGACCTGCGCGATATCGATCGCAACGAAGCCGTAGATCTTGGCGTCATTACCGATGGCGCCGTCATCCAGCCTGAATCCCGCGACTTCAACGAAGACCTGGAGGTAAGCGCCCCCGATCGACAATCCGCCCTCTTCGACGCTCTGCTCCGCTCTCTCGGCCCGCGCGCAACGTTCGACGACGGCGCTTTGCGCCTCCAGACATAGCAGGTGTACATGTACGGCGCCGCCATAACGATCGACGACAAAGCAACCCCGGCCCTCCGCGCCGCGCTCCGCACCGTAGCGCCCGGCCGACTTAACCCCGTCATCGGCCGCGCCGCCGTCAACACCGTTCGCTCTCATCTCTTCACCCTCGATCGCAACCGGCGCAACAAGCTCGGCGGCCGCCGCAGCCATTTTTACGCCAAAGCCGCCCGCTCCACGAACTACCGTATCGTCAACGACAACATCATCGTCAGCATCAATCATGTCGGCATCGCGCAACGCTATTTCGGCGGCTCCATCTATCCCGTCCGCCGCAAACGCCTCGCTATTCCCGCCACTCCCGCCGCCTACGGCAAGAGCCCCCGCGAGTTCGACGACCTAGAGCCCGTCTTCGGACGGCGCGGTCTCTATGGCCTCGCACGCCGCCCGCAGACTCAACTCCGCAGGACCCGCAAAGGTTTTAAGCCCGGTCGCACCGTCAAAAAACGCGAAAAGCTTATCTATTTCCTCGTCAAATCCGTAACCCAATCCCCCGACAAAACCGTACTGCCCGCCGAAACCGACATCTCCCTGGCAATCGAAAAAGCCGCTAAGCTGCTTATTGCCGGTCCGCAAAAAGGACCCCGAAAATGACAGTCAAAGAACTGCTCATAAAAATCTTTACCCGGTCCGACACCAAGGGCGCCGAACGCGCCGAAAAATCGCTCGATCGCACCTCGAAAAAAAGCCGCACCCTCAAAGACCGCCTCGACGACATGAGCCGCTCCGGCGGCGCCTTCGGCCGAGTCGCCGGCGGCGCCTTCAGAATGCTCACCAGTCCTCTCGGCATGGTCACTGCCGGCTTTGCCGCTCTCGCCCTCGCCATTCGCGGCGCAATAAAGGTCCTCAAAACATTTGCCGGCCAGGAACTGTCCGAAGTTGACCTCGACGCAGCCCTCGCCCAGATGGGCCAGCTCACCGACAGCTACCGCCTGAAACTGCACGACCTCGCCAACCAGTACCAGGACCTCACCACCGTCGGCGACCAGACCTGGCTCGCCGCCGAGGCCCAGCTCACCCGCTTCGGCATGAACGCCGGCAACGTCGACCAGGTCATGGAGTCCGTCAAAAACCTCGCCGGCCTCCTCCAGACCGGCTCCCTGGAAGGCCGCGTCCAGACCGCCACCATGCTCATACAGCGCGCCCTCGAGGGTAACACCGAAATGTTTACCCGCTACGGCATCACCGTTCAGAAGACCGGCGACGTCATGCGCGATTTCAACAACCTCACCCAGCTTCTCGCCGAAAAAGGCGCGGGCGCCCTCGAGGCCCGCGCAAAGACCCTCTCCGGCCAGATGAAAAATCTCACCAACTCCATGGGCGATTTTGTCGAGGCCGCCGGCGGCGCCCTCGGCCGTAACAGGCATCTCAGACAATCGATCCAGTTTCTCACCGACGGCTACAAGACGATGATTAAGACCGTAAACAAATCCGCCGGCGCCATGAAAGAGTTTCGCGACAAAGCCGAGCGCGACATGCAGGCCCCCCTCAAAGAGATCGGCGACTTTACCGAGGACGTCACCAAAAAACTCGATCAATTCGCCGGCGTCGACTTCTCCCGCCCCGCCGCAGCCTTAGAGCAATTTGCCAAAAACATGAAGACCGCCGCCGCCGAGTCCGAAAAAGCCCTTAAAAACATAGAGGCCCTCGAAAGCGCCGAGCTCGGCGTAAAGATCGCAGAGATCGAGCTGGCCGAGGCCGAGGGCGCCCTCACTCCCCAGGAAGCCGATCGCCAAAAACTCGCCGCGCGCCGCGCCGCCTCCGAGGAACGTTACCAGCGTTCCATCGACAGCCTCCGCAAAAGCATCGACGAACGCCGCGACACACTCGCCGGCGTCCACCAGCAGCACAGCGAAGGCGTCCGGCAGGACGCCATCATGCGCGACAAACTCAACGACCTGCGCGAAGAGATATTCTGGGCTGAAAAAAACCGCGCCCCCAACCTCCAGGCCCTCCAGAAAGATGAGCAGGAGCTAGTAACCAGCATCCTCCAGAACACCACCCGCGTCAACAAGCTCGCCGAATCCTACGATAGTCTCAGCCAGACCGTCGACGATCAGAATTTCGTCGATATGGCGCGCCTTAAAACCGCCGAGCTCAACCGGCAAAAGGACCAGCTCCTCGCCGACGCCAAAACCCGCAACATCGCCGCCGAAGAGGAGGAAACCAAGGCAAAGACCAAACGCCAGAAACTCGAGGACGAGCTCGCCCGCCTCAAAGAAGCCCAGGCGGTCCTCGAACGCCAGAAAAAGGAGGACCTCCCCAAACTCCGCAGCGCCGCATTCCAGGAATCCCGGGAAGCTGAACAAGCCCAGGCAGCCCTCGAACGCGGTCCCGGCGCCTCCATCGGCCGTACCCGCCGCACGCGCGATCTCAATCGCGACTGGAAAAAAGCCGTACAGGAAGCCGATGACGCCGCGCGCGCCGCTGAAAGTCTAAACGCGTATCTCGCGCAGACGTTAAAGAGCATTAAGGAAAAAACCGAGCAGCTCGAATCGCAGCTCCGCAACTCCCGGTCATGAGCTCCACCTGGACAATAGAAGGCGACACCAACGAGGGCACATTTGCCGCTCTCGGCCTCGCCAATCTCACCCGCACCCTCGTCAGTCAATCCCCCGACAAAATCACCTTCGACGCCCCCGGCGCCGCCTACGACGGCAACCCCCTTTTCGCCTACGAAGAGCAGATCACCATCAAGAAGGACGACAACACCTGGTTTACAGGCGTCATCATCACCAACCCCCGCCTCGGCGACCCGGCCGACGAACGCATAACCTACGTTGCCGCCGGCCCCTGGTGGCATCTCGAACAGTGCACCTACCAGCAGAACTGGCAGCTCTACAACACCGGCGACTCCCAGCTCGAAGCCCAGGCCAAATCCCGCGTCATCCTCTGCCAGGACGCCGACGGCAACCGCATCGACTCCGGCGAACAGATAGCCGACGCCCTCGACTACGCCATCTCCCGTGGCGCGCCCATCACCAAAGGCACGATCGACCCCGACGTACAGATTCCATGGGACGAATGCGTAGATATTACCTGCTCCGAGGTCATTCAGAAAATGCTGCGCTGGTCACCCGAATGCGTCTGCTGGTTCGACTACTCCACCGAAAACCCCACATTTAACTGCCGCAAACGCGCCAAACTGACCGCCGTCTCAGTTGCCGTCGGCCAGGGCGATCCCCATGAACGCATCAACATAACCCCGCGTTACGACCTGCAGATCCCCGGCATCATCCTGCGCTACGAACAGACCCACCAGGTCGACGGCACATCCTATGAAACCACCACCCTCGACCAGGCCGGCGACACCGGCGATCTCCGCACCCTCATCTCCACCATCGAACTTGCCGGCAAGCGTGTCCGCAACCTAACCCAGAAGATAGTCACCGAAGACTGGCCCGTCGACCTCAACGACAGCGACTGGTGGAAAGCCCGTCTCCCCTGGCTCGACGAAGCCACCGTCCAGAACCTTACCATACACGACGCCGCCCGTTCCCAGGGCAACTACGATCGCATTCTCGTAGAAGGCCAGATCCACGACTGGATGAACGTCAACTCCGAAGATGACAAAACCGTCGCCCAGGCCGACTACCTCGAAAAAGACGCCGACGACGACGAAGTAAACGACGTCAAAAACCGCAAAATCACCACCACACCTATTGCCACAGACGCCACCACCAGGACCTACCGCCGCCTCGGCGATTACGAAAGCGGCGAGGCAATCCCCACCGGCGTCGCCGCCGCCCTTTACGCCTCCTGGAACGAGCTTCAATACGACGGTCAGCTTACCCTGGTCGAGGACGAAGTGAGCGGCGTCCTCTACCTCGGCGCAAAGCTCAACCTCACCGGCGGCCGCTCCGAATGGCAGACAATGAACGCCCTCGTACAGCAGGTCACCGAGAACGTCGACCAAGGCCACACAACCGTAACCTTCGGCCCCGCCTCCCATCTCAGCCCCGACGACCTTATCTCAGTCCTCAACCACTTCCGCAAGCGCCGCGCCTCCTACCATTACGTGGCCCGCAGCACCGGCGAGAGCGACGACGCCGGCGGCTCCGTATCCCTCTCCGGGCCCGCCCCCAAAGACCGCACATCCAGCCTCGACGCCCCTCATCGCCGCATACGGCTCAAAACCAAGCGCGGCGCCTCCGACGAATTCGACAACGTCATAGACATTAACTCCAAGGCGATCAACACCCAGGCAAACGTCACCGCTGAACCCCAACAGATCACCGTCCTCACAGATTTCCGTTACGACACCTCATCCCACAAACTCCAGAAAAAGACCATCACCGGCTGGTTCATCTGCTCCGGATCCGAAACGGGCTGGACAGACGTCACCGGCGGCCAGGCATCCGGATGTAACGAATAATGACACTACAGTACGATCCGACCAGCGACGCCCTCCTCTACGCCAACTGCCTTTACGGCGACGACGAAGACAATCTCCTGGCCGAATGCTGTCCCGTACTCTGCACCTACCATATAACCGTCACGCACACCGAAGATTTCTGGGTCGGCTTTTACGAATTCTACAGCAAATGCAACATCTACCGGGACCAATCCCCCTTTGATCTCATCTACTCCGGAACCGGATACGGATATCCCCTTGTAGGCGGCATCTGGACAGGCTGCGTATGGCAGGGCCAGGTTGAGACCAATCCCGGCTACCTCTGCTCCTGCAGGCTCAACCTCGTATGGATGCCGGACATAGCAACGCCACAGTGGAAACTCGCTCAAAGCTGCGGCAACGACCCCGGCAACCCCAACTGCTGGCAGGGCAAATGCGGTGAAAATTTTACCTTTGCCGGCCATCCCGATCCCATGACAGACAAATCCGATCCCACCGGCACCTACCGCACCGAAACCTATCCCCTCTACACCGACAAAAAAAACGACTGGCCCGCCGGCCACGACACCATACCCGTCTACGTAGAAGCCGAAGTCACATGAAACCTCCCCACAACGCCCCCGGTTACCCCCACATCTGCCGTCAGATCGCCGCCGCGCCGTCCACCGGCCTCTGGTCCCTGCTCAAAGAAGAACTCCGCCTCCACAAGCATTTCATGCGTCTCCACCACCGTCTATCCCCCTGCTGGCACAACAAACAGCGCGCCCGCATCATCCGCTTCTTTCGCGTAGTCTCCGCCAAAGAGCCGATCTCTAATACCCCTGCCACCCCCCTGCAAACCCCTTGCAAACCCCCTTCTACTACCGTACACTTTCCTTATATAACACCAGGAGACGCCAATGCATGAGTATCACTACCAATTTTCCCGAGACAACACCGTTATTCTGCATCATCTAAAGGTCACCTATCCCGGATTGCGCAATTCTGAGGATCGAGGCCGCTATTTTGCCGACATCCCATCGTCCCTTTCACCCCACGACACCGAAGCATTAAAGCAACTCCTCAACAGTTCAGATGCCACTCTCCAGCACGCCGGCCACACCTACACCCTGCTAGGCACCGTCGACCCCAAAAGCCCCTGAATTATCAAACCTTTGTCATTTTTGCTCAAACCACTTGTCATTATACAGCCTGGCGGTCCTGCCCCTGT
>Ga0272441_10010964_pt1 | contig 13573 bp, 9 predicted proteins | sample SSMProp6N_FD_193582 | JGI IMG/M metagenome (GOLD analysis project Ga0272441, IMG submission 193582) | Marine sediment archaeal communities from Little Sippewissett salt marsh, Falmouth, MA, United States - SSM-Prop-6N | ecosystem: Environmental > Aquatic > Marine > Wetlands > Sediment ... | reverse complement strand
ATGATGGGTAGCATATACCACAATATATCATTAATAACAATATGTTATATTGATTAACAACCGTCTTTTGTTATTAATATAACAGTTTGATGGAAAGGTCGACGGGGTTTGGGCAACAGCCCGTTTATCCTTGAATATTCGCATCAGATAAACAGGGACCCCTATATTTTTTTGCCCATTTACGTTTTTCATAATAGGGAAGTGTCCCTATTTATTGGGAATAATTTCATTGCAAGTGTGAATTATTTCACATTTTTAAGTGGCATTGGAGCATTTTATTTTAAAACGTTTTGGGTATAATGGGTCAATCCTGTACGGATCAAAAAAGTGATAATTGTTTTGGCAGAAGGTACTGACAGGCATTTAATATTTTTCAGACACCACTTTTTAAGGAGGCTTCATAATGGAACGAAGGAATCAGCGATTCAAGACGGCCGCATTGTTTATGGCAACATTAATGTTGGTGATATCACTTCCCTGCCAACCGGTCTTGGCTTCGATTGTTTCTACAGAGGAAATGCTGGAGTCGGCGCGAGTCGATGATGCTCGAGAATATGTCAATCATGTACTTGCCCGGCAAGATGTCGAGCAGGAATTAATAAAGCAGGGTGTCGACCCTTTCGAAGTACAGGCCCGAATAGACAGTCTGTCAAATGCTGAGATCGTAAAACTTGCAGGGCATATGGAAAACCTTCCAGCGGGTAAGGGTGTATTCGGTACCGTTATCGGGGCAGCGGTAATTGTCTTCATCGTGTTGCTGGTAACCGATATCCTTGGTTATACCGATGTTTTTCCATTTGTCACATCAAAAGGTATATAGGAAATTAACAGGCCTGTCTTAAGAGAAATCGGTTGCTGCCTATTATTGGTTTTCATTCTTGGCTGTGCTGGTGCGACTCCTCAAGTCCGGCTTGAAATTCAGGCGGTAACACCGGCACAGCATACGATTTTGAATGTTCCCTTTATCCCCCAGGAAGACAACCAGTGTGGTCCGGCATCCCTTGCCATGGTGCTTCACTATCATGATGCCCCCATAGTTATGGAAGCATTGATATCACAGGTTTATACGCCTTCACTTGAAGGAAGCCTTCAGCCGGCCCTGATCAGTTCCTGTCGCAGGAACGGATTTGTTGCGCACGTAATCCATGGCACTGAAAACCTTTTGCAGGAGGTTTCCAACGGGTTCCCGGTCATAGTCCTTCAGAACCTGGGGCTTTCGTGGTGTCCTCTCTGGCATTATGCGGTAGTCACCGGGTATGATGTTGAAGAGGATTTCGTGTTACTGCATTCAGGTCTCACCCCGCACAAGCAGGTACCTTTCCGTGTCTTTAACAGGACCTGGTCCGGGAGCCGGCATTGGGGTCTTGTGGTTTTACTTCCGACGAAAGTTCCGGCTACGGCAACAGAAATGTCATATATCGAATCTGTTGCGGGACTCGAAAAGGCGAAAGAGTGGCAGTCGGCAATTACGGGTTATGAGACGGCGCTCAAGCAGTGGCCCGCGAGCCTCTATGCGCGATTGGCTTCAGGTAACTGTTACCATGAAATGGGCGATCTTGAATCTGCAGCAGATGTGTTGCGAGAGGCAACAAAATTGTCGCCCAATTCGGCTATTGCCTTCAACAATCTCGCCCAGGTACTTTTCGAACAGGGCAAAGTAACGGAAGCCCTCGATGCAGCAACGAGGGCAGTGGCAATCGGCGGGGCGATGCAAAGCGTCTATCGCAAAACATTTGAAGAGATTAAATCTCAGCTTCATTAGATTCAGAAAAACGTTACATCTCCACACTTGACTTTTGAATATATATACCTGATATTATTATCTTACCTTCCTAATCGCAGCCTGCCGATTTATCGACGATTTTTGTAATTTCAGACGTTTCCTTGCGCTTATCAGCGCAATGGCCTGATGAATCAGGCAGCTACATATTCGCTGTCAGCTGTCAGGGAAATCTTGGGGTCAAATATTTATCCTTGAATCAGGCGAATAATTACTCGATATTGTTGCCTTAATGGGCGGGAAACCTCTTACGAATAGCAACGATTACAAGATGAAAAATGCCATATTTAAAGTTGAACTTTATATCAGGCCAAATATATATGGGTGTCAAATCTTCACCCTTTAATACAATCAATAAAAACCTAATATCATTGCCTTAATAACAAAACTCCATTTACCCCGGTTTCATCAAGGCTGCCTTACCTAAAGCTGATGGCTGTCTTCAGGATTAACGGATTAAGGATTGAGGGATTGAAGAAAGTGCCATAACACCAAAGTGCATGAGTTCCAAAGTAAGAAACGACAGGCACCGACGCACAAAGCAAAAAACAAGTACCAGAGTTCCTGAGTGAAAAAAAGTTCTTGAATTCACAAGGAAAAGAAAATAGTTATTACTGCGGACGTGAGAATGCAGGCAATGGACTCCAGATATCCGCTGATACGGATTCCGGAATGACATCTTTGTCGTCGTGCAAAGGCTTGGGGTAAATAGCGACACTTCACTATCTTTTTTGGCCTACTTACGTTTTTCCTAACAGGGAAGTGTTCCTATTTATTCTATTTATTAAATTCAACATCGGAGGCATTTGCTATGGGTGCATTGAAGAAAGTATATTACCGTACGTATCAGTTTATCATGGGTTTGTCTTTGCATCTCCTTCCCTGGTTCGAGCCCGAGATCATCAGCGGCACGGATAGCATAAAAAGACTTCCCGGGATTGTACGGAAGAAAGGTATCAGAAACGTTCTGGTGGTTACTGATCCCGTCCTTATGGGTCTTGGCCTGCCCGACTCTCTCTTTGAGGCGCTGAGTGCAGCAGGAATCACCTATGCAGTCTATGACCAGGTGCAACCCAACCCCACTATCGAAAACATCGAAGCATCATTCACGACCTACCGGGAACACAAGTGTCAGGCCATCATAGCCTTTGGCGGCGGGTCACCTATGGATTGCGCGAAAGCCACCGGGGCGCGGGTGGCCCGGCCACACCGTTCAGTGACCCAGATGAAGGGTTTGTTCAAGGTGATAATGCCGGCGATGAAAATGGGGTCGCTCCTCCCCCCGCCGCTCTTCGCAGTCCCGACCACCGCGGGGACAGGTTCGGAAACCACCGTGACCGCAGTTGTGTCAAACGCACAGACGCATGAAAAATTTCCCTTCAACGACCCGGTTCTCCGTCCGAGATACGCGGTTCTCGATCCGGCACTTACCGTCGGTCTTCCTCCCCACATTACCGCAACAACGGGCATTGACGCCCTGACCCATGCGGTTGAGTCCTGCATCGGGAAATTCTACAACAATGCAGATACACGGATGAAGGCTGTCCTGGCAGTTAGAATGATCTTCAACAACATTGAAAAGGTCTACAAGGACGGCAACGACCTCGAGGCACGCGGGCAGATGCTCCTTGCGTCGTACTATGCGGGATATTCATTCACCCGGGGTGCCGTTGGGTATATTCACGGAATCGGCCATAAACTCGGCGCCATGTACGGTGTTCCGCACGGGCTGGCGATGTCGGTTACCATGCCCTATGTCCTCGAGTGGTACGGCGAAGCAGCGCACAAACCCCTGGCCGAGCTTGCGGAGATTGCCGGCGTTGCACGGTTCGACATGAGCCGGGCTGAAAAGGCCGGGGCTTTTATCGAAGCAGTCAAAACGCTGAACAGCAGGCTGGATATTCCCACCAGGTTTGACTGCATTAAGGATGAAGACATACCGACCATTGCGGAATATGCATTGCTTGAATGCAACCCCATGTATCCCGTTCCGAAGATCATGGACAAGGAGGATTGCATGACGGTTATCAAATCCCTGCAGGTGTGAAAAAACGAGCAGGGGAGACCAATGTCTGTCATTGCGGTCGTGGCAATCCGTTTTTGATTTCTTCTTTCGATGACCGGCCGGTCATGTCAAAATGACGTGGGTGTGTCACGACGACGGTATCGTGGTATCCTCTTAAAATATCAGACAAAATGTGGTTCATTCGTTGTATCGGTACGTCATTCAGACATGGCGATTAGCCTTTTTTCATCATCACCCGTATGGCTTCATGAAAACACTTTTCACTCCAACCTCTTGTAATATCTGCATTATAATAATACACGCAGGATATCTCCCTTTGGCATGATTAGTGTATTACACAATACTGACGAAGGGCGAAGCGGGATTTACGCCAAAGTGCTTCAGGAAAAAGAAAGGCGTACATTCCGGAACAGGCAATCTGTTGACAGTCGTGCTTCACTGACGCTGTCATCCACATCATCACTTCACAAGGGGAGATTTCAGGTTCTGTTGCAGGAAACTCAATTTGTAATCAATTCATCAGCGCGCATTTTTCATACCTGAATCTCCCCGCTTCATTAACGATAATTTTAATACATTTGTGTCGCCGGAGGTGTGCTTTACCATCATGATGACTTCAGAACAATACAGAGACAGTTTGGACGATCTCAATTTAGACGTCTATATACAAAACAATAGGGTGGACAACGTACATGATAATCCGGTTATTCGTCGCGCCATCGATGCAACCGCCAAAACATACGAGATGGCCCATAGGCCGGATTATGCGCATGTCATGACCGCGATTTCCCACATTAACGGTTCCAGGATCAATCGCTTCAATCATGTCAATCAGAATATCGATGACCTCATAAAAAAGATGACACTGGATCGGCTCTTTAACGGCAATAATGGAAGCTGTTTTCATCGCACACTGGGGATGAACACTTTGAATACCCTGTCCATAACGACTGAGGATATGGATGCTGAATACGGAACAGATTATCACGGACGTTTCCTGCAATATCTTGAATATATTCAGGCGAATGATCTGACCTGTGACGGGTCAATGGTTGACCCCCGCGCGAATAGATATCTACCACCTCATCGGCATCCGAACCCTGATACCCTGCTGCATGTGGTAGACGAGCGGGACGCCGGACTTATGCTCTACGGAGTGAAGGCGTGTAGAATGAGTGCCTTGACTGCCCATGAAATAATCGTCATCCCGACCACGGCCGTGACGGAATTAGATGACTTATATGCTGTTTTATTCTCCTTGCCGAGTGACGCGGAAGGGGTAACATTTATTATAGAAAGGGATCTTCATACTGCCGCAATGTCAGGAGATACGATTGCAAGCAGGGAAAGGGAAAGATTTAAAGACCAGGAGATATTATGTGTCTTCGATAATGTGATGGTGCCCTGGGAGCGGGTTTTCATGTACAAGGAGGGGGTAAAGACGGGAGTCGACTCTTTATTCCTGGATTTACGTATCAATCATCCAATAGCACTATCATGTTAACGCGAGATTGCTTCGGACCGACTCCCGCTCTCAGTTCCCCCCTTGCAAAGGGAGGAGTACACGCCTGATGAATCAGGCAGCTGTATTCAGGATTAACGGAGTAAGGATTAAGGGATTGATCAAGACAGGCAGAGGAAAAACAAGTGCCAGAATCTCAAAGTACCTGAGTACCTGAGAAAAAAACGGTTTCGGGTTTCGATGAAATACAAGGCAGGTGGCAATCCTTTTTTTATTTGTTTTGCTGACCGCTAATGGCTGACAGCTGATAGCTATAAGATGTAGCCTGCCGATTTATGGGCGCCTTCATTTTTTGCGGCAAGATTCTTGCGCTTATGAGCGCAATGGCCTGATGAATCAGGCAGCTACATTCAGGATTAAGGGATTAATAACAAACAGGCACAAAAGGAAAGACAGTTCCAACGTACCAGAGTTCCTGAGTTCCAAAGTGCCGATGGGGAATCCCCCGAAGGGGAAGGCGACTTTTAACTTGAAACTTGGAACTGTAATAACGGGGGTGCGTCCACCTTTGATCCTTGCTGCTTAATTTCATAAATATTCACCTATATTCATGCAGTTATGAATTATTCACCGGCGGAGGCACGGGATACTGAATCTTTCCTGCTATTCGCTGGTATTTGCTTTATAATTCAAAAATATATTTCATTTGAAGTGCTGATATTTTATATATAGGGGGTTCAATAAGAAACGTGGTCCATTCCCTGTTCCACCTGCGAATCTTCTACGTCAGCCCATGCGTGTATGTATCAATTTCCGTTACAAATCTGCTTATGACCTCACCCACAACAATTCGTCCAGACTCTACGTCAGGTCTTCAGCATAAAGGAGGATCACAAGAAGGAGGTCAGAAGGGGTCTGCAGCGATTTACAGCGGCACAGATTATCGGGATGTTGCGAGAGGCGCAGATACTGGTTGAACGGTGGCGGCAGCACTGCAACAATGTACGGTCATGCATGTCATTAAGCTGCCCGATTCCCCGCACCGGAAATTAATATGAATTGTATGAAAAAAAGAGCAGAACTCTGACTGAACTTGTGGTAAAAGCACTGGGCGCAGGGCGTATACGCCCTGCGGATTAAGCAAAGGCTGAAAGTACTATCAGATAAATGTCAGATTTGACAGATTCACAGACTATCATGAAGGAGGTATAAGCATATGAAAAAGCATGTCACAAAAATTTTATGGTTAATAGCCGCTGTCATGTTTCTTACTGTTCCCGTCGCATACGCTGCAGAAGTTGTACTATACTCATCCAACCCGTCGGAGTTGCAGGATATGATCAGAGTTGACTTTGAAAAGGAAACCGGCATCAAGGTATCTGCAGTCAAGATGGGAACCGGCTCTGCCATGAAGAGGATTCAGGCTGAAAAGGACAATCCGCTCTGTGATGTGTTCTGGAGTGGAGACGTGGCCGTTCTCGATGGTGCAAAAGATTATTTCATGTCTTATAAATCCGCCGAAGCTGCAGTTCTTCCTGCAAGTTACGTGGAGAAGGATTATCGCTGGACGAGCAGCAATGCCCATGTCATGATCATTATGTACAACAAGTCCCTTGTCAGTGAATCGGAAAAACCTCAGGCATGGAAAGATATCTTTGCCCCGCAGTGGAAAGGCAAGGTAGTGATGGCGAACCCGGCAAAATCAGGTTCTGCCTACGCTCAGACCTACGGCCTCTATAAACTCTATGGCTGGGAAGGCCTGAACAAGCTTATCGCAAATGCCAAGATCCTCGACAGCTCCAGCCTCATCTACAAGGGCGTTGCCGCCGGTGAATATCCCGTGGGCATCACCATGGAATATGCCGCCTATCGCTATATCGCGGGTGGGTCAAAGGATGTCGGGATTATCTACCCCTCCGACGGCGCGTTCGTCGCCCCCGAAGGAGCGGCCATCATCAAGAATTGCCCCCATCCCGAGGAAGCAAAGAAGTTCTTCGATTACCTGATAAGCAAATCCACGGAAGAGAAGATTTTCGCGAATTTCTACCGAAGACCTGCCAGGCCCGATACCGCGGAATTTCCCGGGCTGCCCAAGATCAGCGATATCACGGTCATGAAGGATTTCGATCCCATCGAGGCAAACGCTATCAAGAAAGACCTCTTAACCAAATGGAAGGAAATTATTCTCTCAAAGTAAAAACTTATGCGAGTACTACTGAACGACATCACGAAAAGTTTCGGTGACCTCAAGGCCATCGATAATGCAAGTCTGACCATCGAGGAGGGTGATTTCTTCACCCTCCTCGGTCCCAGTGGATGCGGCAAAACAACCCTGCTTCGGACGGTTGCCGGTTTTTACTCGCCGGATAACGGCACGGTGACCTTCGGGGACAGGATCATTAACGATATCCCGGCCCACAAACGTGAAACGGGCATGGTGTTTCAGAACTATGCCCTCTTTCCCCATCTGAGAGTCTTCGACAATGTCGCCTATGGTCTCAGGGCGCGCAAAGTCGGCGCCACCGAGATTAAAACCCGGGTTCACGCTGTCCTGCAGAGTGTCGAGCTTCAGGGTCTGGAAGAGCGATATCCCAGTCAGTTGAGCGGCGGACAGCAGCAGCGTGTCGCTCTGGCCCGCGCCCTTGTTATCTCACCCGATGTTCTCCTTATGGACGAACCATTGTCGAATCTCGATGCCAAACTCAGGGTCAGCATGCGCGAGGAGATCAAGAAGATCCAGAAAGATCTCGGTATCACTACCATATATGTCACCCATGATCAGGAAGAGGCCATGGCGGTTTCCGATTACATCGCGATCATCAACAAAGGCAAGATCGTACAGATCGGCACCCCTTTCGAGATCTATTTCAAGCCGAAAAACAGGTTTGTCGCAGAATTCATGGGCAGCAGTAATATTCTCGATGCCGACGTGGGCCACTATGACGATGCGGCATCACTGCTTCAGGCACAGGTAAACGGACAGACGGTGGAACTGAAAATCGATAAACCCGAGACAACCCGGATCACATTCTCGTTGCGACCTGAATGGATACGCGTTGTTGACGAAAAATCACCATCCCGGCCCAATCAGTTTGAGGGAAAAGTCATCAGTGCGACATTTCTTGGCTCGATGCTGCGATACAGAGTCTCGGGCTTTTCCGAGCAACCGCTTGCCATAGAAATCCACGATCCCCAGACGACCGCAATAAAACAGCCGGGAGATACCATTTTCTTCCAGTTTAACCCGGACAGACCCGTACTCCTGGAAAATTAAATCATGTCAGCAAGAAAGTTACTATCAACCTGGAATTTCATCCTTATTATTGTATTTGCGATCCTGATTCTCTCGATTGTCTACCCGATCATCTACATCTTCAAAGCGAGTTTTATCAGCCCGGAGACGGGGTTGCTGTCTCTTGACAGCTACAAGACATTCTTTCACTACCCCTACTATCTGCGGTGCCTGAGAAACAGCCTCTTTGTCAGCGGAATGGCCACGATCTTTGCCACGATCCTTGGCATCCCCTTTGCCTTCTTCCTCTCCAGATTTCATGTCCCGGGCAAAAGCGTCATAAAGACGCTGGGGACCCTTCCCCTGATCCTCCCGACCTTTATCGGGGCCGAGGCATGGCTCATTCTCCTCGGGAGAAACGGCCTGTTGTTCAATATGTTCCATAAGATAGGCATCGATATACCGAACATTTACGGATGGAAAGGGATTGTGCTGGTCTTCAGCCTTCAGTTTTTCCCCTTTGTCTTCCTCATGGTTTCCGCTGCCATTAACTCCATTGACAGCTCGCTGGAAGAGTCCGCCACCAACCTGGGCGCATCAAAGCTTCGCGTGTTCCGTACCGTGACGCTGCCCGTGGTGACACCTGCCATTTTCGCCGGTGCGCTCGTGGTTTTCTACCTGTCCATCGAAAACTTCGGCGTGCCCATACTCATCGGGGAGGATTTCCGGGTCCTTTCCGTGCAGGCCTATAATGAATTCATCAGCGAGATGGGCGGCAACCCCTCCATGGCCGGAGCGCTCAGCATGATCCTGCTGACCATTACGCTCGGTCTGACCGTGCTTCAGAAATACTGGGTCGAGAGGAAGAGCTATGCCATGAGTTTTCTCAGACCACCGGAGGTAAAAAAGCTGAAACCGCTGCCCACCTTCCTCATTTGGCTCTTCTGTGTCGCCCTCGTCTTCATTGCCCTGTTCCCATTCCTGGTGGTCATTATATCTTCGATTACCAAGACCAGCGGCCCGGTCATGTATTTCGGCCAGTTCAGCCTCGAGAATTTCATCAGGGCCTTTACCCTGTCTCCGCGGCCGATCCTGAATTCTTTCTTCCTGGCGACAACGGCGACACTTATCGGCATTGTCTTCGGCATTATCGTAAGCTATCTGGTTGTGCGGAGAAAAGGAACGGTGAGTTACCTGCTCGACCTGCTGATCATGCTGCCCCTGGCCATTGCAGGCACGGTCCTTGGTATCGCGCTTGCCGCCACCTACAACAAGGGGCCCCTTGTCCTCACCGGAACCTGGATGATACTGGCGATGGCCTATTTCATCAGAAAGGTACCCTTTTCGATAAAGACCACGTCATCGCTGCTGCAGCAGATCGATATGTCCATTGAAGAGGCTTCCATCAATCTCGGCGTGCCACCCCTGAAATCATTCATCAAAGTGATCATCCCCATCATGCTGCCCGGCATCCTGGCCGGGGCCATTATCATGTGGGTGACCACCCTTGCCGAGTTGAGTTCCACCATTGTGCTCTACTATGGGCCATGGGCCACCATGACGGTCGAGGTGTTCCAGCGCATCGGAAGCGGCGATTTCGGGCAGGCATCGGCCTATGCCACCATCCTGATCATCTCGGTGCTCATTCCGCTGTTTATACTCAACAAGGTCCTGGGCAAGGATTTGGCGTCATCACTCTGATCATCAAACGGTGACGTTGCTTCTGCGTGACGCCGGCCTTCTGTCCGGCCTTATGCCGGCGGATGAATCAAGCAGGAACGCAACGACATACAGACGAATAAAGGCAGGATCTTCCTTTGTTGGTGATGGCAGGTTGAACGCAGCACAACAGGGGGCAACTCTCTGTGTGTAGCTTTGCGCGTCAAGTGTCCGACACAGCAAGCCTATTAACGTAATCCCGTGTGTACCGAAGACGCTCAGATGCGATTTCATGTCTTCACTCTTTGCCCGTTTCCACAATAATTCATTGACAATTTTGAACAATGGTGGTTTTGTTTTCATGCTTTAGTGGGGACAATCTTCGTTGAGAAATCAAAAGGGATACAAGGGCGCTGTCGCTGTTTTTCCGTTTTTCGTTCCTTTTGCCTCGGAATCTCTTGTGCCGTTTACGCCCTTGGATGCTTGCAATCCAACCTGCGTCCCCACAATGCGGAAGGTAAGTTCTTAACACAAAAGGAGATTTCTCGTGCACGTTGAATCTGTTGCCATGCTCATTGGCGGGCTGGGATTGTTCTTTGTCGGGATACGAATGGTCAGGGACAATCTGAAACGGATGACCAGCCGACGAGTCAAGCTCCTTATCACGCGATTTACCGACAGCGGCTTTATCGCGGGGATAGGGGGCGCCCTTTCCGGATTCATTACGCAGAGCACGACGGTTGTCACCTTTATCGTGGCAAGTTTCATATCGAGCGGCCTCTTGACGGTCAGAAAATCCCTGCCCATCATATTCTGGTCGAATGCGGGATGTTCGACGCTGGTACTGATCGCGGTATTCGACATCAAATGTATTGTGCTCCTCGTCCTGGGGCTTTCCGGTATCTGTTACGCTTTTGAAAAGCCGGCACGGTTTCACCACGCACTGGGGATTCTCTTCGGCATTTCCCTCCTCTTTTTCGGGCTGAATATGGTGAGCACGGGCACGTCACCGGTTGCCGAATATCCCGGATTTCAGTCACTCCTCTTTACCCTGAAGAATTCCTACCTCCTCATTTTTCTGATCGGAGGCATACTGACCGTTATCTCCCAGGCGGCTATCGGCATTATGATAATCGCCATCACCATGGCCAATGCCGGCATGTTTACCATGGATCAGACGCTCATGATTATCTATGGTGTCCATGCAGGTTCCGCCGCTACCACCATTATTCTTTCAGCAAGCGTGAGGGGGTCCGCCAAGCAGGCGGTCATGGCCCGGGCGCTGCTCAATCTTTTCGGCGTTGTTATTTTCGTGGTTCTCTTTTATGTCGAGCTCTATACGCATGTCCCGCTGGTCAAAACATTTGTCGGTCGTCTGTCGGGAGACATAAGAGAGCAGGCGGCCTTCGTGGTCCTGCTCTTTAATTTCCTCATTCCTTTCATATTCTCCTTTCTCCTCACGCCCTTTTACAGCATATTGACCCATTTCTGGCCGCCCCTGGAGGAAGAAACCCTTTCAAAAATCAAATTCATTCACGAACATGCCGCCGGCGATCCCGACGCGGCGATTCTTTTGATTGACAAAGAGCTTCTCAGATTGTTGAAACGCATCCCCCTCTACCTCGACAGACTTCGGCCGGGCGCCCGAGACGGTTCAATCGATCTCGATACGTATCATAATGCCTTTGGCGAGGTTTCCTCGGAGATCGGGTTGTTCATTGCCGATGTCTTCCATGAAAAACTCAATATCTCGACGTCGGAGGCGCTCCTCAACGCGCAGAACCGCCATTCCCTGGTGGCATCACTCGAAAACAATGTCTACGGTCTCTGTAAAACGCTGGAAGGGAACACGGACGGGGAAGCCTCGGGGACACTCTCGATGAACATCGTTGAGAGCCTCGACGCCATCTTCCTCACTGCCATAGAGACGACGGCGTCCGGCAATGCAGACGATCTTGAAATTCTCATAACCCTGACTTCGGATAAAGGGGGGCTGATGGAAAAGATCCGTCGCAGTTACCTTTCGTCGGAGAACAACCTCTCCCTCGATGAACGCGCGCTCATCTTGTATATGACAAACCTTTATGAACGCAGCATCTGGACACTGGGTCGATATGGAAGGAGTCTCACACCCAGTATCGTCGGCCGGGCATGGCATCAAGAGGAATAATTGATCAGAACTCCATTTGCCCCGTTCCATCATTTTTTACTGACGGCTGAAACAGGGGTGGAGGGTTGAAGAGAAAGTTCCGGGTTTCGAGGAAATACATTGAAGAAAGCGGCAAAGTAGCAAAGTACCAAAGTGAAAAAGACAGGCACAGAGGCACAAAGGAAAAGCGTTTCGGGTTTCGAGTTTCGAGGAACACATTTTTAGGGGTTTAGAATTTTGAATTTTTGCTGAAAGCTATTTAAAGTACCAGAGTTCCTGAGCAAAAGAAAAAAGCGTTATTCCCGCGAAGGCGGGAATTCGGGCAATTCCGCATTTGCGAGGCTACGTCGAATTCCCACCCTCGTTGCGACGTTCAGCTCTTTTCTGATTGGTAAACGCCGCCGTTCAGCCTCGACAATATTCCAGTGTTGTGGAAAATTGTCTTGACAATATTCCAGCGTTATGGAAAATGATCATCATGGAACGAATCATCGGCACCTACATATTCGACCCGGAAATGACGGCAGAAAAGATGCTTTTCATTACCGGTCCGCGACAGGTGGGAAAGACCACCTTTGCACAGAAGTGGCTGGACGCTTCCGGCTCTACGGATCTGTACTTCAACTGGGACGATCCGGGAATCATCACCGCATATCGAAAGAACCCCCTCCACTTTTCCAATATTATCAATGAACACCTCAAGAAAGAGCCGGTTCCTCTCGTGTTCGATGAAATTCACAAATACCGGGAGTGGAAAGAAATCCTGAAGGGTCTTTATGACGTGAATCGTCAGAAGATGAAGCTCATGGTGACCGGTTCGGCACGACTCGGGTATTTTCAAAAGTCCGGCGAATCACTGCTGGGCCGGTTCTTTTCCTACCAGATGCTGCCACTTGGCCTCCCTGAGGCGATGGGTGACTTTTCTCATGTTGTCAAGGACGATTCAATCTTTTCCAGGGGCATCTCGCTTATAGAACATGCCAGAGAAGCCGAAGCCAGGGTATCAAAAGAAGCACTGGTTCAGTTGATGAGGTTTGGGGGCTTTCCCGAACCATTTCTGAAGGGTACGGACAAGTTTCATCGACGATGGCAGAAAGAGTACAAGGCTCTGCTTACCAGGGAAGAAGTTCGTGATCTTTCCCGGATTTCCGATATCAAGGGCCTGGAGACACTCGTCGAGATTCTGCCTTCGAAAATCGGTTCCCGCTTCAGTATTCCATCCATCAGTGAAGATATCGGCAGAAAGTACGATACCATCAAGAACT
>Ga0272441_10010963_pt1 | contig 13575 bp, 15 predicted proteins | sample SSMProp6N_FD_193582 | JGI IMG/M metagenome (GOLD analysis project Ga0272441, IMG submission 193582) | Marine sediment archaeal communities from Little Sippewissett salt marsh, Falmouth, MA, United States - SSM-Prop-6N | ecosystem: Environmental > Aquatic > Marine > Wetlands > Sediment ... | reverse complement strand
AGGTACAGCAATGGACAAGAACTGATGAGGAAAGGTTTGAAGAGGCGGTAGGAATAGCGTTCGACCTATTAAAGAACCCCGTCAAGAGTTGGGAGCAAATAGCAGACGAAAGCAAAGTCCGGTTCGACGAGATTATGTTTCCAAGGGGGGTAGAATACGATGGAGAGAATTGTCGAACCCCGGAAATTTCTCTTCTAATGAACTTATTGGGGGCTGTAAGTACCGAAACAGAAAAAGCGGAAAATAAATATCCTACTCTGTCCAGGGAGTGGGAGCTTTGTCGAACCAGTTTACAAAGCCTATTTGGGGAGATATTTGAATTGGCCGCTATACGTTAGGGTGAGGAAGAACCAGAAGCAAGATGTAAATAATAGCAGAAACAGCCACCCAAAAAACCACAATACCGACACACAGCTTCAGGTAATGCCAAAAATCGTAGAGGAAACCAGCATCTTCATCATAAACATCAGGATTCCACATAAATTCAAACGGTTTGAGTGCGTTCATCGTTCTAAATAACTTCTATCAATAAATTAAACTTAGCATCTTATCCACACAAAATCAATACAAAACCACTTGCATACGTTCGCTATGATTGATACAATGATTACACAACTTAGGTCGGTACTTTGTACCGCAAGGAGGTGGAATCGTTAGGGCGGTTCCCAGAACGCCAAACCTAAACAATGACGGCGACCCAATTTTATGGGCGCCGTTTTTTAATAACTAATAAAATCATATGTTCAAATTTAAACAAAAAAAATATCTAACCGTTAATGAATTAGCTAGGCGAATCGAAGTGTCACCGCACACAGTCCGAGGATGGGCAAGGCGGGGAGCAATCCAAGCCGTCAAGCACCCAATCAGTCGATTCAACCTAATCGAACTCGAAGAAGCGGAGCGCATTGTGAGAGCTTACGATGAGCTATCAGTATGACCCGCCAGCAAGCTAAAGATTTATCGCCGGAGCTAGAGGCCATGACTGACAAAGAGCTGGATATTTTACTGGCCGAGATTAACAGATTTTGCGATTTGGTTCTTGAGATTTGGCAGCAACGTAAAGCTCGAAAGGTGGTGATTGAAACATGAAACAACAAAAAAAGCGCGCCGCAACTGAAGATTTTTTTGAGGCTCGCTTTACTAAAATATTAGCCAATTTTTATTTTTTGGCAATAGCATCCTGCTATCTGATTATGTTGGCTGCGATAATTGGTTTAGCAATTTAATCCCAAAGACGAGCAAAGGGGCGGTTTTAAAACGCCGCCCCCAATTAAATAAATAAAATTAATTATGAGATACAGACAAAAAGAAGAGACGTTGCTCTCACAACGTCCCAAAAACAAAAACTTCTACATAAAAAGTATGCCTTGCCGAAGGCGCAAAGGCAACAGCAGTTATACAGATAGGCAAGCAATAGATGCATTTGGCAAAGAGGCTTGTCGTCCCCTTATTAGAAACGCATTAAGGGAGCAGCTAGACCGCACTAAAAAGGCCGAGAAGTGGGTGAAGGTTGCCGATGTTATCAGGGAGAAGATGACCCATCCTACGGCCATATCAGGAGCGATTGGGCTACAGGTTCAGAACAGGATGAGGCTAGCGAGGGAGAAGAAGGAGCTTAAAAGACTGTTAGGACTAGAGTATATAACCAGACCACATATTGAGTGCAAGCGGAAGGATGCTAGTGAGATAAAAGAAAGCGTTGATTTGGTGGAGTATATCAGCCAGTACACCGAGCTAAAGCCTTATGGCCGTAACTGGCGGGGATTGTGTCCGTTACACAGCGAGAAGTCGCCGTCATTCTATGTCCGGCCAGACCGAGGTTGGCATTGTTTCGGCTGCCAAGAGGGAGGGGATTTATTCACGTTCGTTATGAAGATGAACGGCTGCGACTTTAAGGAAGCGGTTAAGAAATTAAGCCATGACTGACAAGTTGACAAAGGAGGCAAATGATATTCTAAAAGTTGACACTTCTTCTAATACTATTGGTAATAGCGGTATTTCTGACACGTCTGACACCTTTTTACAACTAACGTCAGTAGTGAAAGAAAGAAAATATAATATAAGTTCAAAAAAGCTGTCAGAGCTGTCAGTTGACAATTTACTAGAAGTATTTTTGAACGACCAAAAAGAGGGTAGATACTTATTGGCTAGGTACTTAATTGAGAAACACAAAATAAAAACCATAGCTTCAGAGTCAGCAGACAAAGGGGAGATACTCGTATTCAAAGATGGGTACTACCAGTCAGGGACGAACAGTTTGCGGCAAGAGATAGATGACGTGTTGGGAGTAAACAATTCAATTCACACCAGCAAAGAAATTTTGTCGAAGATAAAAGACAGAACGACTATTGAGAGAAGTGAGTTCGAAGTGGAGCCAAGGTACTTAAACTTTAATAATGGGGTTTATGACATTGAAGAGAAACGCTTGATACCAAGAAGCGAGAGAGACTTTATGTTCCGAACCAAAATACCAGTGGACTATGACGAGAAAGCGACGTGTCCGGTATTTATTGAAATGGTTAAGGATGCAACGGGGGGTAATGCAAAATATATATTCGACTGGATGGCTTACAGCTTATATCGCAGGTACTTTTTGAAAAAAGCCATGATATTTGTAGGCGAAAGGGACACCGGCAAAACTACCATTTTAAACGTAATTAAAAAGTTCTTTGGCGAAGGTAATGTTTCAGGCGTGGACTTGCAGTCATTAACTAGGGATAAGTTTGCCGCTTACAGCTTATATGGCCGCATGATAAACCTTTATGACGACCTATCAGCGCAGCATATAAAAAGCACCGGGCCATTCAAGATAGCTACTGGCGGGGGATATTTAACGGCAGAAAAGAAGTTTGGCGACCAATTCCAATTCAAGAACTATGCCAAATTACTATTTGCTTGTAACAAAATTCCAATGGTTAAAGAGGACGATGATGATGCTTTTTACTCTAGGTGGATAGTAGTTCCGTTTAATAACCGGATTGAAGGTAGCAAGCAAGACCCGTTGCTAGCTGACAAAATGAGTTCCCCAAAAGAATTATCCGGCATATTAAATATTGCCATAAATAGGCTTCACAACCTACTAGAAAAAAAGAGCTTTGGTTATGAATTAGACCCCGACGCAATTAAAACCGAAATGCTAAGGTCAGGTTCAACTATTGGGGCATTTGTTTATGACGAGCTAGAGAAAGCGGACGGCGTAATAGATAAGGAAACTATGTATCAGGCGTTTGTTAGGTATTGCGAGGACAACAACTTATCGCAAGAAACCAAAGACTATTTTGGTAAAAACTTAATTAAGTCGGCTACATTCATCAGTGACAAAAACCCAACTGGCAAGAAGAGAGTTTGGTCTAATGTAAGGTTTAAGCTAGTGGATGCAGAAGAAGCGGTAGCCGAGGTTTTTCCAGAAGCAGAATATACCTTATGACTAACCAAAGAATTAGAGCTGCCGCCAAACAATGCGCCCGCCGCCATTTCTATGCCGAGCAGCGAGGCAAGCAAAAACAACGTCGCAAAAAGTTTACAAGGTCGTTAAACTATTAAATAACAAATTATGAATATCACCACCAAAATTAACGAGCCAATCTCTTGGGCTGACCAATGGGATGAGCCGCAAAGAGAATTAGAAAACCAAATTTCCTTGTTAGAATTTGGCATTGAACATGCCGAGACTTTCGAGAAGGCGAACTATTACCGCTACTTGCTAGAAGAGGCGGAGCTTAAGCTTTACGCCTTTTTGCATCACCGCGAACTAGCGGGAGCTTAACAGCTTTTTGCAGCTATGAATCCTAACATCGCCAAAGATTCACCTAAGACTTGGAAGCCGGGGCAATCCGGCAATCCAAAAGGCCGGCCTGTAGGTTTTTCAATTACCAAGATGGTTAGAGAAGAATTGGAGAAGGTTCAAGATGGCGACAAAGAAAAAGCAAAATATTTATTGGTGAAGAAAATAATCCATAAGGCCATTAAAGACGGTGACAAAACAATGATTGAACTTTGCTGGAATTACTTGGATGGCAAGCCGAGGCAAACCGTTGAGCAAGTAGGGCACTTGGATTTGGCAATTCTACCCGAAGAGCAGTATCAGCAACTCATCAGTCGGGACATGAAGAGGATGTTGGAGCAGGAGTATGAAGTCGTCGAAGATTAAAATCCGCTTAAAGAAAAAGCCGCAAAAAGTGCATAGCGCTGTTGCCCGGCGCCTACTTGAAGAATCAGACGCTAAGTCTATTAACAAACCAAGTTATCGCGAACCCGCACTACCTTCAACCAAAGACGAACATATTGCTAAGAAACTGGACACATTAAAAACAAGAACAATTTATTATTCGAAAGGAACAATAAACGGCAGGGAAGTTATTTTAGAATCCAAGAATCCACCGCAAAGAAAAGCTTGGCCCGGTAAAGCTGGCGGCGGATTACCCGCAAATCACTATGGTAATTTACGATAAACATTGATATACTTTTAATAGTCTTAACCGAAACCAAGGCGGACGCATAAAGCGCCCGTCTTTTTTTATGAAAGTGATTACAAGCAAACAAGCCGCCGAATACTTAGGAGTTAGCAGACCAACTGTTATCCGGTGGGCTAATGCTGGACGAATAAAGACTTGGCGCAATCCCGACAACAATTATCGAGCTTACTCATACAAAGACTTACGAAATTTAAAGAAAATTCATGGACGAGATATTGAGGAATAAAGAAGTCGCCCCAATTGACCCGATGGTGTTGTTCATGCGGGATAGTTTGCCTAGCTTTCAGAATTACGAGAAAAGCTTTGATACTTCATCATCCAAACCAAGATTATCTGCGGCTTTTCAGATTGGTAATTTTGAGTGGCGAGTGTCAAGTGTTGAGGAACTTAGAAGCGCTATCAAACGAGCGCGCAATCTAAGTTCAGCCAGCGGGGAGAAAGTTGGGGGCGGCAAAATATCAATGTCACCGGGCACATTCATTCTAGGAACCGAAGAGATTACCGTTCCCGCAAACACTCATCTAACCGGCGCTGGCCAAGGCATAACTGTCATTGAAGGTGCGGGGATTTTAACTAGTTCCGGAGATGACAACATCCACCTTTCAAACTTCACGGTAGATTCTAACAACTACGGCGTGCAGCTAATAGGCAGTGAAAATTCAATAGTTGAAAATCTTACAATCACAAATTCAGGCGGTTCAGGGTTGCAGTTTTATAGTAGCAATACATGTTTTGTTCGTAACAATAACCTTATCGATTCATTCAACTACGGTCTTTATATCGCCAGCGGCAACAATCGTATTATCGCTATTAATAATTATCTCAATGGTAACGGCGATGATTATATTTTTGATGAAGGAACCGGCAGTGTTTTAACTGCCAATATCGGTTCAACCAATGATTCCTTGCAGCAAACGGTTATAAGCATCGACCCGTACAGTACACCCAGCGCCGAATCAGGGTTTAGTAATAAAACCATAAGTTCCGACAGTCTTTTTAACGGATTCCTTCAATCAAGCGGAGCGCAAAACAATTACGTCCAATGGGATGTTCAACTTCAACCGGGAACATGGAGTGTTTCAATTATGGCAAAAAAGGCTACTAACATGGGTATCATGTCTGTTTCCTTTGATGCCGGCAGCAGTACCGAGGGAACCATTGATTGGTATAACGGCAGCGATTCAGTAAACAACGTCCAGTCGGTAACTGGCATAACAGTAGATACAGCCAAGACCTATCAGTTGCGTTTAACCATGAGTTCAAAAAACGCCAGCAGCAGCAGTTATGTTGGCCGTGTTCAAAGTCTTAAATTACTTAAAACATCATAAATTTTTATGGATATTTATACCGACCTAGGAGCAATTGGGAAAAGGGGTTCCGAGCTTCTAAAATTAGAAACCGAGTTATTACAAACTTCACGTCCGACAGTTGATATCAATGGGCAGAAGGCTTATTTGCCGGACTTCTACAGGCAGAGCTTAAACGAAGGAACTTTTACGAATCTAATGAATGACCCGTTAGCAAGGGCTAAAGCTCAAGCGGAACTTAAATTAGCGGGGCAATCACAGGTTGAGAACGTGGCCTTTGACGTATCACAAATACCGGGTAGTGGTGATTTGAATGAGCTTCAACAACAACTAGGAGTAAGCCAAAGATTTATTACCCAAGCCAGACGGGGACAGGCGGGAACCATTACCGGAGAATCAGGGCAGACTGGTGAGTTGGAAACCGAGAGTTTTAACCTTAGAAGCAGCCTTTCCGCAGAAGGTGAACCCACAGGAACGGGGATGCAATACTTCGATAGTGAAAGAGGAGTTGAAGTTTATGCCCCACCCGGTAAACACTTTCAGTTTTACGCGGGGGGAGGAGTTAGACTATTCGATGGTTCGCCGCCAGAAGGTTCTACAGGCGCACCAGCTTCCAGTCTTTTCACCCAAGCCGCCACCAATGAAGGAGTACCGACGCCCGGCTTCAAAGAAGAATCACTGGCAATTCCGGCAGCAGAAGGTAAGACAATCGCCCGAACCGGTAAAACATTTTTTGATAAAGATAGAGGGATAGATGTTCAAGCCGAACCCGGCAACATCTTGATTGAATACACCGACGGAACCATCGAACAAAGACCTATCACTGATATTTCTAAAATCGGAGAGGCTAAAGAGCGGGCAGCCTTTGGTCCGAGTGCGGAAGAGTTGGGGATTACCCGCCGGACTAGCATTGGCGCAGAAGGCGGCGGAGTAGGCCGTGCGCCTTATTCAGCAGCCGAAGCCTTAGCCAGAGCCGAAACCCCGGAAGAGATGGATAGGATAATCCAAGAAGAGGGCTTGGCTTCAACCGAAGGTATGCGATACCTTGGCCAAGAATACAACGGTAAGCAAGCAGCCCAAGGAAACGCTTTTTATCGAGCCAAAGACGGAACGGTATTGGAACGCAGCGATAAGTTAAAACCCTTAGCCATTCAACAGACAGAGCAAACCCTTCAGAGCTTTAATGTTCCAACCGCAAACCTTTCTCAACAATTCGAACAGAACGACTTGGGAACTTACGTCAATTTAATTAAATCTCTGATGACCTCGATGGGAGTTGGTGATGCACTAACCGCGCAAACCTATTACAACAATGAACTGAAGGCGCTAGACACTGATTTTGCCGAACAACTTGAGACGATAAATAATAACCCATGGCTAAGCGAAGCAGACCGCAGCAAAAGAGCAGTTCAAGCGCAAGAGAAATACAACACTCAAAGAAGCCAGCTGGTAGCACGGGCAGAGTTGGCCTTGTCCTTTGACCGAGAGAAAAGAGCGCAGGCGCAATATATCACCGATACCGCAATTACGGCTTATAACTCGGACAGGGAATACAACTTTAATGTATTGAAATTTCAAGCTGATGAAGCAGCCAGACAATTTGACCAATCATACAAGTTACAATCCCTTGAACTTGATGCAGAGCAGCTACGGCAAAGAACCCAACAATGGGAAGCGGAGTTCATGCAAGACCAGCAACAATTTGAGGCCAATTATTCTCTAGATGTTGCGAGGTTAAACAAGCCTTCCAGCCGTTCCCCTTACAGTTCAATCAAATCAGCACAGGGGGGGTTGATTGACTTATCAAGCGGACAATGGATTGTTCCGCCAACACCGGAAGTTAGAACCGTTGACGGAAGCTTGGTTGATATTCAAACCGGAGAAACGCTTGTCCAAGGCAAGGAGCAAAAGCTTCAGGAATTTGCTGCCCAAGTAAACGCCACCGCCCCTAACCTATTGACCAAGGACGAACTAAGGGGCAAGGCGGCAGAGTATGGGCTAAGGGCGACAGATGAAGATGTTGAAGCCGTAATTAATTCTTATAATGCAGTTTCATCGATTAGAAGATTGCTTGGATTCTGATGGCAACATATCAAGAAATAATTGAAGAAAGAAGAAAGAAGCAACAGGCTAATCAGCGCCCGATAACTGGCTTTGCCACAGGCAAGCGAACGCCATTTGCCGAGCGGCAGGGGTTAGTGCAAACCATCTTTTCCGCCCCGTTAAACTTAGGCAGGGATATTTTCCAATTCACATCTACCGCGAAAGCATTAAAAACCACCGAGCTAAGGGCTAAAAGCATCGCTACACAAATCAAGAATTCAGACATGGACAAGCGCCGAAAGCAAGAGCTGGCTAATCTTCTCGATGGGCTTCCGACATATCAGGATGTAGTACAACCGAGGAACGCCAAACAGATTATTGGAGACGCCATCGGTACAGCTTTATTTCTAGCACCGGGAACATTTGGTATTAAGGGAGCCACAAAGACCGCTACTTTGCTAAGAGGAGCGGTCGGCGGCGGAGCCTTTGGAGGAGCCGAGGCTTTAAGTTCAGATGCTACTACAGGACAATTCTTCAAGCAGATGGCAATCGGTTCATTTATTGGTGCGCCGCTTAATTTGGGCGGAGTAATGGCGGGCAGATTTGCAGCTATCGCAGCGAAAAAAGGAGCGCAAGCAACCAGCAATATATTCACCAAGTTATCCAAAACAGTACCCGGTAAGTTCTTCACTTCAATCGGCAGACAGTTAGAGAGAGATTATGGAGAAAACGGAAAATTGATTCTTAACCGCTTTTTAGCAGCTGACCGAAAGTTCTTACAACGGGCGGGCGGTGAGTTGGATGAATTGAACAAGGCAGGTTTGTTTGACTTGGATGATTTGCAAGCCTTGCGGTTAGCTGATGCGCTGGAAGGGAAGGGACAAATAACCCCCGACATACACAACGCTTATAAATCAATTGACAGGCTAAGAAGAACAATTGCCGCAGAAGCTCAAGATATGGGGTTTAGAGTGCGGGCTAAATCAGCTAAGGGACCAGATTTATCAGACATTGAAGAAGCCTTATTGTTTGAAGCTAAGTCGGCGGGCATAAAGATTAAGGTTGATACTCCCAAAGACTTCCCTTTTAAGCCGAGGGAAAACTACTTCCCGCATATGGTTCCCAGTGTGGATAAGTTACAGAAGGGACAGCTAAGGATGAACGTGCTGAAGAACGCTGTTAGAAATGAAGTTTTTAAGACCGAGGACGAAGCCGCTAAGGTGTTGGATTCTTATCTTGAATTCACCGCAAGGGAAGGCAAGGGAGGAAAGTATTGGGTGAATTGGTTAGTAGAAAGCGGGCAGGCAAAAACTAAGGATGAGGCCAGAGGGATGGCGCTTCGATTCTTCAGGCGTTCGCGTATCCAGCGTTCCGGCTCACTGGAACGAATCAGGGAGATTGATTACCCCTTCTATGACCCCGACCCCAGAAGTGTTATACCAGCTTATCTTATTCAGACCCTCAAAAGACTAGAAGAAGCAGAGCAATTTGGAATGAAGTTTGAAAAGATAGACGCCATTATGGGCAAGATAAGGACATCCAAAGGCGCAGATACGGCTCGGGAAGTAGCAAGGTTAGTCAACCGAGCCAGAGGAATAGTAGATACTTCACCCGCTAAAGACAGATGGAGCTATTATCTAAGAGCTATTCAGGTTCCCAAGCTGGCTTTTGCTCAAGTCGCAAACATTGGCCAGAACCTTAATACCTTATTGCAAAGCGACCTCAAAAGTTTTTCTAAGGGTGTAGCTTACGCCTTTACTAACGAAGGCAAGCGCAGAGCTTTGCAGACAGGAGCCACCCTTGAAAGCGTATTAAGGCAAGCCCATGAGACTTCAGGAGTAGGGGCGGGTATGCCAGAGAGATTCTTGAAGTGGACAGGCTTTTCAGCGATTGAAAGAGGCAACCGTATTGCCGCCGCTAATGTGGGATTCGAATACGCCAGAAGTACCTTCTTGAAGTTGCAGCGCAATACTGCCAATCAGGTATTTAAGCAGCGGCTGGAGGAATTGGGAATTAAAGCCGAGCAAGCTTTGCAGCGGGGAAGCTTGACCGAGTATGAACTACAAAGGGCGGGGCAAGTCATGGCCGAAATAACCCAGTTCCGAGGACGTAATATTGACCTTCCTGCTTTTTCTGCCTCACCCGAAGGCAAGGTATTTTTCCAATACAAATCTTTTGCTTACCAGCAAGCCAAGTTCTTAAAAGATAGATTTAAAAAACAGGTAGAGGTGGGGAATTACAAGGGTATTGCCAGAGATTTAATTGTGTTAGGTACAGTTTTTCCGATGACAGGAGAAGTTATTGCTGACATTCGTTCCCTAGTAACAGGAAGTAAAAGGGAAACAGACGCTCTTGAAAGATACTTTGAAAACTTCTTGGCAGTGGGTGGATTTGGGATTGTGTCCGACACTATCGTATCAGCTAATTATGGATACCTAGCTGATAACTTATTGGGGCCATCAGTTGGAACAATAACTGAAGCAGCACAGAGGCTAGTTCAAGCCACCTTGGGCGGGGACATTAGAACCGGAGACATTAAGTTCCTGTTAAGGCAGACAGGTTTTGGCCGGACAATTGCCAACTACGTCTATCCCAACAACCGCAAAGAACAGGAAACATTCCTCAAGACCTTACAGGAAGTATTTGACGAACTATGAGCATCTACCGGGAAACACAAGCGTTAATCAGAAAGCGCAGGCAATTACAGCAAGACATTAAAACTAATCATCCATGGATGAAAAAGGTATACCAACAAGAGTTAGATGTAGTTGAAGAGCAGCTAAAGAGGAAAAACGTATTTGCTGATTCATTGGATGAAATGCTTAAACCGAAACAGAATCGTTATCAAGATTTAAATATTAATCATTTAATTTAAAAAATAATTATGAAGAAAACAATTTACAAAAAGGGAATCGTTAAGAGCGAGCAAAAGCCCGTTCTAAAAGCGGGAAAGTCCGTGGATAAACACGAGATGATTCAAATCAAGGGGGAAGTTGAATATAAGAAAAAATAAATATGAGCGACTTTTTAACAAGCGCAGAGCAACGCCGCCTAAAAGCAAAGGAGTGGTCGGAGAAGCAAACCGTTTCTTCCCGTAAGTATATGGATGAGCCACAGACTTACGAGGTCGAGGGAGCAGTTCAGCGGGCAGAGAAGCAGCGAGAACAAGATGCTGAAAAGAGGGAAACTATGTGCTGGCAGTGCAAAAATGACTTTCTTGTTTCCAAGTATATATCAGGCAAAAGTTTCTTTTGTTCCGATGAGTGTATGAGAAAGTACGCCCGCAGCATGGGTTCGGGAGAGAGTACGTTTATCCGCAATCATAACTATCGACTATGGCAAAAAATGACACAATAACCAAGGGCGAATACGAGCGGGAACTAAAGCGGTATATAACCGAGCATATTCAAAAGCACGTATCTGAACATATCAGGGCGCATATACAACCGCAGTTAAAAAAGGCATGGGAGCCTACTATCAACAACCAGATTAAAGTACCTATGGTTAAGGGTTTTTATCATGCAATTGGTAATTACAATAAAAAACTTGAGAAGGGCGTGAAGTCACAGATTGAGCGGATTAAAAAGAGCCGGAGCATTTCACCGGAAGCCAAGTTTGCTAAAGCATATGCCGAGATTGCCCGGAAAATATGATTGAAACCGAACACTGGAACTCTTGTTCCGCGCCTATCTGTTTAGCTACCAAAAGAGCAAATCAGGATACTAATACTTGGGAGCCGGATGAGGAGATATGTTCAGGGGTTCCGATAGATAAACTTCACCGAGCTATCAGGAAGGTTCAGCGGGGATATAAGAAGCGGGGGACAAATAGGATTCTTACTTATGCCGACCTAAAAAGAAGCGCCCAAGGTAACTTGGACAGGGGAACTAAAAGCCCCAATCCTAGCGAAAAGTACCGATTCAATCACGCTAATAAAAACTAATACCCCCAAAGCGGTATAACAAAGCCCAAGTGGATAACTTATCTTGTTAGCAGCAGCAGGGCATTTTACGTTTAAGGAATGACACCGGACGAGTTACGGACAGCGCTTAATCAGTTTTTCTTAGGGGGATTGATGGTTATTGTGGTCGGGTGGATATGGGATACATTTGGCGGTTTAGCAATATTAGCCTCCTTTCTAGTTCTTTCTCTAGTTATTAGCACATACTATTCTTTTAAGGAGTACACGAGGAAAATAAATGCACGGTAAATTACACAGGACAGCAGTGGTAGCTTATTGGATATATTTTAGTTTAGTCATTTATTTTTTTATCGTCGGAATAAACCACGGCGATTCAATAATTGATATTTTCTTTGACGCATTATTTTGGCTGATTCTTTTAGAATTAATACGAAGAAGCTATAACTACATTTTTTTGAATAAACCCTTTTTTGGGGAGAAGGAGGAAAAATGAAAGGAGTTATTTATGTCCGAGTATCAGACCAGTCCCAAGTGGATGGGACTTCGCTTGATACCCAAGAACAGATATGTAGGGATTACGCCGCCAAGGAAGGAATAAAAGTAGTGCGGATATTCAGGGAAGAAGGGGTTAGTGCTAAGACCTTAGACCGCCCCCAATTCCAGCTAATGATGGAATATCTATCCACTGAGAAAGTTCAGGCTTTGATTACCTACAAGACAGACCGGCTAAGTAGAAACCTATCCAACCAACTTTTAGTCATTAACGATTTACGGGAGCATGGGGTTGAATATCATTCCGCCACCGAGAACGTAAACAACACACCCGCCGGCTCCTTACAGCGGAATATCTTAGGGGCTTTTAGTGAATACGATAACCAGATAAGAGCCGAGAGATGCCGAGGGGGATTAGTGGCTAGATTCAAAGAAGGCCATTGGGTATCAGCCCCGCCGCCGGGATATACCATGATAAACAAAAGAGCCGTCCCTAATGATATGGCCGAGCATATTAAATGGGCTTACGAGAAAAGAGCATTAGGTTGGAAGCTGGAAAAGATTTGCATGGGTATGAATATCCGAGGTTATAGGGGCAGGGGTGGCCATAAGATACGGATACAAACCTTAGACCGGATACTTAAAAACCCCTTCTACATGGGGCTAATGAGGAGCTTTGACTTAGAGGTATGGGGCAAACATGAACCCTTAATTGATAAATCATTGTGGTACAAGGTTCAGGTTGAGCCTAAGCAGATGATAAGGAGGGTGTTTAACCCTACCTTCCCCCTAAGAGGAAGCTTGTATTGTACCGAGTGCGGAGAGAGGTTAATGGGTTCTTCTTCTACTGGACGCAGCAAGAAGTACGCCTACTATCACCACCGCCACCCTTCTACTTGTCCCAAGGCCAAAAACGAATCTAAGGACAAGGTGGAGAATGAATTTAAAACCTTACTCAAGAAACTAAAACCCAAGCCTTATTTATTCCCAGTAGTGAAAGCCATGTTGTTAGAGAAGTGGCAGGAGCTGATGGGGAAGAATACTAACGAATTGTCCAAGGTAAACAGACAGGTTGATTTAACCCGCCAAGAGAAACAAAATCTTCTAACCGAGAAGCGACGGAACCCTAATCTATATTCAGATGAGGACTTCATGGAGCAGATGAATGAGCTTAACAAGAAGTTAAAGTCATTAGAGCAGGTACAGCAAGGGACAAGAACTGATGAGGAAAGGTTTGAAGAGGCGGTAGGAATAGCGTTCGACCTATTAAAGAACCCCGTCAAGAGTTGGGAGCAAATAGCAGACGAAAGCAAAGTCCGGTTCGACGAGATTATGT
>Ga0272441_10010962_pt1 | contig 13578 bp, 14 predicted proteins | sample SSMProp6N_FD_193582 | JGI IMG/M metagenome (GOLD analysis project Ga0272441, IMG submission 193582) | Marine sediment archaeal communities from Little Sippewissett salt marsh, Falmouth, MA, United States - SSM-Prop-6N | ecosystem: Environmental > Aquatic > Marine > Wetlands > Sediment ... | reverse complement strand
TCTAAGTATGATGGATTGGAAGGTTCAAGAAAACAGTAACATGAGCTACAGTCTTCAAGGATTAAATGTATATGCAACAGAAAATATTGTCTCCCATTACTGGCTTAACAAAATCTATCCGCCTGAAATTGGGGAGGCACATAGCAATGGAGATCTTCATATACATGATCTAGGGACACTTGGAGCATATTGTGTTGGCTGGGATCTAAAAGATATTTTACTACTTGGATTTAGAGGAGTATCTGGGAAAATTGAGAGTAAACCAGCTAAACACTTTGGAACTGCGTTAATGCAAATTGTCAACTATCTGTATACGTTGCAAGGGGAAGCGGCAGGAGCACAGGCTCTTTCAAACTTTGATTCGCTTTTATCTCCTTTCATAAGATATGATGGACTGAATTATGATCAAGTAAAGCAAGAAATGCAGAAATTTCTATTCAATATGAATGTACCAACAAGAGTAGGTTTCCAAAGCCCATTTACAAACATAACAATGGATCTTACGGTTCCAAGTTATATGACAGATGAACCAGTAATAATTGGTGGAGATTTAAAAGATGATAACTACAGTGATTTTGTAGATGAAATGGAGATAATGAATCATGCATTTGCAGATATCATGGATGAGGGTGATGCAAAAGGTAGGCCATTTACATTTCCTATTCCGACATATAATATTACAAAAGATTTTGATTGGAATAATGAAGGTTTAGATCCAATTTGGGAAATGACAGCAAAATATGGAATTCCTTATTTCTCAAATTTCATTAATAGCGATATGAAACCAGACGATGCTAGAAGTATGTGTTGCCGACTTAGATTGGACAATAGAGAATTAAGAAAACGGGGAGGTGGCCTTTTCGGTGCAAATCCAAAGACTGGCTCGATTGGTGTTGTAACTTTGAATATGCCACGCATTGGATATCTATCAAAAAATGAAAACGACTATTTTGATAGATTAGATAATTTGATGGATATAGCAAAACAAAGTCTCATAATAAAAAGAGAGATTATAGAAAATTTAACCTACAGTGGTTTGCACCCTTATTCTAGATTCTATCTTGCAGATGTCAAGAAAACTTTTGGAGAGTTTTGGAAAAATCACTTCTCTACCATCGGTCTTCTTGGTATGAATGATTCCTTACTAAACTTCATGAACAAAAGTATAGGAGATCCTGAAGGAAAAGCATTCGCAGAGAAAGTACTAGACCATATGCGAGATAAAATTGCAGATTTCCAAGAAGAAACAGGGGACATTTTCAATCTTGAGGCAACGCCAGCAGAAGGAACAAGCTATCGTCTTGCACGTACAGACAAAGCTAGATATCCTGACATTAGAATGTACAACCAAGAATTCTATGGAAATGGCGGTAAGGTAGAACCTTATTATACAAATTCTACACAGCTTCCAGTAGGATTTACAACAGATGTTTTTGAAGCACTTGAGCTACAAGACAATTTACAGACAAAATATACTGGAGGAACTGTTTTACATATATTCTTGGGTGAAGAAGCACCATCTGCTACTGCAACAAAGAAACTTATTAGAAAAGTGGCAGAGAATTACTCTTTACCATATTACACAATCACACCCACATTCAGTGTTTGTCCAGATCATGGATATATGGCCGGCGAGCATCCAAAATGTCCAATATGTGCCAAGGAAAACAAATCAACTGAATGTGAAGTGTATTCTAGGGTTGTAGGTTACCTGAGGCCAGTAAACCAATGGAATCAAGGTAAACAAAGAGAATTCACTGACCGAAAAACATTTGATATGATGAAGCAAAAAGTAACGGTAACTGCATGAAAATCGGAGGGTTACAAAAAACATCTCTTTTAGATTACCCTGATGTTATAAGTGCTATTATTTGGACAGTTGGATGTAACTTTCGTTGTCCCTTTTGTTACAACAAAGACCTTGTTTTTGGTAACAAGACTCCAATATCTGAAGAGCAAGTTCTTTCTTTTCTTGAAAAAAGAAAAGGATTGTTAGAAGCATTGGTTGTTACTGGTGGGGAACCGTTAATGCATAAGGATATCCCTGATTTTTTAGAAAAAGTAAAAGAACTGGGGTATCTAATAAAAGTTGATACAAACGGATCATATCCAAAAAAACTACAGGAAATAATTGATAAAAAACTTGTAAACTATCTAGATATGGATGTAAAAGCACCTAAAAAAAAATACGATAAACTCACAGGTGTTAAAACTGATATTAAAAAAGTTGATCAATCAATAAAAATAATAAAAAATTCAGGAATTGATTATGAATTCAAAACAACTTTTGTGCCAGAGTTACTAACAAAAGAAGACATTGTTGAAATAGGTAAATGGTTGAAAGGATCGAAAAAGTATTATCTGCAGCAATTCAAAAATGATACAAATTTAATTTCAATGGATCTTCAAAAGTTTGTACCATATTCTAAAAAGGAACTAACTGATACATTAGAAGAAATAAAGCCTTATTTCGAGAAATGTGAGATTAGAGGAACATGAGCTTACTTGACCAAGAGCTACTAAATGATATTGAGCTCGCCAGAGAAACAATTTCAAATGCAGATCATTCCATAGTTGTAATTAGATATGGAAAGATAATTTCGACAAAAAAAGGAGAAGGGGTAAGACCAATTCTCCAAACAATTGAAGAATTGGGAGATGACCTAAAGGACACTGTTGTTGGCGATAGAATTCTTGGAAAAGCATCAGCACTAATGCTTAGATATTCCAAGGTGAAAGCCGCTTATTCTCCACAGGCAACAAAGACAGCAATTGCATTATTGATTATGGGGGGAATCCCCTGTCAGGTTGATGAGTTGATTCCATTTATTCAAAATAGAGCAAAGGATGGAACGTGCCCTTTTGAAAAGATGTTAAAAGAGATAGATTCTCCAGAAGAAGCATATAAAATTTTAATGGAAAAAGTTTTGAACAAGTAATAATTAGAGGTTATTCTATGGATTATGAATTAGCAATAATTGGAGCAGGACCTGCAGGTTATTCGGCTGCTATTTATGCTGTCAGAGCTGGAATTAAAGTTATAGTTTTAGACAAAGGTCTTGGTGGCGGATTGGCAGCAATTTCTCCAAATATAGAGAATTATCCTGGTTTTGAATCAATCTCGGGAATGGATTTAGTAGAAAAAATGAAAAAACATGCTGAAAAATATACAAAGATTAACTTTAATGAGGAAGTGACAAATATCACAAAAACAAAAGATATTTTCACTGTTGAAACAGATAAGCAAAAGTATCAAGTAAAAGCAGTTTTGATTTGTACTGGTGCAGAATATCGTAAGCTTAATGCTCCTGGTGAAAAAGAACTACAAGGAAAAGGCGTATCTTATTGTGCTACTTGTGATGGTTTCTTTTTCAAAAATAAAAAGGTGGCAGTAGTTGGTGGCGGAAATACTGCTCTTGTTGAAGCAATTTATCTTAAACAAATTGGATGTAAAGAAGTGTATCTTATTCATAGACGTGATCAACTTAGAGCTGAGAATAGATATGAAACAGAAGCAAGAGATGTAGGAGTAAAAATTATTTTTAACACTCATGTAGAAACGATTTGCGGTAAAGACAAAGTTGAGTGTCTTGAAGTTCAAGATACTAAAACAGAGAAAAAATCAAAACTTCAAATTGACGGAGTCTTTATTTCTATAGGTGAAGAACCACAGAATGCCATTGCAAAAATGCTTGACGTTAGACTTGATGAAAGAGGATACGTTGTTGTTGATAAAGAAGGAAGAACAAGCGTTAATGGCGTTTATGCAGCTGGCGATATAACAGGTGGATTAAGACAGGTTGTTACAGCCGCGGCTGAGGGGGCTATAGCTGCTCTTACAACTACAGAAGTTCTTGGGAAAAAATACCCTTATTGATTTTTTAAATATTGGATTCTTGATTTATTTAATTTATATAATAGAAAGAATTTTATTATACAATGGTGAAAATATTTGGCTATTAAAGAAATGACTTTCGAAGAAAGATATAAAATATTATTAGATGAAACACAGTTAATTTGGCTTGTTAATTATGAATTTAATAAAACCCGGGGCACGCTTAAAGAATGGCAAAAAAATTATATAAATATCAATCAACAGATGCTACGAAATCAATTAATTTATGCTAAGCTATTAAAGAAATTTGCTCCTAGAAAGATTTTTAAAATACTAACTGAAAAAATTGTGAATAATTTGCAAAGATATATGCCAATATCACACATTTGTCTGTCGTGGGTTTCAGAAAAAGAAGCCATTCTAGAAATAAAAGATTGCCCTCTTCTAAAAAGATATAAAGAATTAATAAAACAAAATCACCTTGATTTAGATCGCGAGTTTGTTTGTGATAATGATTTGAAAATATACCCTATAATGGCTAAAAATCTAGGAATTGACTTAACTTATGAACTAAAAGAAAACGGATGTCAACTTGTTGGAAAAATAAAATAATTTTATTAATTAAAAATTACGTAAAATAATTTTTCAAATAAGAATGAGCGTACCACATATTTGTTAACAAACGATACTTAAAATCTTTGTTAAATATGATTTTTGCCATATTAGAAACCCACCGTGAATTATGGACATCACATTTATGAACAAGTTCTGTTCTAAGAGAATCCAAACTATCAATACTATTATCTTCTGAATCTAAATCAGTATAAACTCCAAGAGGAGTAAAATGAGAAGGCAGCAATATAAATCTTATATCTTTCAGATCGTCTATCAGATTCAAAGTTTTATTAACATCATCGTAGTTCTCCCCAGGTAAACCGATTATAAGAGAGCAGTATGGGATGAAATTATTATCATGCATTAAACCTAAACTTTCCTTTATTATATCTTCCCAATCATTTATTTTAAATGGTAGAACCTTACCGGACATTGTCTGTTTCATTAATCTCTCCGAAGCTGTTTCAATCCCAGCCTCTCCAATAAAAAAATTTTGATGTTCGGATACAATCCCCATCAATTTTTTAAAAAGATTTCTATTGGCATGAATGGCAGCAAGAGAAAAATGTGTAATAATAAACTCATTGTAATACTTATAAATGAGTTTGAATAAACCAATCAATTTCTTATTATTTGGTATAAAACCTTTTTCCCCATATAATAATACGTCTTCTGCGTGAATTAACCCTTTTTTTATACCTTTCTCTCTGTTTATTTGAAGTTCTTTTCTAATCTTATCATATGGATACCATCTTAGATTTGATTTAGTAACCTCACAAAATTTACAACGACGATTACACCCCCTACCAATTTCTATACAACCAAAATTAGACGCATTATGAATTGTTGAGATTTCTTCTAAAGTTGGACTTTCATAAGTATTAGAGTAAATAATTTTTGGGCTGGATTTTTCATCTAAAATATTTTTACAAAGTTGTGGAGCTGTTTTTTCACCTTCACCAATGATTATGTTATCAACTATATTTGATAGATAAGAGTTAGGTTTTTTATCAAGTTGCCATGCTCCTTCACCTCCCACTATAACCTTTAAACCATTTTGTTTTGCTCTTGTAATACACGATTTCTCTACTAATTTTTTAAGACATGAGGTAGAATATTGCTCTTTTCCTTTTATTGTTTCATAATAATATGGTTTAGAGGCCAAACCAAGCGGATCAACAGTATGAATTCCAAGGATTTTAGAATCATCAATATATTTTTCCAAATATTCTGGAGAGATAGTTAAAACATCAAAACCTGCATCTAGTAAAGATGCCTCTACTTTTCTAAGCGGATAAGGAGCATATTTTGCCACTCCATCAATATTTCTTGATTTTCCAACTAACAATTTAAATAACCAATTTGGAAACATTTCTCCAGAGCCATAAAAAGGAAAAGCTATACGACCTTTCAAATGAAAGTTATTCATTACAGATCTATCGGCAGTTAATAATATTTCTACCATAATAAAAATTAATTCGCCGATTTAATATATTAAAATGTTAGATCAAAAATCCAATATTTAAGCGCAAAAAGGAGGTGGAAATAGAATTTTATATACAAATTCTTCAACAGAATCAATAGAAGAATCAGAGCTCAATATTTTATCGGGTATTCCTTCTGATAGAAAAAGATTTACATAATCTAGAACAAAACTAAATTTAGTATTACCATAAAAGCTGTCCTTATATTTCATTAAAAGATAATACACTCGGTAAGGATCTTTAAGCATGAAAATTGTCTCGTTAGTAACTAATTCTCTCTTAATAACTGGTAAATTCTCTTTACAAATTTTACCTCTATCTACCTTTACCCTTTCCACAATATCCATATCTTGCATTTTTTTCAAATGAAAAGAAATTGTAGAAGGGTGTTTTTCAAGATTTTGACTGATCTCAATTTGAGAACATTCAACAAATGCAAGCAAGAGCAATATCATCTCTCGGGGAGTTTTTTTTCTCAGTATATCAATAATTTTTTTATCTCTACGATCAATTTTATATTTTGCATAAAATCGATAATGTCTCCCATCTTTTTTTGTAATAACAAAACCGTGTTTTTCAAGATAATTCAAATGATGCCTTGAAGTTGTAAAAGGAATATTTATTTTTCTTGATATTTCTCTTATGTGCAATCCAGGATATTTTAGAATAAAATTGTAAATTTGTCTCCTTTTTTCTAATTCCAGAATTTTATTTTCCTTCATAAATTACATTTATGCAGGACGTAAAGTTCCTGCAAATACTTGCCATGCTAGAAGAGATTTTGCCACCAGGCTTAGAACAATATACATTCTTTCCCCGTAGAGGTAATCTCGCCATTTACCGATTTTCTTGTATTGTAGAACCATATTTATAGCAAACAAGTTAAAGAATATCGCAATTGAAACAAATATCCATATAACAAAATCAGGCACCTGCCCTTCGCTTTGAACTATTCCACCAATTAGAGAGATGAATATTACAACCCATGGAACAAATCCAGCTATACACCCAATAATATACGCTGTCCAATTCGTACATTCTGTTTTTTGATTGTACATTTCCATCATAAGTCCCATGAGATTCATTACTGCTGTAAGTGTAAATAATGCAAGCAATGTACCAACATCATAGATTGACGTTAACATAGCAATTATTACAATCATTAACGAAGCGCTAAGCGAATATTCATACCATCTGTATGGGTTTATATGATTCTCCAAATTTTTAACATATTTTTTATAAAGTACAGTAGCAATAAGAAAATGAAAAGCAGCAGAGATAAACATAAATAATGCAACTAAAGGGCCAATTCTAAATTCAACAAAAGATTCAGCAACTGGAGAAATAGTTTGAGTAACTGCGTCATAAGCAGGATACGAATAGGTCATTGGAAGTTTAAAATCGTTACTTAAAATCAGCATCAAAAACACTTGTAAGAGATGTATAACTCCCATTACAATGTTAAAATTTCTTAACTTTCTAAAAACATTCATATCTTTATTCATTTATATGATCACCTTATATATTTGTAATAATTAATTTATATATAAAGGGAAAGTATTTGTTTTTTCCTAATAATTTTAAAAGACAATTTTTTCCATTTGTTCTGGGCACCTCTACAGAAATACACTCCCAATCTGTTGCTATGCCATCTGACACATCTCCATCATGATTAGGGTCATCTATGGCTCTAACACATACAAATGGTGAACCAATTTCATTCCATGTATGCGATGCACTAACTACTTCTTCAGATTCATATGGTCCTAACCAGTCAGTTATATCGCCATAATCCCAGTCGAACTGAAAATAAATTGGATCGTCGTTGTGATCGTAGGCATAAGTTGTATATGTTGCCTGTTCACCTACTTTAACCTGTGTCGGACCCTGGGGTCCTTGAAAGATATGTGGTGGCCAATTTCCCTCAACTTCGATTTCATGTTCAATTATATCTGACTTCATGTGTGGATTATAATTGTTAGAATAATCATTATCAAAAGCAACTACTTTAATGGTATAATCACCATATTCTTCATATGTATGTGATACTTTTATTGATGAACCGCTTGTTATTTCATCAGTAAATTCTACTTCATAATCTCCCCAATCTACTCTGAAATAGATACTATCATTGTTTTTATCTGAACATGTAATTGTAATATTATTCTCAATATCTTTTTTCCATTTATAATCCCCAGAAATAATTGGATCGTCCGGGGGATCCATTCCATAGATAGAAATTTTTGTAACTTGACCTATAGCAACAGCTGCAGCATATGAAGCTGCCGCTGCAGCTCGTGCTGATACACCAACATAGATCGGCACTAAACCAGGAGAAACTGTTTTCGTTCTATTCATGTAAATAAGTTCACCTTGACCTTCTTCTCTTAGAGTTTCTAAAACATTTGTTAAATCTATTATGTCCTCAATTTTATTAAGCCATGTAATAAGATCGACAATTGTTACAATTTCAGCATATGGAAATAATATTTTTACGACAGTTAAAAAAACATCAAAAAACATATCCCAAGTCCAAAATTTATCAAGTTCCACATCCCAATACTTTGAACCGATGCTCATTGTTTTAGAAGTTGAAACACCTGATGGTAAAAACCCAAATTTTCCAACATTGTGTGAACATAATATTTCTGCTGATACAGTTATTTCTTTTTTCTTACCAATATATATTAATTGGCATAGCTCTGCGCCGCCAGTGGCATCACCTGCTATTAATGTTTCAGCATATGCAGAAACAAGGCCGGTTTCATGCTTGGCAGCAAGTTTTAGGGTTTTTACTAGATAATTGTAATCGTTTTTCCATGTACTATTTCTTGTATATGGTGGTTCAAAAATTGCACCAGGTCCTCCATTCAATAAACTATCCTCAGTTTTGTTTTCAGATGAATTATTCTTTTTATCAACACATATTTTCGAAACAACAGGATTTGCTAATAAAAGTAGTAATATTGTTACAAATAGAATTGCAACTAATTTCTTATAATGTTTATCTAATCCTTCCAACCTTACCATTTAACAAATATTATATTTAAATATAAATTTTTTGGTAAATATTTTTATAATTTTTTAATGTTCTTCATTTCCCTATTAAAAATCAATTCGATTAATTTATCTGCACTGATTTTAACGACTTGGGTGATGCTACCAGACATGTTCTTTGGTTGAATTCCAATAAAAATAATATTTTTTACATATTGTTCGAGATAACCAATTAAAACAGAAATCGGGATACCATGTGTACTAATGTGCATAACACCTATCTTTTCCTTAGGAACTATACGAATTTCACCGGGATTTAACCCCATATCTGCAGAATCAATAATAACTAAAGTTTTTGGATTAAATTCTTTTACCTTAGATGTATAATTTTCAGGAATAACTCCACAATCAATAACATCAATATTTTTGTCTTTAAGCTTATCAGCTATATATGGGCCAACTGCATCGTCGCCACCTTCTCTGTTACCAATGCACATCACCAATAAATCCATTTAAACTCCTTTAGTTAGATTTTTTAATAATTCCACGTGCTGCGATGATGCCAGTTGCTGCACTTGCGACTATCCCGCGAGACAAACCTGCACCATCTCCTGCAACAAAAAAATCAGGTAGGTTTGTTTCAAGATCTTTGTTTACTAAAAATCTCATGGAATAAAATTTAATTTCAGGAGCATAGAGTAAAGCACTATCACTATTTACCCCAGGAATTACTTCGTCTAATTTCTCAAGACCTTCAATCACATTCTCAACAATTCTATGCGGTAGAGCCATTGAAATATCTCCTGGAGTTGCATTTTTTAAAGTTGGACTAACAAAAGATTTCTCAATTCTTGTTTTCGTAGAACGATGTCCATTACGCAAATCCTCCAATCTTTGAATTATTGGCATTTTACCACCTATGGTTGTTGCTAGTTTTGCTATTGATGCACCGTATTCTGTAGTATTTTCAACTGGTTCAGTAAGTTCTATTCTAGTTAAAAAAGCAAAATTCGTGTTGTCAGATTTTTGAGTGTTGCTAGAGTGGCCATTTACACCGATGTATTCTCCATAATCTTCCATAACTACAAATCCATATGGGCATGTACAAAAAGTTCTAACAAAATCATCATAGGTTTTTGTATATATGTGGAACTTGGGATCCCAAGAAAATTCTATTATTTTCTCCATAACAACTGCAGGAACTTCGACTCTTACTCCAATATCAATCGCTGCAAATTTTGTATTTACTCCTAATTTTTTTGCTTCGTTTGATAACCAGTCAGCACCACTTCGGCCAGTGCATCCAAATAGAAATCCAGATTCGAGAATATTTCCATCTACTAATATTAATTTAAAATTACCATCTTTTTTAATTTCTTTAACCTCTGTGTTTAATGAAAAAGAGCAACCCTTGCTTTCAAGATAATTTTTTATTGAAGTTACAACACTTGGTAATTTGTCAGATCCTATGTGACGCTGGGGTATGGGAATGAATTCGATTCCTGCAGCTGCAGCTTTTGCTTCAAGTTCGTGAGAATTTTCACCATAAAGTTTTGGACTTGCCCCATGCTCTAAAAAGATTTTATCAATCATTTCGACAAGATTATCCGCCTCATCTTTAGAAACAAATTCTTCTAGATTTCCACCTACATCAGGCTTTAAATTAAGCTTTCCGTCAGAGAGTCCACCAGCTCCACCAAGTCCACACAATATGTTACAAGGAGTACATTTCCAACATCTTTGAAACTCTGTTATACTTGGACACTTTCTGTTTGCAATATCTTTGCCTTTATCTACTATTAAAACCTTTAAATTTGAATTGTTTACAAGTTCAAGAGCAGAAAATAAACCAGCTGGGCCAGCTCCAATAATTATTACATCATAAAACAAAACTCTTATTCTCCTTCAAATTCAACAACGGAATATACATTCTCTCCCTTTAGTTTATCCCTTCCTCGAAGATCAACTAGTTCAACAATAAAGGCACATTCAACTACTTTAGCACCAAGTTTCTTTACAAGATTGCGTGCGGCATTAGCAGTACCTGCTGTTGCAATTAGATCATCAACAATTAAAATCCTGTCGTCCTTATCAATTGCATCTTTGTGAATTTCGATTTTATCTGTACCATACTCTAGCGTATATTCTTCTGATTCACATTCAGCAGGAAGTTTTCCTGGCTTTCTAACAGGAACAAAACCACAATTTAGTAAATATGCGAGAGGAGCTCCAAAAATAAAACCACGACTTTCTATACCGATAACTTTATCGATTTTTTTATCTTTATATCTGTCATAAAGTAGGTCAATTGTCTCTTTGAAACCTTCTGGATCCTTAAGAAGTGTTGTTATGTCCCGAAACATTATCCCTTGTTTTGGCCAATGGGGCACAGTTCTAATCTTTGATTTTATTGACTCTGTCATAAATCTTCTCACCAACTACGACCATAGGAATAGCAAAAAGCTTTTTTAGTTATTTCTATTCGTATGAGCTATGCCAAAAATCGGAATAATGGGTGGAAGCGGACTATACAACATAGGTATTATCAAAGATACAGAAGAATTAGAGGTTAACACTCCATTTGGAAAACCATCAGATAAAATTGCAATCGGAAAAATTGAAGGAACTGAAATTGCTTTTTTACCAAGGCATGGAAAGGGCCATCTCTATCCACCGCATAGAGTGAATTACAGGGCCAATGTATTTGCAATGAAGGAATGTGGAGTTGAATATCTTGTTTCAACTGCTGCTGTTGGAAGCCTTAAAAAAGAAATAAAACCCTGCGACTTTGTTATTGCAGAACAACTAATTGACCGCTCTTTTAAACGTGCTACAACATTCTTTGAGGATGGAATTGTAGCCCATGTTGGTTTTGCAGACCCTTTTTGCAAAACATTATCAGATTTGGCATATAAAATAGCAAAAGAGCAAGGAGTTGGTTTACACAGAGGAACCTACATTTGCATGGAAGGACCGCAATTTTCTACTAGGGCTGAATCAAATCTTTATAGGTCCTGGAACGCAGATGTTATAGGAATGACTCTGGCACCCGAGGCAAAACTAGCCAGAGAAGCAGAAATGTGTTTGTGTGGAATACTAACTGTTACAGACTATGATTGCTGGTACGAAGGAAAAGAAGATGTAAGTGTAAGAAACGTTGTTGAAAACTTAAAAAAGAATGATAAAAATATAGCAAATCTTATCAAGAAATTAATACCAAATATCGATAACAAACGCAAATGTGAGTGTCATAGTGCTTTAAAATATGCAATAATCACTCCTTCTAAAATTATTGAAAAAAACGTAGACCCTAGAATAAAAAGAGTATTGTTAAAAGATTACTAGAATTATTACGGATGTCTGCCCTTGTAAATGCCCATAACCTGAAATTGATTTACCATCATATTTATGGTTTTTTTATACTTATTAGATGACATTGCTATACCGGCAACACTGCCCCATCCTCCAGCATCAGCATGAATTAGTCTTAATGCAATATCTTTGTTTGGCATACTAAATACCTGAAAATCAATTTGATAATATTGTGCAAAGGCACCTAGTGCTACATTTGCAGCCTTACTTCCTTTAGTTGCTTTTCCAGCAAAAGCACTTTCCCATTTAACATCAAATTTATTTTGACTAAAAACACTCTGCGTTGCTTGTTTAACACTGTCAATAGTGCCTGATAAAAATAGATCTGTATAGCCTTTCTTAGGTTTTTGAACATACTGAGTATCAAGTGTATTTGTTTGAGGCGGGGTACTGGTGGACTGCTGATTAGATTGGTCAGCAGCTTCAAATTGCATAATTGGTTCACCACATTGTGAACAAAATTTTGTCCCTTGTATTAATTCAGCTCCACACTTATGACAATATTTATACATATTGACAAACCCTAAATATTGCATCTTTTAGTTTATATTAATGGTTTTTGAAAAATTGCAATTCATTTTATATTTTTTTGATTTTTTATTGAAAAAACAAATAGAAGAAACCAAATTATTGCAGAAAGAGCATCAGCTATCATAGAAATCCAAAAGCTCATTGTAAAGAATGTAATTGTCAGTATTATAAGCCCAATTGTTGTAAGTCCAGCCGTAAAAAGATTTAGGCTAGTTTTTCCTCTCCAAACGTCTCTTAATTGTGGTAAAAGAATAAATCCGAACATCAAACTGACTACAGCTATTACAATATCTTGCCACTGATAACTTTCTCCAAATATTTCGACTAATATGTTCAATAGCATATCTTAGACTGGGAACCATAGGTTATAAATAAAACTTATGCATCAAGATACGAACCCAAAGGTTAGAAAATGGCTGAAAAAATCAAGGTAGCACAAGGTGCCGGCGGAGAAATGATGGACAAACTCATCAAAGAAAAAATTCTGAAACATTTTAAAACAGAATCGAAAGGAGTTGAAGTTCCATTATCTTTTCTTGACGATTCGGCTGTTGTTGATGACATAGTTTTTACAACAGATTCTCACACTGTTCAACCAATTATTTTCCCTGGAGGAGATTTAGGTTCTTTAGCTGTTGCCGGTACAGTTAATGATGTCTCAGTAATGGGCGCAAAGCCTATTGCTTTATCTACCGGATTCATAGTTGAGGAGGGTTTGCCATCTGAAACTTTTGAAACAATTGT
>Ga0272441_10010961_pt1 | contig 13578 bp, 10 predicted proteins | sample SSMProp6N_FD_193582 | JGI IMG/M metagenome (GOLD analysis project Ga0272441, IMG submission 193582) | Marine sediment archaeal communities from Little Sippewissett salt marsh, Falmouth, MA, United States - SSM-Prop-6N | ecosystem: Environmental > Aquatic > Marine > Wetlands > Sediment ... | reverse complement strand
CCGACATCAGGACGGGAGGAAGTAGATGCTGACGTCCGAAAGGTGTTCACCCCGTTGGATAAAAAAATCGATAGTGAAAGCAGTAGTTAAGTGGAGACTATCCAACGGGGTAAATCGCAAGAGAATGTGGAGAATCTTCACAAGATGAGAAGGCAAATGACATCCTGCACGGCAGAGATGGTGCGCTCATCCACTTCAAAGGAAACAACATGGCGCTCGATTGACTGGAAGAGAGCCAGAAGAGAAGTGCGAAGACTTCAGATGCGTATTGCGAAGGCAGTTCAGGCAGGAGATCACGGGAAGGTGAAATCTCTTCAGTGGACTCTTACACACTCGTTCTACGCCAAGGCACTGGCTGTGAAACGGGTGACCTCAAATCAGGGCAAGAACACTCCCGGAGTCGATGGCATATTGTGGAAAACAGCCAAAGACAAAATGAAGGCCATTGCCAGCCTTCGCCAACACGGCTACAAAGCACAACCATTGCGCAGAACCTATATTCCCAAGAAGAACGGGAAAATGCGCCCTTTGAGCATCCCGACTATGGTTGACAGAGCCATGCAGGCATTGTACAAGCTGGCACTGGCCCCTGTCGCGGAAATCACAGCGGATAGAAACTTATACGGATTTCGGGAAGGCAGATCATGTGCTGATGCGGTGGCAGCGGCATTCAACAATATCTTGAGAGGCTGGGCAAATTATCACAGACACGTGGTATCATCGGATGTGTTCAGACGTGTGGACAGCTATGTCTATGAACAACTGTGGCGCATGCTCCGAAGAAGGCACTCTAACAAATCCAAGAAGTGGCTCTCAAGGAAATACTGGAGAGCCGCAGGAAAGAAAGGTGTCTTTGCTATTATCGTCAGATACAAAAACAAACTTAAATTATATCAGGTGATTCGGATATGCTCAATCGGTATCAGGAGGCATAGAAAGATCAAAGCAGATGCGAATCCTTATTTGCCAGAATATGGTAGATATTTCTGGATTAGACGGCATGTCAAGGAAGCGAAGCTTTGGCGGGAGTTGACAGCCAGACAATTAAGATTGGCTCTATACTGAGGATAACTGTCGGGTTACCCCAACACGGTAACCTTTGGAAATGCTTGAGCCGTATGACGTGAAACTGTCACGTACGGTTCTGAGGAGGGAATGGGACGGCAACGCCCCTGACCTATCCGGTGGCGACGGCGTTATTCGAGTTAATTATCATGTTATTATTTTTCAAAATTCAATTTATATTCCGTCGTCCTAATGTGCCCGAACCACGCCACATCCCTGACTACCCCGATTGACCGGAATTAGCGACGGCTACAAAAAAACAAGCCGTCAGTGCGCCGGTCATCGGGTTAGGCATTTTAAAATATGGAATCAGAAATCAAAAAGAGCTAAGAAGGTCATGTTTACGTGTTAGTATCGCCAATTAACGAATACGTAAAAATTGGTGGGACTGACTATATGCCCATCAAACGAATAAAAGAAATAAACGCATCTGATCCATATAAGAGTCTGGGACCGCGGTCAATTCACGACTTTCGTCAAGTGACAAATTGGAGAAAAGTTGAATACTCACTACATTATATATTCCGCAGTAAACCAGTATGGTATATATACCCATTATTATTTATACATATCCCTTGACAGTATACCATAAATGAGAGAATTTTGTTACTCCTTGGACATGAAGCATTTCCCTAATTTTTATTAGATAGCGTAAGAAAATTTCTTGACAATGTAGTTTTATTTTATTAAACTGGCAAAGTTAACGTTAAAGTTAGCGTTTAAGTTTCTGCTATTTTCTATGGAAATAATAATTGGTGAAAAAATCGTCCAATATAACTCAGACGCAGATTGCACACATACTGAATCTTTCTACTGTCACTGTATCCAAAGCATTGCGAGATCATCCGGATATATCGGCTGAAACCAAAGCAAGAGTTCAAAAACTGGCGGAAGAACTCAACTACAGACCGGATCTGATCGCCCGCGCACTGTCTTCACGTAAATCGAACATCGTTGGTGCAGTGATGCCGGAAATTGACCATACATTTTTCGCTTCGGTTATGAAAGGCATTCAGGATGTCGCCCAGGATCATCAGTATCAGATTATCCTGATGGTGTCAGATGAAGACGATCAGAAAGAACGGGAAAGTCTGCAAACCCTGATCTCGATGCGAGTCGACGGTCTTTTGATATCCATTTCTCGCAGCATGTACAGATATGATATATTAGACATGATTAAAAGCAAAGAAATTCCACTCGTATTTTTCGATCGCGCTCTCGTCGGTTCAAGCTTCAGTTCGGTGGTCGTCGATGATCGCCGTGGTGCATTTGCAGCAGTTCAATATGCCATCGGCCAGGGTTTTCGCAAGATCATGCATTTTACTGGTCCGCCCAAACTCTCCATCGCGGAAGAAAGAAAACGGGGATACCTGGAGGCCATGGTGAAAAGCGGGATTTCATACAAGGATGAGTGGATCGTTCCATGCGGCTGTTATGAGGAGGACGGGTACAGGGAATTTAAAGCGCTCATTCAGACCGGCCGGATTCCGGAAGCTGTTTTTACATTTAACGATCCGGTTGCCATCGGCATTTATGATGCGGCCAAGGAATCCGGACTTAGAATTCCGGAGGACATTGGCGTCATCGGTTTTTCAGACAACATTATCTCACGGTACCTTTCACCGCCTTTAACCACCGTTATGCAGCCTGCAATAGAAATCGGCAAAAGCGCCATGTCTCTGCTTCTGAATCAGATTCAAAACGGTCTGCCGCGTTCTCCAGAACAAATTGTGATACCGACACAACTTGTTGTTCGCAAATCCTGTTTGAAGCACGGATCAATACACAATCATGCGGACAGGAATGAAATGATATAAAGCAGATCATCAATCCATCAAAATAAGGAGGACACTCACGTGAAAAAAAGCAAATACTACAGATCTCACATTCTATTTTTTCTGTCACTATTGCTGCATTACAGTGTCTCTATATATGCCGGCAATACGGGGAAAATCGCCGGCAATATCATGGATGCAACCCAGAATCAGGCACTTGCGGGTGCGAATATCATACTCGAAGGCACTGAAATTGGTGCAGCAGCAGATCTTAAAGGACATTATACGCTGCTGAATATTCCTCCGGGGACTTACAGTATAAGAATCTCCATGATGGGGTATAAAGAGACCGTCGTGCAGAATGTGCGTGTATCCGTCGACCTGACCACTGACATCAGTGTTGAAATGGAACCCACAATCCTCGAATCAAAGGATGTGGTAACGGTCACGGCGGAACGTCCTCTGGTTCAGCGTGATATGACATCATCCCAGTCCTTCATCAACAGTGAAGAGATCAAGAATCTCCCTGTACAGAGTCTGAGTGATGTGCTTGAACTTCAGGCCGGTGTGGTGCGCGACGGAGATGACTTTCACATTCGGGGTGGCCGTGCAGGTGAAGTTTCATACTGGGTCGATGGTATTGCCACCAATGAAGTATACGGAGGCGGCAACGCGGTTACTGTCGAAAAATCGGCCGTACAGGAAATGCAGGTCATCAGCGGCACCTTCAATGCTGAATACGGCAATGCCATGTCCGGTATTGTTAATATGATCACCAAAGACGGGGGCAGCCGCTATGAGGGTGATATCACGGCTTATGGTGGAGATTATCTCAGCGGCCGGAAAGTCTATGCAGTGCTGCGCGATGTCATCACCTCAACCAATCCTCAGACTGATGAAACCATTGTAGAAGAGGATCTTGAAAATCCGTTGAAAAAATTGAATCCGGTTTATAATATCGATGCCAATCTGAGCGGTCCAGTGCCGTTCATGAAAGATCGACTCACCTTTCTGGTCAATGGACGGTATTTTTCACAGGAAGGCTATCAATACGGACGTCGATGGTATTATCCACAGGGAATTCAAGGAGACAGCACGTTGGTTCCGATGAATCCCTACACCTCATATTCAGGCATGGGCAAGCTGACATGCAGGCTCGGAAGCAACATTAAACTGAATTACAGTGTGTTTCTGAATCAGTGGAATTCTGATCATTATGTCAATGATGCCTCTCATACGTTCAAGTACATTCCGGACGGTACAATGGGCAAAAAAGGGGATGGACTGACGCATATTTTTGGTTGGAACCACGTGCTATCTTCAAAGACCTTTTATGAAGCACGTTTTTCAAATGTAAATAACCATTATGAACGGTATGTTTACGAAGATCCGGAACTCTATCCCTCTTATTTCATCAAAGTGCTCCCGGATTCGACCGAGCCCGTATATATCGCAGAGGTCGATCCATTATCGGATGAAGGCAAGACACTGCTCGAAGAATTGAAAGCGGATCAGAAACAGTATCAGTACGTGGTGAATCCGGATAACCGGGAGGGTTACATGCATCCGGATTCGCTTCGCGATCCGGCAGCCTACAGCTTCTGGCGGGCCGGCACCCAGATGGATCATTTTTACAGGACCACTTCGTACTGGATCGGAAAACTGGATCTGACCAGTCAGGTCACGCCCGCGCATCAGATTAAAACCGGTTTCGAGCTGCGGCTTCATGAACTCAGCATGAACAGTTATACGCTTCAGCCCAAACTGAAAGAGGGTCTGGATGAACAAATCGTGCCTTTTCAGCCCTGGGTTCCTCCGACCTCGAATATCTATCATCATAAGTATACCCGGAAACCCCGGGAATTTTCAGCCTATATTCAGGACAAGATCGAACTTGTCGACATGATTGTCAACATCGGAATACGGCTCGACTATTTCGATCCGAACAGCAACGTTCCGGTCGATCCGCGTGACCCCAATATTTACAATCCGTTCAAAGCTGAATACAAATACAAAGACTATATTGCGCCGCCGGATTCGATCAAGGGACCCGCAGTCGATGAATACAACGAGCAGTTCACGGAATTTTCAGCCGAAGAGCGGCGTGCGTTCATGCAGAAAAAGGCGGATACCAATGTACAGGTCAGTCCGAGACTCGGGATCGCATATCCGATTACGGACCGCGGCATCATCCATTTTTCTTACGGTCATTTCTTTCAGATTCCGGAGTTTCAGTGGATCTACAGCAATCCTGATTTCAAGCTCTACACGGGCGGCGGGAACACCATTATCGGCAACGCCAATCTGAAGCCCCAGCGGACCATCCAGTATGAAATCGGGCTTCAGCAACAGTTGATGGATCAGCTTGGTATGGATATCACATTGTTCTATAAGGATATCCGGGACTGGGTCGGAACCAGTCCGCTTGTGGATACGGACAAGCCCAGTGTGGCCTATTCGGTATATGAGAACAAAGACTACGCCAATGTCTATGGTTTAACCATGAATATCGACAAACGGTTTGCTGATTATTACAGCGCAGGTTTCAGCTATTCGTTTCAGGTCGCAGAAGGCACCTACTCAAATCCGGATGACGCCTATAATGCCATCCAGAACGAGAACGAGCCCCGCCTGACACTGATTCCGCTGAACTGGGATCAGCGCCACACAGTCATGGCTAATGTGACGGTGGGTATGAAAGGATGGATTATGACCATGCAGGGCAAATATCAGACGGGCCGGCCGTACACACCGAGCTTCACGCGCGGGGCTCAGATAGGCGGATCGAACTATATCGGTTACCGGGACAACAGTGCGCGCCTGCCTACGATCAAGACCCTCGATATTCTGTTACACAAACGGTTCACGATCGATTCTTTCCATTTCGGTCTGTTTCTGACAATTTACAACGCCCTTGATCATAGCGGGGAAACTTATGTCTATACAGATACTGGTACGGCAGAATACACCACCAATACCGATCCTGAGATGATTCCCTATGATTCGCAGCGGATTGGAACTGTCGAAGATCTGGTTCGTCGTCCGGACTGGTATATTGCACCGCGTCAGATTCAAGCAGGTCTGACAATCGAACTGTAAAACAAGAAACAGGAGAATCAACAATGAAACAGTTACTGAACCGATTGATCCTGCTGTGTCTGGCGACCTTTCTGGTTTCAGTGAAGGCGCAGACTCCCATGGATCAACTGCATGGCAATGAAAATTACAGTTACAGCGGCCTGCATTCAGGCAATCAGGTTCGCTGTAATTTTTACAATGACGGTATGGTCGGACGCCGGTATGTCAATCCGGACGATATCGGCGGAGAATGGCCCATCAACAGCGGCCATGATTACATGAATCAGATGATCATGTTTGTCGGCGGCGAGGTCAAGGATGAAAACGGCGAAATTAAGTATATTATCTCTGAAGGTAATGGATGTACGACGGGAAATTCGAATAATGCAGACTCCGGCGACTCGGGGCGGAACGGCGAGTGGTACTCCATGGCGCCACTGCCCGGATTCGCCAATGATACACCGCCGGAGGATATGAGTGAGGATCCCAGGGTGGCCATGAGCCAGTGGGAGTGGTCATGGCCCGCTGCATGGCCTGACAAATTCGAAGACATCATTGATCCAGGCTGGGCCGGCTCGTGGAACGGCTACTTCGGCAAGGATGTCTACAATGCAGACCAGGAAAGCTATTATGTCATGGACGACTACAACAACCGTGAATTCGCGTTTTATCCGGATTCGACCGACCTGCAACGCAGGGGTTTGGGTCTGAGAGGAACGGTCCGTGGATTTCAGTGGTCAAACGTGCTGGTCGAAGACATTCTGTTTCTTCTCTATGATGTTAAAAATATCGGAACCACGGATTATCAGAAAATGAACTTCGGTGTCATGTCAGGCCCGATCATGGGCAACCGGCTGGTCAGCGGCGGTGACGGCGGAGATGACGGCGGAGAGTACAGCCTTGAAATGGAAATCGGCTATCATCTCGATCAGGATGACATCGGCGCAGGCGGATGGAGTCCGGTCGGGTATCTGGGACTCGCGTTTTTCGAAAGCCCGGGAAATCCCTATGACGGCATCGATAATGACGGTGATGCGTCCTTTGGGACGGGGCCTGTCATCGATGAGTCCATGTTTGCGCCCAGAACCGTTCAGGCCAAGCAGGATATTGTGCTGATTGATTATAAAACGTATACGCGGCAGGTTATACCGATGCCGCCGGAGGGTCTGAATATTCCCTTTCAGGGAAGGATAGAACAGATTCTTCCGGGGCAGGAGCTTGTGGAAATTGAAAACAACCTGTTTGACGACAATCTGAACGGACTGATCGATGAAAACAACGGTTCCACGCTCGGTGAAGGTGAATCAGCGATCAGGCGATATCTGTATCTGGGACTGAAATATATCGATTATCTGACCGGAGATGGCACCGACAATATCCTGATCGATGAAAAGCGGGATGACGGGATCGACAATGACGGAAACTGGGATATTTTGAGTGACGATGTCGGTCTCGATGGCGTTCCCAACACCGGGGATACGGGTGAAAATGACGACCGGCCGACTTCAGGGCGAAATACGGATCTGCCCGGGGAACCACACATCGACAAAACAGATATTAATGAATCGGATATGATTGGTTTGACAGCATTCAATATCTATACACCATGGACACTTTATCCTTTGTCGGACGATGAAAATCTTTGGTTCGCTATTGAACCGGGTTATCTTAACGCTGTCGGCCAGTTTGGAGATACCGATATCATTCTGGGATCCGGATATTTCCCCCTCAAGACGGATCAAATCGAGCGATTTTCCCTTGGTGTGATTTTCGGAACAGACCTGGACGATATGTTCCGGAATAAGGAATATGCCCAGAAAACCTACGATGAAAATTATAACTTCTCGAAAGCACCGTATGTTCCAACAGTCACGGCCATTCCCGGAGACAATCGTGTTACCCTGGTTTGGGATGACATTGCAGAAAAGTCAGATGATCCGATCACAGGCGAAGATTTTGAAGGATACCGGATCTATCGTTCTACAGATCCGGGATTTAAGGATATGACACCCATTACGGATCAGTTCGGATCGGTTGCCTACCGGAAACCCATTGCCCAGTTTGACCGGAAAAATAACATTAAAGGCTCGGCAGACGTCGCTATTCGCGGTATTCACTTCTGGCTTGGCGAAGATACAGGCCTGCGGCATATGTGGATCGATACCACCGTGCAGAATGGTCAGTTGTACTATTATGCTGTAACCTCCTATGACTGTGGTTCTGATTCACTGGGAATCGCACCGACAGAATGCTCTAAATACATTTCCATTGCAACTGACGGGACTGTGGACAAGGGTAATAATGTGGTCCTTGTCCGGCCAGAAGCTCCCGTGGCCGGTTTTATTCCTTCTAGTCTTGACAACCTGAAACTTCTAATACGGCCAGAGGGTTATGGTACAACAGAGGGTAAAATCGGTTATACGATTATCGATCCCGATTCACTCAAGGAAGGGCACACATATCAGGTTTCATTTGAAGACACGATGCTGACAGCAAATATTGATGGCCTGAATCAGCTGACCCTGAAAACACTGAATTACACATTGAGAGATGTGACATCCGGAAAGGTCCTGATCGACCGTGGAACACAGATAGGCTACGGAGAAGATCAGCCAGTCACCGATGGTTTCCAGTTGAAATTTTATACGGATACTCTGATGGCTATGGATGAAACACTTTCGAGCTGGAACCGGGACGAGATTCATGCATTTACCTGTAAACCATACACCAGTTCACGGCAGCCCACACTCCTGGAACCCGCCGACTATTTAATCGAGTTCGGAGAGCCCGGTATCGGCATGTCGACCGCCTATGTAAGACAAACGAGAGAATTACCGGCAATATCCGTAAATTTTAGGGTTTTCCGATTGTTTCCGTCGGATACGGGTGAAGTGAAGGAGGAATCGCTGTTTGCTTTCAGGGAGCGTGATTTAGATGATGGCCGTTTCACCGGATTTTTAGAACGCTCAACGACCGTTGATGAAATCATTATTCTCAATGAAGACAGCATTGCCGGATTTCAAATCAGTTTCGATAAGAGCAGCTACGATACTCTGAAAGTGAATCCGGAACCCGGAGATTACCTGACAATCCGAATAAAGAAACCTTTTCTGAGCAATGATGTTTTTGAATTTACGATAAAAAAAGCCACTGTGGATGAAGATTTAGCCAAATCACAGATGGACCGGATTAAGGCCGTTCCCAATCCTTATATCATTGCCAATTCATGGGAACCCCTGAACCCTTATTCCAGCGGCAGAGGCCCCCGTGAATTACATTTCATACATCTGCCTGAAAGATGTACGATCAAAATATTCAACGTACGCGGTGATCTAGTGTCCACTCTGGAACACAATTCGCCTTCTATTATGGATGGCACGGCCATCTGGGATATGCGGACTGATGACAATATGGACATTGCTTACGGATTGTACATCTATCATGTCGATGCCGGAAATCTTGGTCAGAAAATCGGCAAATTTGCCGTTATAAAATAGGAGATCGTTCCATGAAAAGATACATGATAATTCTATGCGCTGTCTTCATATTCGCATTGCCATTATTCGGTCAGAATGTGACCAAGTCCGGAACCACAGCAGCCACCTTTCTAACTATTGATATCGGTGTCCGCGGATCCGGCATGGGGAGTGCGTACGTTTCTGTTGCAGACGATATCAATGCCATGTACTGGAATCCGGCTGGTGTAGCTCGGATCCGGGAAAATCAGGCATTGTTCGCGAATATTCAATGGATTGCGGATATTACATTTAATTACGCAGCCATAGCTGTACCGGCGGGCCCGCTGGGCACATTAGGGATGAATGCTGCGTTTATGTCTACCGACGAGATGATGGTTACGACCATCCAGGAACCGGACGGGACAGGTGAGACATTTCAGGTTGGCAGTTATGCTCTGGGATTCACTTATGCCAAAGAGCTGACCGATCGCTTTTCAATCGGCTTCAATGTAAAGTATATTCAGGAGCAGATTTATCACTCGATGGCCCGCGGTATGGCGATCGATGTGGGCACCCTGTTCGATACACAATTTCAGGATTTAAAAATCGGCATGAGCATATCAAATTACGGGACCAAAATGCGGATGTCCGGGCGTGATATGCTGATACAGTCGGACATAGATCCGCTTAAGAACGGTAACAATGAAAACATCAATGCCAATCTGCAGGCGGACACCTATAATCTGCCTCTGCTGTTCAGGGTTGGTTTAAGTGTGGATGTGCTGAAAGGATTGTACAAGAGTCATCTCATTTTATCGGCGGATGCACTTCATCCGAATGACAATACAGAAAGTGTGAACATAGGTGCAGAATATGCTTTCGATAATTTTGTGGCAGTAAGATGCGGTTACAAGAGTCTTTTCAAGGAAAACAGTGAAGAAGGGTTGTGCGTGGGTGGAGGACTCAATCTGAAAGTAACAGAAAATGCCTCATTGCATTTGGATTATGCCTGGGGTGATTTCGGGATATTGAAGGATGTGCAGAAATATGCGGTCGGACTGAGGTTCTGAATCCCATGATTTTTATTATAAAAAAAACCACAGGTTGTGGTATTATTAAGCGTTATACTGATTAAAACATTGTCCAATTGGTGTACTGTGAGTGTGATCCCAGTCGTAATATTGTCCCGAATGGCTGGCATGTACTGAGAGGTGAAGCAGGGAAAGAATTGGAAATGACGAACGGTATGGGTCAGACGGAAGTGGATGGTTATCTCTGGTGCTGTACCAATAAGGGTAGCAAACAGGAAGGCAATGAATCATTATGGCATAATGGATCATTAGAGAATGATACAGTTTTCTCTTTTAACAAATTGAAGGGATTTGTGGCTTTATCTCTGACGAAGATATTTTTAAAAATATTAATATACGATGAACTGGCGCAAGAGAAACATCACGGATATTTCACTTAAAAAAAGCACATTGTGTTTTTTTTAGCTTTAGAAATATTTACTTTCACAGATAGTTATTTTCCGAAAAATCAAAATGTTAAGTGCAACATCCGTGATGTTGCATATGGGCTGGTTGGGTGAATTAATAGTCCCGTTACGTGCGGAAGTATCACCTGTTAAAAATAATTCTTGACATTACCATTATAATTAAATAAATTCCGCTGAATTTCCAAAAACTATCAAGCATTCATTTATAAGGCTTGCCATGCATACTGTGGCGGATGTCTTTGAACCAGAAATTCAAATGGTTCAGACGGATCAATATGGTTTCACTGTTGATCTTATCGATGTTGAGACAGTGTGTATTGCTCTGATTAGTTCATGGCTGGCAAAAAAACTGCACGTTCCCTGAGAGATGAAGACCATCCGAAGTTATTACCAATAATAAAAGAATCCATTGTATTTTTATGCAATATCAACATACAGGCAATCGTATATAGAACAATTGCCAGGAGGGAAAGGCCATGAGACAGCGATATTTTATTTGTATCATCATCAGTGCTTTTTTAATGATGATATCATTCGCATGGGCTCAGCAGAATCAGCCACTCGCTCAAATCAGGGTGACTGAACAGGGTGATATCGAAATAATCAGGTTAAATAATCAATCAGAAATATCGGACATTCAGAATCAGAATCCAAAATCGTTGCGAAAATCATCCAAGGTGGATGCCTCGCCAGATTTGACTTATGTATTGTCAGAATGCAGTATCAGTTATTCGGCACCCAATTTAACCATCCATGTAAGAGTCATTAACAACGGTTCGTCAGCGTCGGTGGGCAGTATGGTAGGATATTATATCACCGGTGGTTATTGGGTAGATGAATGGTTTGATGACGATTATGTTCCACCATTGTCACCAGGAGAATATGAAGATTGTACGGATTCAGAGAATATGAGTTATCACACAGATTATCCGGGTTTCTATGAAATTTGCTTTCGAGTTGACTATCTGGATGATGTGGCAGAAAGTGACGAGACCAATAATTATTACAAATTTGATGGAACAATTCCAGTAGGCGATCCATATCCTGATTTGACAATTACAGATATCGAAGTTCTTGACAGCGAAGGACCTGAGATTAAATTTCAGGCAACCATGAAGAATATCGGCAACAAAGCAGCCGGATCGGGTTATAAAAATCTTTTTTATCTTTCGGAGGATAAGACTATTACGAGTGAGGACTATTATATATATGATTGGAATGTCGAGGATGCAATTGGTATCGATCAATACAAATACAGTTGGGAAATCATATCAACCATCAGCGGTGTGCCGGCCGGCAGTTATTATTTAGGCGTGATTGCTGATGGGAACAATGATGTTTATGAAATCAATGAGAATAATAATAAAGCCTGTGCGGCTTCTCCTATGATTAACATTGTCGACGAGTCCGGATTTTCAATTAACATCGATGGATTGAAGGACGATTTTTACAATACCCTGACCGGTCCCGACGACGGATACCTTCAGCTCCGCTCATATGCATGGAACGGAAACGGCATACCCGATAATGATGCGGATTTGTCTGCCAAGATATGGACGGCCTGGGATGAGGACTGGCTCTATATTTATGAGGAAGTCAAAGACAATGTCCTTTCCGGGAATTCAACCGATGTCTGGGCAAACGACTGCTTTGAGCTGAATGTTGATCCCCAGCCCACGAGTACAGCGAATTCAGTGTGGGCATGCAGATTAACGGCACTGAGTCAAGCTGCGGCAGGTGTTGTGGGCGATGACAATTTGAACACGATTTCCGATTCGGATAAGCAGTATGTGAGAAAAACCATATCAGGCGGATACGCCCTTGAGATGGCGGTCAAATGGTCTGCCATTCAGAAAAATTCAGAAACAGTGACTCCTGCGGTTGGAAATATATTCGGAGCGGCGATCAACCAGCATGACAATGACGGGAATGCAAGGCGTGATGCCACGGTTCAGTGGGCAGCGGTGATGAGTAATGACGTATGGCAGAATCCTGCTTATCACGGAACCGTCACGTTTCTTTCCGACAACAAACTCAAGTTCGAAGCTGAGAATCACTTCGAGGGGACGGCCAATCCCATTCCGTATGATGGAAGCGATTACAACCGGACGGATGTCCAAAAAGATGATATAAAGCCCCTTTCCTTCAATCTTGAACAGAATCATCCCAATCCCTTTAATCCCTCGACACGCATTTTATTCAGTATAGACAGTCCAAGTAAAGTGAGGATTGAGATTTTCGACCTTCTTGGACGCTGTGTACGGACATTTGGAAAAATGCAATGTTCTCCGGGGGCTCATGAAATGATCTGGGACGGAATGGACAGTAATGGACAATCCGCAGAGTCCGGGATCTATTTCATCGTGCTGACAAACAGTACCAGGTCTTTGTCAAAGAAGATGATCAAACTGGAATAAGCTCTGGTTTTAACCTGTGAGATAATTCTTAATATTTTGAGTACTGTATTCAGATGAAAAACGGATCAATCCCAGAGAACGCTTGATAATCAATCAACCTTGAATGTTGTCTCGTTTTTTTGCTGAGGTGAGGACGGACTATGGTGTGTGCGGTCCTGCACTATGCCTGTAATGCCAATGCGGAAATTGTATATGGTATATTGAAGGGTATCGGATTCCGTTGTATTCAGAACAGGTAAGACTGGCCGGTCCTGCAGACAGTTGAACAGATGCCGGGCGGCCAGTCT
>Ga0272441_10010960_pt1 | contig 13578 bp, 21 predicted proteins | sample SSMProp6N_FD_193582 | JGI IMG/M metagenome (GOLD analysis project Ga0272441, IMG submission 193582) | Marine sediment archaeal communities from Little Sippewissett salt marsh, Falmouth, MA, United States - SSM-Prop-6N | ecosystem: Environmental > Aquatic > Marine > Wetlands > Sediment ... | reverse complement strand
AAATGCCTTTCGTGTTCCATGTCTACTCGATCGGGCTCAACTTCATCGCACCCCCCGGCCTTCCCGAGCCCGAAGTTGCCGAGGCGAACTTCAACCCGATCGCGCACGTGCTTTTCGCCCAAACGATTCAGAATCACGTTGGGGTCAAGCTCAAGATCCGCGAAGACGAAAAGCTGAAAAACAACGGTATGCTCACACCCGAGGGGGCCGGCACCTATGGTAACGCGGTTTCGTTCGGCGGCGGTGTCAACACTTTGAGTGTTACCGCCGTCACTCCGGGAATGCCGAACCTGCAAAACCGTTTCCCCTTCCCCGATCCGATCGAAGTGCCCCGGGGTGCTACCTACTCGGTTGAAGTCGAGTTGAGCAAGTACGCACAAGACCTTTTGACGGCCCTTCCGGGCCCGTCTTTCTACGGATTCGACAACGGATCCGGCCCGGTTGCGATTCCGGCCCGGGCGATGGTCCGGTGTTCGCTCATCGGCAAGCGTGCGGTGCAACAACGCGGCGAACTGCACTACTAGATCGAAAACCCTCATCGCGGCGGCCGCCGCCCTGGTTGCGGCCGCCGTGTTTTTTTCAAGGTGTGATCATGCAAAGACAATTCGATGAAAACGATCCGCTGAGAAAGCCCAAATACATGCCGCGTTACTACCCGGTAAACGTACTTTTCGAAGTCGATCCGGGTACTGGCCAAGTGAACGCGGGGGCAATCTCGGCCGGTTCAGTGACGATCAACAATGCCGATTTTCTACTCCGGAAAATCACGGCAAATGTGATCGGGCTTTCCAATATCGACTATGCGGCCGCCGGTTTTCCGCCCGGTTCAAGTGCGCTCGATTTCAATGCGGGCCCCGTGGGCTGGACATTTAGTTGGCGCACGGATTCGCACGTTTACATGAGCGATCAATGTGACGTGATAGCGGCGATCGGTTCAAATCAAGACTACTTCGACACCCCGAGCCCCGTGATTTTGCGGCCCAAATCCACTGTTTCAATGGATGTCACATGTACACTTCCCCGGACGCAACAAACACAACTGCAATTCGTTTTGCACGGTATCGAACCGGCTGAAGCCTATCCCGAAAGGCTTTAACGATGTGGACTTTCCCCAACGATCCCCGCGAATACTTCGATCTCGGTGTGCATCTATCAGATCCCCGCTTGCCGGATCTGGTTCATTCGGTGCCGGGGTGGGCAGAAGACCAGATCAAAGCGCAAGCGGATCCGACAAGCCCACAAGGGGAACTCAAAAGCGCACGGTATCAAGATCGCCTTTGGTATCGTTCACTGTTGCCACATGCGGAGGGGCCACAATGGTATCCGCTTGCACGGTTTGACGTGGGAAGGGGCGAGATCGGGTTCATTTACAACATACAAACCCAGATCAACGGGTTCGGAGGTGACCCGGATCGGATCTGGTATCGCAACGCGGATCCGATCTCATGGCTTTATGAAATCCCTTTGATCACACCCGAGGCGGCCCCGGTTTGGCGGTTGGTTATCGAAAACCGCAACCCGAGGCGCACCCGCCGGCCCCGGCGGATCCAAGCGTTCACACCGGGCCCGCTACCCGTGCACCCGGACTTGCAACAATGGGCCGATGGTCGTTTTGTGCCGAACGGCGACAACTACCGGCTAAAGCTCATGATCCCCGAGGGAAAAACGGCCCGCCTTTGGCTAGGGTTGCCAATACCAACAATGCTAGAAGCGAACACACCCCGCTTTGCCTCGTCTCGCCTCATCGGCTTTACTCAGTCTTGGAGTGATAACGAAGAATCGAGATATAACGCACGGCGGGCCTGGTAGTGCCTTTCGATCCCCGGGTTGAACGGTGGCGAGAAACCGCCGCCCGGGTGTCCCCCAAGGGTTTACCCGTTGATCTAGTTCTCGCCTCGATTGCGCTTGAAAGCGGCGGGGCCCCGGGGATCTGCTCATCGGTGAACGCTTGCGGTTTGATGCAAGTCAAGCCCTCGGTTGTGATTCAGTACAACGCAAGCAACAAGCCGATCCCCTTCGAACGCATGCGGGGCAAATCCTCGGGGGAAGCGGCCGATCAAATCAGGATCGGATCTTGGTTGCTTGCGCACCATTTGAAGATCATGCACAAGGCCGATCCCGTCCGGGCACCTTGGCCGGCCGGCCCTTTGACACCTTGGCAAGTCATGGCCGCCGATCTGCGATATTCGCACGGCGGCGGGGCTTTCAACTCTCTTCGAAAAGGGGCCAAGAAAGCCGGATACCCGGACACCTTCGAAGGCTGGCGAGACTACCAAAGCAAAGAGCGGCCGAGCTGGACAAGCGAAAAGCCGTTTTTTCATGCGTGGGCCGTGTGGGCGGCGGCAATGGACGGCGGCGGCAACCGTAAGAGCTTACTTGCTCGTTACCAGGGCCCCGCCGCCGCCCCGCCGGCGGTCACACCCGCAAGCAAAGCCCCGGCGATTGATCGAAAGGGCGGGGCCGGGGTTTTGCTTGCTCTTTTTGCTTTCGGTTTGTTCGCCTCTACACGCTGAATTTTTCTTTTTGCTTTCCCGTTTGTATACCGTTTGGTATACATTTTCATTGAAGGGGGAAGCATGAAACACCGCCTAGAACATGAGTTGATAACCGTTGCCTACCAGGCCGAGCACATGCGGCCCCGGGTGGCCGCCGCTTTCGAACGGCTTGAAGACGGTATCGGAAACAATGAAGACTTGATCGAAGCGGCCCGGCATTTCCGCGAAATGGGGGAACACATGGCCGCAAAGCACCTTCGCAACGTCGTTCGAAAGTTGCTACTTGCAAAAATGGTTCTCCTGGTTGTTGCCGCCCTGGTTGTCGGTTGCGGTTCGGTTGACAGTGATCCGCTAGACTGTGATCCGGCCGAGTGCTCGGCCGATTGTCTTTCGATGTCCTACGGTGCCGGCTTTTGCTACGCACCCGGCAACGAAACCAACGATCTAGAGTGCTGGTGTTTGGACCCGAGCCCCGGGCCGGCCGCTTGTATCGACGGGGATCAAGCGTGCGAAGAAAACCGGGTTTATCATTGCGAGAAAAACCGATGGAACCTAGCCGGGGACATATGCAACCCGGCCGATCAACAGTGCCGAGAATACCTAGCACCGGGCCCGGCCGGGGGCCTGGTAAACCGTGCGCACTGCATAGAAAGGGGTTGTGTTGAAGAGACAAACGACAATCAGAATTGAAGAAGAATTGCTAGATGGAATCGACGATATCGTCGATCGAACACAGTACAGATCCCGAGCGCAAGTCATGGAAGTGGCGATCGAAAAATTCCTAGATGAGTATGAACGCAGACAACGATCGGGCGGCCGGATCACTTACAAGGTGGGCGGCCGCACGGTGCGCAAGGGCCCGCGATGAAATTTCGAAAAGGGGATCGGGTTGTGGTCCGCACATGCCCGGGGACCGCCTATTCTGGCCAGCAAAACAAGCCGGCAACGATCGAACGATACGATCGCACATGGCCGCATATCGTTACGGTTCGCCTAGATGATGATCCCGGTTATGAGTGGCCGATCTGCGAAAGCTACTTAGAAAGGTTGAACGATGAAAATTGATTTTCTGGAACATGAAACCCAGCACGGGCGGCGGTTTGGTTTTCAGGTTGTCGACGAGGACGGCCGATTGATTGCCACGATCGATCCCTCGTTTGGTATCAAGGAATTGACCGAAATTTCATTTGAACTTTACGAACTTTTGGAGCGGGTTTTCACTCGATACCACTTCGATCCCCAATACTACGAAAACCCCGAGGCACAAGCGCACGTTATCGCGGCGATCTGGGCACACTTGAACGGGGATCCGCACAAGATAATCGACGGGCAAGAAATCGAAGAAACCGAAGACACCGAAGAAACAGAAAACCAAAACCAGATCAAAGAAGATATGGATTCTGTTTTCATGAGCGAGATCACTTCGATCGAATATTCCGAACCTGTAGACAGTGACAACCAGGGCCGGGGCTTTTATGAGATCCACTCAATACAGACCCATAACGGCCATGTTCTAAAGGCTTGCGAGCGGTTGATCGATGGGAAAAGGGGCTGGTTTTTTCGACTCGAAAAGCCGATCGATGGTCCCCGCACCGAGATCGAATTGATAAAAGAAGCAGTCGCAACGATAGAAAAACGGGCAGAAGAAACACCGTGGGATGAGCCGGATTTTCAATGATGCACCGCCGGCAATACAGCTTGAAAGATCAACTGGATTTCATCGGCGGGGATCTGACTTCTTTAATGGAAGACTTGGCCGATCTGATCTCGGATCTGGAAATTCAAAACAATCGAAAGTTGATCGCTTTTCTGTTGCCGGTGCACATGAGCATCCGATCGGCCCACAAGTTGATCGGGGCAATTTTGGCCGGCTTCAAACAGACAACCGCAACCGAGAAAAAACCAGATTACACAATCAACTAGGGGCAAAAATGGAAAACTTGAAACCGCTTCAAAAATGGAAAGTGAAGCCGGGGACGGATCAACCGAAAGCCCGATCCGCTTGGGAAGCGTGCGAAAGCGAAGCGGACGGGATCAACCTGCTTGTCGATTATGGAAAAGGCTATTTCGGCGCAAACGTGACGACAAGCGGTTACACCTTGAACGTACTACTTGATCCGCTCGGCAATTTTTCACCCGATATCAAGACCAAGCGATCGGACGATTGCGGGGCCCTGGACGATCTCAGGCTTATCGCAAAATACAACATGCAGTGAACCGCCCCGAGGGGCCTAGCGAAAGGAAAAACAATGTACGAGTACATCGAAAACCACCTTGAACAACTTGCCCAGATTGCCGGGGGTGTCGTGGGCAGTCTAGCCGAACTTGGCGATCTGGCCGATGATAACGACATGACCATAACCGGACGAGAGATCGCCCGGACTCGCCGCAAATTTCAGCACGCGCTTGAAACCTTGCGAGAATTAGAAGTTGAAGAAATAGACGAAGACGAAGACTAGAACCCGCCCCCCCCCGTGGGCGAGAAGTAGAGACAATGAACAAAGAAGAAATGATATCGAAGCTGATTAAACTTTGGAGAATTCGAGAAAGAACGCTTGCCAATTCAGCTAGGGAACTGAAACGACTTGACGTTGATCCCGAACAACCGATCCTTCAAGCAATCGAGGCTACAGCCGCCGCGATCGGGCAATGTGCGGACGAACTAGAAACGGGCGATCTTTCCCGTATTGAGGAAATACTAGACCGGCTTATTTAAGCCGCCCGTAAAGGGACATTACCGGCTATCATTGCCCCATGAAAACGACTCGGGACGAAAACCCAAACCAGATCGAAATTGATGAGAGAATAGCAAACCGAAAACCGGCTATTTCAACCGCTCAACCCCCCGAGCTGGTAGCACTCAACAAAGCACTGATAGAAGCCTCGATATCGAAAAGCACCCGGGCGGCATATGCGCGAGACTGGAAAGCGTTCATCGAATGGGCCCGCTCGGCCGGTGTGCAACCGATACCGGCGAGCGACAAAACGATCGCGGCCTATGTCACCTATCTAGTCAGTCTCGGCCGCAAGCCGGCAACGATCGATCGGGCAATGACCACGATCGCAAAAGCACACCGCTTGCTTGACTTCGAAAGCCCCACCCGGGGATCGGTTGTCGAAGCGACCAGAAAGGGCCACAAGCGCACCGTGGGCACTGCTCAAAAGCGGGCCCGGCCGCTTACCTTGGATCATGTCGTGCGTGTTCTCTCGGCCCTTCAAAGGCTACCAGGGCCCCGCCGGCACCGCGATCGGGCCCTGGTTGCGCTCGGGTGGGCCGGGGCCTTGCGGCGGGCCGAGCTGGCCGCCGTGCGGTGCGAAGATTTAACCGAGCAAGCGGCCGGCCTGGTTTTGCGCTTGCCGAGATCGAAAACCGATCAAAGTGGGGCCGGCGAATATGTGGGGATCCCCTTCGGGGCCGTGTTTTGCCCCGTGTCACTTGTGCGGGAATGGCAAGCGGCCGCCGGCATCGACTCGGGGCCGCTTTTCCGCTCGCTTCGAAAGGGTGGACGGATCAACGATCGGGGAATCGACGGCCGAGCGGTTGATCGAATCGTAGCAGAAGCGGCCGAGCTGGCCGGTTACAGCGAGCGATACAGCGGGCACTCGTTACGGGCCGGCATGATCACAAGCTCGGCAACGGACGGCATAGCCGATCGGGTTGTCATGACTCACACCCGGCACCGTTCGGCCCGGGTGTTTGCCGGCTATGTTCGGCCCGCGTCCGTGTTTCAAAACAACCCTGTTCAAGTGTTGCTAGGCTCGATTCCCGATCCCAACGATCAAGATCGGCCCGCCGCCGGCGAGCTTTGATCGCCGCTTCCCACAAGATCCGCTCATCGGGATCGGCCGGGATCTCGGCCGGGGGCTCGGGGGCAACGGGTCGGCCGGTGCCGGCGGTGCCGGCGATCGAATTCGTAATTTTTTCGAGCAATCCACCCGATACAATTTCGGCGGTTTCATTTTTTCGTGTCTCGCAAACCCCCGCTGTTACTGCTTGCATCGTATCGACGATATTTTGAGCTCTTTCTATCGGGTGGGGGTTGCGAAGGGCCGAGATCAACGCGGGCAAAATCTCGCGTGCATGGTATTCACGTTGATCAATCCCCATGCCGGCCCAGCGAGATCGCCAGTATGACCAATCGATCCCCGAGTGCCCGCCGCCCTGCTTGATCTCTCGGTTTGCGATCGCGGTCAAAACCGGCCGCAACTTGCCCGGGCAAACACACCGGATCGAATACACGATCGGATCGTGCCTCTCGGGTTTGGTTTTTTTATCGCAACGATCCCGAGCTGGCTTTGAAACCGAAGAATCGATATCGACGGGTGCGGGTGCGGGTGTGCGCGGTTGCTTGTTACTATTAAAAACCAGGGGATCGGATCTAACTATAGGGGTTGATCTTTCCCTTTCTGACGATCCCCCGGCGAGCGTTGCCGGTGTGGTTTTATGTGGGATAGTTTTTGGGATCCGCTTCAACTTGTCTCGGCCTAGATACTCGGCCAGCGAATCGAGCAGATCGATTTTCAAGCACCCGCCGTGCCTATACCGGCGGCGGCGAACCAAACCCCGCTTTTCAAGGTCTTCGATCGCGGATCGGGTTGTCCGCTCGCTGTATCCATGCCCGGCCCCTCGCTCGGCCAGCTCAACCAGGGCGGCAAGGTTGACTTGTAACAACGCGGCCCCGGCCGCATACAGGGGCAAGATCGCTTGAAGGATCCAAGCCTCACGGTGCGAAAATCCCGAAAGGTCATAACGGCCGAGTGTTGAGCCGTAATAGAAGTTTCTCAGATCCCAATTAGTGAACGTCCGGCGTATATTTAAAGCAGTGTTCACGGGGCAACCCTTTCTTGACCGGCGGGCAGAAAAGGGTTAGCTTTCCCTTGCGGCCCACCCGCGAAAAGACACCTTCAATACAGCTTGGCGGCATTCTTGAAGGTGTCGTGCGTCCGGCACAACAGATCGTCAACTGATTAGACATTGACTCACGATATGATCCGATCCCACTTGTGATCAAGTCAAAGATCGCGGGTTTGGAAAATTGGATCATGTGCCCACCCTAGAAAAAATAATGGTGAATGGCCAGAAAACGGGGTTAGATAGAGCAGTTTAATGGTGTTTAAAGGGGGTGCGCATGGCACGAAACAGGAATAAGGGACGATCTCAGGGGCAGAAACAGGCCGAAAACACCGCTCAAACGGCCGGCAAGGGGCCGCAAAGCCCCCCGATCGATCTTTTCGATGAACAGGATGCAAACGACATTCAAGCGTTTCTAGCCGATTTTGCGGGGGCTGGTAGCAAAGCGAGCCTTTACAGGAAAACCCCGCTCAACTGTAGCGGGTTCCTCGAAAGCTATCCGCTAGACTCGGCTTTGAACATCGAAAGCATAAAAGAGGCGTGGGGGGGCCGTGATTTTCTGTTGCGCATACTTGACCAGCACGGCCGAGTGATAGGCACACGCTCTTTTAAAATTTCGGACGTGCCCCGGGTTGACGGTGTTCCGCTATCAGCTCACATCGAATACAAACGCGGCGGGCATGTTGTGAAACACGATCCGAACACAGAAGTTATTCAGAACATGCAATCTCAGCTTGAAGCGGCGAACCGCCGCAACAATGAACTAATGCTCCAGATGATGAAACAGCAGACAGATCACACGGCGGCAATGATCGCGGCGGCGGCGGACAAAAGCGGCAGTCAAGCCGATCCGATGGAAACAATGCGGGCAACCTTTTCTCTTTTCAACGAAATGAAAGCGTTCACCGATGAGCATTCACCCGAGGGGGGCGGAGCCGATGACAACGGGATCAACTTCGGGGAGATGTGGCAAATGTTCAAAGGCGAACTTGAAGAGAGAAAAAAGATCCGCGATGAGCCCCGGCCGCCGTTGAAATTGCCCGGGGGCACCGCAACCAAGACACAACCAAAAGCCGAACACAACCCGCCGGCGGCGGCCAGCTCGGCCGAGCCGGACCCGCTGAACCTTGCCGACAACCAGGGCGGCGAAGACTTCGAAGATGAGATCCCGCTAGATCAAGAATTGGCCGATCTCGGCCCCGAAGAAGCGGCCGCCGTGGTAGCGGCCGCAATGAATCGCTTTTCCCCGGCCGAGCAAAAGGCGGCGATCGATGCAATGATGAAAGCAGAAAACCAAACACTTGACGAAAATAAAACGGGATCAAATAATAAAGCCGATCTCACTGTGCAAGGGGGCGGCAATGGCGAAGAAAAACAAGATCAATGATCCGATCGAAAAGATCGAAAAACCCACACCACAAGCGAGCAAGCCGGTTTTGACCTATGAACGCATCAAGGCTGGTTTGAAAAGCTACCAGGAAAAGCACGCCAAGAAAAAGCCGGTCTAATGCCGGCACAATTGACGGCTGTCAACGTACCGATCAACCGAGCAAACCAGCTCGAAAAAACGGTGCGATTGATCGGGCAAGGTATCCGCAACGGTGCCGAGTACCAGCCTTTGCGCTTGCATGCGGCAAGGCTGGCGACAACCGCCGGCCGAAAAGACTATTTCGGCCAATTGCGGGCCCTGTATGACGACTTTTTGAAAAGGTGGCGTTACGTCCGGGATCCCCTCGGGGTGGAGACTGTAGCAACGTCCGGGCCCGCCGTGTGGGGCATAACGGCCGGGGCTTATAACCAGGGCGGTAAAGGTTGGGGCGATTGTGACGACGCGACAACCTATCTAGGGGCCGCCGCACGGGCGATCGGCCTACCAGTGCGGATCGTTACGATGAGCAACCCCGGGTCAAAACGGATGAGTCACGTTTACCCGGAAATCGAGATCCCCGGCCGGGGTTGGATACCGGCGGATCCCGTTGCTCATCCGTTACCCGTGGGGGGTGCACCCCCGGCCGGGGTGCGGGTGAGATGGAACCTAAACGGCCAGCAAATAGGGGCAACAATGAACAGGTATCAAGACTATGTTGACGGTTTGGGCGGTGCGTATATGCCGGCTTATGTCGAGCCGCCGTTAGGTGAAACAGAAGACTTGCAAGGTTTGGCCGATACCGCCGGCCAAGGTTGGCAAGAAAGGGAACTGTCCGATTTCGGCTTGTGCGGGATGGACGGGCAGATCCCCGAAGACATGATCGAAGAAATGGGTTTTGGTGCCTATGTCGAGCCGCTCGGCATTCTTGGCGGCGGGGCCTGTATGGCAGAAGTCGAAGCGGACACCCCCGAAGGCTACGCCATGACACCGCTTATAGAAGTGGGCTTGCTCGATTATGCCTACCTTCAAGAAAACGGGCGGCCATATGATGGTATGGGGGCAGAAGACCCGGACGGAAACTATTACCGCTGGACAACTACCACGGACGGACTCGGCCGCCGGCGATCGTTCTTTCGTCGCATCTTCAAAAGAGTCCGCAAGGGGATCCGCAAGATCGGACGCAAGATCAAGAAAGGGGCTCGCTGGCTTCTGAAAAAGATCCCCGGGGGAAAGTATCTTTTGCGGTTTGGTCGCAAGCTCAAAAAAATCGCCATGAAGATGGTCAAACCCTTGGCAAAACTGGTTGGCAAGGCCGCTCCGTTTCTAAGCAAGATTGCCGCTTTTGTGCCCGGCTATGGACCCGCGATCGCGGCCGGTTTGCACACCGCCGGCAAGATCGCAAAGGTCATGAACAAAGTTGGAGTGAAGCGCAAGGGTAACAAGCTGTCTTTCAAAAGCGGCCAGCAAATGAAAGCCTTCAAAGCCGAAATGAGAAAGGCCGCCCGGGCCGAAAAAATGAGGCTGAAAAGGGGCGGCGGGGGTGCGCCTCGATTGCGGCGGGCAACAGTCTGAAAAAGGGGGGGGCATGTTTGGCACCGCATACAATCGCGGGTTGTTTGCGGCCGATTATCGGCCGAGCAAGGCCGAGATCGCCGCAAAGCCCACCCCGGGCAAGTTCTATCAGACAAAAAAAGGGGATTCGGTTTGGGTCATAGCGAAGAAAGCCTATAGCACACCAAAACCCGGGATCTTTTGGATCAATGATTCGGAGTGGAACAGCCACATAAGAAAGGGAAAACCGGGATGGACTGCATATAAGATCAAAGGTCTTCAAATTACCGCACACTATGATCCGAGCCGGGCCCCGAGCCCCTACGGATCCGGCAAGGCTTATCCGCTTCTGTGGATACCGGCAACCGCCGGCGATGAACCGGAAGCCTTGCCGCTACCAGGGCCGCCGCCGGCGGCCAAAGAATGCCCGCCGTGTGAACCTCGCATAATCGAAAAGCGGGTTGAAGTGCCGGTGCCCGGCCCCGAGCGGGTTGTTGAAGTTCGGGTGCCCGGCCCCGAGCGGGTTGTTGAAGTCAAGGTGCCCGGCCCCGAGCGGGTTGTTGAAGTCCAGATCCCCGGCCCCGAGCGAATCGTTGAAAAGCGGGTTGAAGTGCCGGTGCCCGGCCCCGAGCGGGTTGTTGAAGTGCCGGTGCCCGGGCCGCCGCGAATCGTTGAAAAGCGGGTTGAAGTTCCGGTGCCGGGCCCCGAGCGGGTTGTTGAAGTGCCGGTGCCCGGGCCGCCGCGAATCATCGAAAAGCGGGTTGAAGTGCCGGTGCCGGGCCCCGAGCGGGTTGTTGAAGTGCGGGTGCCGGGCAAAGGCGGCCGCGAATGGACCACACTTCAAAGCGTAGGCTTTTGGTCCGCTGTTATTGCCGGTCTTGCTCGCATGGGGGACTAGATGAAAACCAGACAACCGACACCGGCCGAGATCAAAGTTGCCGATCGATATCGAACCGCGATCCGCGAAGGCCGATCGCAAATCAACGGAATGCTGGCCGGCTTGAACCTGCTTTCACAGGCCGAACAATTCCGGCGAATACAGGTTGACGCGGGGGCACTGTTGCCGGCCTTTTCGCCGCCGTTCGTGACACCCGGCGATCGGGATGCACCGCAAGCTATACTTGATTCTTGGAACAAACTGGAAGCGGGTTTATCAGGGCTTGAAATCAAGCAGTTTGCCGCCCAAATAGTCACGAAACCGGACGGGCAAACCGATCTCAATATCATCGCACCGCCGCCGGTTATCGAAAGCGAGATCGAAGGGCTCGGGGGCTGGTTTGTCGTCGCCCTGGTTGTTGCCGGGGTGGCCTACGTTACGCACTGCATAACGGACGCAGACAAGACCCGCACCGAAGCGAAGAAACTAGCCTATCAATACTCCGATCGCCTTGCGGCAATCGATCAAAAAATGGCGAAAGCACCCGAAAGCGTGCGGGCCGCCTATGCAGGATTGAAAAAGAGCACCAATTACAAAAAAGAAGAATCCTTGCTTGATCGGATTGTGGGCGGGGCAAAGGGGATCGGTGTCGGTGCCGGGGCGGCGGTTGCGATCGGTCTTTTACTGTATGGGTTTTCAAGGCGATCAAGATGAGAGTACCGAAGAAAACCGCCTTTCTCGCCTATGTCGATTCGCTCGTTTTGACGGATCCGGCCGGGGAAGTGATCCGGCTTTCGTGGGCACATGACGAAGCGGGGCTTTTCACGAACGGGGCACAAACAAACCTTTTTATTCTACCGCTCAAAACTCGAAAACGGGTGCCGGTGCCCGCCGGCGGAAAAGCTCAAAAAAAGGCTTTTGAATCGTTCTCTTCGTGGGAATCAAACGAAGCGATCGAACTTTCGATCCCTGATAACCGCACCCGTTTGGGGGTGTTCGGGTGGGCAATAGAGATCCGCTACTACTCGGACAAATGGACGGGCAAAAGACAACTTTACTCGCACGACTATCGAACGAAAGTCGGAGTCTACAGCGATCGCAAAACCGCGAAAGGCTCGCGGGTGTGGGGTTTGCGAGCGAAAGCCGGCGGCCGTTTGATAAGTGAAAGGGGATTGATCAAATGAAGTTGATCGCACTCAACCCAAGAAAAAAGGCCGCAAAGAAACGGCCAGCAAAGAAGAAAGCCGCAAAGCGCAAGGCGGCGAAAAAACCGGCCGGCCGCAAACCGGCAAAGAAAAAGGCGGTCAAGCGAACCGCGAAAGCAAAGGGGGCCAATATGGCAAAACGAAAGAAAACAACGCGGCGGCGGCCAGCTCGCAAAAACCCGAGCGCACGGCGCACCGTAAGGCGGGCCCGGCGGGCCGTTGGTATGCTCGGCCCGGTCGAAGGGGCCGCAAAAAGCATGCTTCCCATGTTCGCGGGCATGCTTTCGGCAAAGGTCGTGCAACGCAAGTTCGGCGGCGGAAAAAGCGAGCTGGAAAACTGGGAGTGGAAAGACTATCTCATGGGTGCATTGGGCACCGCCGGCGCTTCCGTTCTCTCGAAATCCGTTCTCAAACTTTCGGCCGCTCAACAACAAAAGGTTTTGGAAGGGGGCATGTTCTTTCTTCTCTCGAAAGCCCTGCTTACTGAGCTGGTGCCGATGAGCGACACCGCGAAAGAGTGGTTAGGCGAAGACGGCCGCACATGGCGAGCCGGCGATCGTTACGTCAACCAGGGCACGGGTGAAACATTCGTTTTGGGCGAGAACGGCGAATGGTACGACCAGACCAACGTGCGCGGGATCGGCGGCGGATACGATGAGCCCCGGCTTGTGGGGGCCGCGATCGAAGACGAGGACAACGAAGTCATGCTTGGGGAAGGTATGACACCCGTCACGGCCCTCGGGGAAGGTATGACACCCGTCACGGCCCTCGGGGGGTTGCCGGCCTATCCGCAAGGCATCTTCTAGGACGGAAAAAAGAGAGAAAAAAACAGGCCGCCGGCAAGGCGGACAATGAAAGGTAAGAACAATGCCAGAATATCAGATCGATCCCAAGGGCCCGGACTATCGCAACGTAACTGAGTATTACGAACTGCACGACACCGTTTGCATTGGTTTCAAGTCGTCCCCGGACGTTGAAGAAAGGGTGCCGGGCTGGTTCCCGAGTTACAACGCTTTCGGCCAGAAAGCCACGCACACGTTTTTCAACGTGCGGAACATCGGGGAATCTCAGCTCGCATACAACAACCTCGACACAAAAGACCAAATGCCTTTCGTGTTCCATGTCTACTCGATCGGGCTCAACTTCATCGCACCCCCCGGCCTTCCCGAGCCCGAAGTTGCCGAGGCGAACTTCAACCCGATCGCGCACGTGCTTTTCGCCCAAACGAT
>Ga0272441_10010959_pt1 | contig 13579 bp, 7 predicted proteins | sample SSMProp6N_FD_193582 | JGI IMG/M metagenome (GOLD analysis project Ga0272441, IMG submission 193582) | Marine sediment archaeal communities from Little Sippewissett salt marsh, Falmouth, MA, United States - SSM-Prop-6N | ecosystem: Environmental > Aquatic > Marine > Wetlands > Sediment ... | reverse complement strand
GCCAGGTTGCGAGCGATCCGGATGTCCTGTGCAGGGAAGGCGGGCATCATCCCACTCCTCATCAGAAAGACTTGCTGTGAGTCGTACCTGTTCGGCGTTGCCGTGTCCACCGTCGATCAACAGCCGAAGGGTTCGAGTGGTGGCTACGGGTGCCACTGGTCCCCCGGGGCCGCGCAGCGGGCACGCGGACCAGTGCGCCGTTTGCCCTTTGGCCCCGCCGTCGGTGCGCGATACGGAAGCCAACGACCACTGGTCCTCCCCGAGACTGATCCCGCATCCGCGGTCTCAGCCTTCCGGGTTGAGACCAGTGGCACCCATGGCCTTTCGGCCGCGTTCCTGACGGCACTCGTGAGCTCTCATGTTGTGAGATGCACGGACCACCCACTGAACTGGCTCTGCGCACAGCGGCACACGCCAAACAGGTGCTGTTGGTCTCACAGCAAGGCGGCCTCGTGACCTTCACCATCGCGCGAGCTTGGGCGCATCAGGCCTTGGGGCGTCGGCCGGGCCACAGGTAGCGGTAGAAACCGTGCCCCAGCACCACGGCCAGGAACAGTGCGTTGCGCGGCAGCGCCCCCGGGGCGAAGTAGAACGGGCAGCGCACCTTCGCGCCTGTTTCTTTGGCCTGGGCGACGGCCTTGCCGAGGGCCTGCAGCCAGCGGACGCTACGTGGCCACTCGGTGATCCCTCGCACCCAGTCCTCGGGGATGGCCTCGTGCCCCAGAGTGGCTCCGGCGATGCCTCCCAGGATTGCTCCCGTCGTGTCGGCATCGCCGCCAAGCGCCAGGAGCTTCCGCAGGGCCGCCCCGAAGCCCTGCTCTGTGTGCAGCCAGCAGTGCAGCACGGCCAGCAGTGTGTGGTAGCAGTACCCGCCGGGGCCCCGGGGGAAGAGCGCCGATAGCGGCTCCGGACCGCGCACGCGCTCGAGCAGCGCCGCCAATTCCTCATCCGCATCGGGAATCAGCTCGCACAACTCCTCGATCACCGTAGTCGCCTCAACGGCAGCCTCCGGGTTGCGCCGGGTGAAAGACGCGGCCAACGCTACGGCGAAGGCGGCGCGCTCGGCCTTGGGGTCCGTATGGGTCAGACGCGTTGAGGCCGCCACGAAGCTGCGCATTGCGTCGGGCCTATCGGCGAACAGCAGGCCGATGATGGGGGCTCGCATCATCGGGCCGTTGCCCGCCGAGAAAACGCCGCTACGGTCGGGCGGTACGCCCAGACACAGTCGCAGGCATGAGCGTGCCGTAGCAAGACCTACGCCGGCAGGGAGTGCCACAAGCCACCATCTCAACCGCCAGGCGAGGTTATTGGCGAAGCCCTCGGGGTCCTCGGGCACCGCCAACAGCGACTGGGCCGTCATGGCCGCGTGCTCTGTATCATCGCTGACCATGCCCCGGCCCGGGAGGAAGCAATGCCTGAGCTCACGCCCGTATAGTGCCTGGGCCCTCTGAGGCGAAAGCCCCTCTCTGGGCAGCCCCAGGGCATCACCCACCGCCGTGCCCACAAGGCACCCTGTGAAGGCGCTGGCCTTCTCTATCGGTGTCGCCGGCATCGTGTGTCAGTGCCTGCCCTTCCGCGCTTCAGCCTGTGGACCGGACCATGAACACGCTTACACCGCCCGACGGTACGCTGTACTTGATGCCTTCCGAGGCATTTTGTTGCTCTCGCGAGAGTAGTTCATCGGCGCGGGCCTCGGGGAGCTTGCTCCGCCAGCCGATGGCGCCCTCAACCGTCTTATCCGTGCCGTTGAGGACGAAAATGGCGCGCCGATCCTCGAGCCGGTAGGCGAAGACATCGCACTTTGTCAGCTCCTCAGGCAGCGCGAGTTCATCCGCGCAGTCCTCGCCGTCCAGGACGATATCCTCGGTCTGTGAGGCCACGTAGGCGACGGTGTCGATGGCTGCGTAGCCGGCGGCGTCGAGGACTTGAAGGTACCACACGTAAACCCCGTGGCCGCCGCCGGTGAGCATGGCCCACATCAACCGGCGTGTGAAGTAGCTTGCCGAGGGCAACTGCCAGTTGAGACGCAGGAAGTTCTCGATGAACATCTCGCCGGGGACAAAGGGCACGTCGCCAAGGGCCCGGCGGGTGTCCGTCAGCTCGCGGTGCTGGCCGAAGTACCCGGCGCTGCCGAAGTCTAGGAAGCCGGCCTGGCCGAGCAGCTCCCAGTCGGTGCTGTAGCCGGCCCGGGTGCCCAGGGGCTGCCCCGTACGGTCCGCCTTGGCGGCCGCGTTGTGGTAGCCGCTGTAGTAGCCGCAGACAGCCGACGGGTCGGCGCGCCGCACGGCCTGACTCACCAGCTTCGCCCACTGGGTGCTCTCCCAGCAGCGGAAGTCCACCCACTCCTGGGGGTATTCCCGCACGATGATCTCGGGCGTCAGTTCGACATCCTCGGCGATCCCCGCCTGCTTACGAAAGCGTCTCATCGTGGCGGGAGAGTGTAGGTCGCCGTAGGCCACGCCCTTGTGCAGCGCCCGCTCTTCGATGTCGTCAATGAAGATGTCATACCGCTTGGGCGTATTCTGGCGTCGGAAGAAGTCGGCCAGGAACCGGATCACCGCCTCGTGGTTCTCCAGAGCCCAGCAGTAGGACATCTCATCCTCGACGGGCTTGCCGTTGGGTCCCCGGCGACGGGCTTCAGGGAACCGGTCAAGGACGGCTTGCTTGCCACTGCTGATGTGAACGGCCCCGGCCCGGCCGCCGCGGCTTCGGAAGAGCGCAATCTGGCCCTCATCGCTCACCGGCCACGGGTGCATGCGCAGCAGTTCATTCATCCCGCTCTGGCGGCACAGGTCCACGATGGCCTCCCTGTAGGCGGGGTTCTCGTAGCCCGTGTAGATGAACGCTCCAATGCGGGTGCGTCTGGGCACGGCGCTGTGCAAAGGCGGCAGGATGGTCATCTCGAGGGTGCTCTGGGGCCACTCGTGGGCAGCGTCGGGTGTGCTGAGCCGCACATCCACGGGCGTCGGCCCCAAGGGCATCTCCCGGTCCGGTCTCAGCAGCAGCGACAGCCGCGCCCTCTTGCCCTCTCGGCTGAAGGCAGGCTTCACCTGGAAGGGAAGCCGCCATGTGCGGCGACCCTCGATGGGCTCAGCCCGCGTGATCCTGTCGGGCACGATCAGCGGCTGAGGCTGGGTGAAGGCACTGGCGGCAGTGCCATGGGCGCCAATATCGATACGGGCGTCCATGGTCAGTGTCAGCACCAAGGCCTCGTGTTGGGCAAAGGCTCCGACGTTGGGCGCGATCCAGACCGGCGTCGCGGCGCCCGCGCACAGGAAGCCACGGTCCTTGCGCCCCCACAGACTGGCGCTGCCCGGCCGGTCTTCGGCCCCCAGCGCACCGGCGGAAACAACCATGGTAATCAACACCAGAGCACAGCACGTTTGTTTGAGGTTGTGATGCAAGTTCAGGGACTCCTTGCCCGTGGCGTCCAATGGATGGGCCCAAGGCGACTGTGGACGCAGTATACCGCGAGTCCCAGGGAGGGCCAACTCCTGTGCAGGCTCTGCCGATGGGTGTGCCCGCGTTGACAGGCTCCCCGGCGCGCCGTATACATGGGGCATACTGTGTAGTTGGCGTCCGCGCCTGGCTGTGTCCTGCGCTCAGGCAGGGCCAGGGCCCGCGAGTCAGGAAAGCCGGCCACGCCGTAGGAGGGCCGGCTCGCAATCATCTTCGACGGCAGGAGGCCCCCGTGCCCATCAAGGCCGCCGTGATACCGGCCCCGGACAAGCCGATAGAAATACGCGAGTTCCCGCGTCCCCACGTGGAGCCGGGCGCCGCGCTCCTGCGCACCGCTTACTCGGAAGTCTGCGGCACCGACGTGCATCTGTTCCACGGGCAGTTGCCCGGCGCGCCGTACCCGCTGATCCCCGGTCACATCAATGTGGGGGTGCTCGAACAGACCGGCGGCGTAGTCCGGGATGCCTTCGGAGAGCCCCTGGCAGTGGGCGAGCAGGTTACCTTTCTGGACGTTCACGAGACGTGCAACAACTGCTGGTTCTGCTTGGTTGCGAAGGCCACCACCCGCTGTCCGCACCGGAAGGTGTACGGCATCACGTACGGGGCGGAGGATGGGCTACTAGGTGGGTGGAGCCAGCTTGTGTACCTCAAGCCAGGCGTGGAGATTATGCGCCTTCCCAAGCCAGTCTCAGCCCAGATGGCGATTGCCGGCGGCTGCGCTTTGCCGACAGCCTTCCACGCCGTCGAGCGAGGGCAAGTGGGCCTTGGCGACACGGTGGTCGTCCAGGGCTCCGGTCCCGTGGGGCTGACGGCCTGTGCGCTTGCAAGGCTCTCCGGCGCCCAGGAGGTCATTGTGGTCGGCGCCCCCGATCTGCGCCTGCGGATGGCTCTCACCTTTGGCGCCGATGAGGTCCTCAGCATCGAGAAGACTACTGAAGCGCAGCGCCTGCAGGCTGTCCTGGAGATGACGCACGGGCGCGGTGCCGACATCACCATCGAGGCCACGGGCAACCCGCACGCCGTCCCCGAAGGCATGCGCCTCACCCGGGACGCCGGCGTGTATGTGGTCGTGGGGCAGTACACGGATGCGGGCCAGGTGCAGATCAACCCGCACCACGATCTGAACCGCAAGCACCTGGACGTACGGGCGACATGGGGAATCGACTTCTCCCACATGTACAAGAGCCTGCACGCGATGGCCCGCTTCCATGATGTCTTCCCATGGACTGAGATCATCAGCGGGCTGTACCCTCTGGAGGAGGCGCAGCAGGCGCTGGATGATGTCGAAGCCGGCCGCGTGGTCAAGGCGGCGATCTGCCCCAACGGCGTGCCGGGAGACTGAGCATCCGCTTGCCCGGCATCCCCGGGACCTGCGGCGCTCACCGATGGCTCATCGGAGCGCCAGGGGCGCGTTGGCATTGAGCAACGCGGCCCGGCTCACGAACTGCGTGTAGGGCTCATCGTTGACATCCACCCAGCCGATGTTGTGGGCCTCCCCGCCGTCCTTGCCGAAGTTGAAGCGCCCCGTGGCGGGTTCATCCACGTACTCGAACCAGTGGACGCCGATCAGGTTGGGCAGGCTGAGGGCCTCGGCGACGTAGTTTTGGTAGGCCTCGCCGCGGGTGGCCTGATCCGGCGTGACGCAGTCCGCCGCCCGTACGGGCAGAGGGCTGTCGGCGCTGATGAAGTGGAACTCACCGACCAGCCACGGCTTGTCTGTATGGATGCCCCCGGGTACAACCTGGATGCCCGGAAGCCAGCCGTACAGCGTGACGCTGATGGCGTCCGCGTAGCGGCTGTTGGCACGCAAGACAGGCGCGGGAGCGCTCTGGGAGTGCCGGGCCCCCAGTACGAGGTGGTTCGGGTCGCTATCGCGCAACGCCTCCGAGGTGATGCGGAAGTAGCGGCCGGCGAATTCCTCCAGAAACGCCTCTGCGTCTGCGCGGGCGGGGATGGTGTCGGGTATCTTGTCCCGCCAGGCCCCCAGGGCCTCGAAACCGGCGAACTGCGTCTTCCAGGCCCCGTTGAGATCAGTGACGGAGTCGTAGCGCTCACGCACGAACTCGAGCCACGCCTTGCGCGCCGCGAGGTCGTCCGGGGCCATCTGGATCAGCGACACCACGCTCTTGCCGTGCTGCCAGTCCCCGTGCCAGGCCAGCTCGTTGTCGGTGAACCGGCCGATGAGGTACGGATCGGCCTTGGCGTCGGCGGCCTGCCGGGCCGACGCGGCTACCTTCTCCTCGAAGGCCGGGTCGAACACGTCCGGCAGGTTGATGTCCGGGATCTTCGGGCACCCTCGCCAACTCGCGCCGAAGGAGACGTAGGGCATCCGGGCGCCCTGTATGACCGGGCCATGCGCCCACGCGGCAAGGGTGTTCACGTGCCAGTCGGCCAGGCGCTTAAGTGAGCGCGCGCGCCACCTCGGGTACCAATCCTGCCCGTGCTTCACAATCTGGTTGCGCACATACCGGCTAACCACAAGGCCGTCCTTGTCCAGGCCGTATGCCTCGTGCCCCCACCAGGGAGACCAGGCGTCCCTGAAGGCCGGGTCGTCTTTCTCGGCGAGGATGTCCGCGAACAGATGCTCCCTGCGGGTCACGCGGGTGAAGGTGTCCCCAAGGACCACGCCGCAGATGCCGATAGAGAACAGCGGGTGGCCGTCGGGGTCCACCAGGCGCCAGCGGCCATCGAGGATTTCGGTGCGGAAGAAGCCTGTGCGCGCGAGCCGGATGTCGGCACGCCCTCCGTAACGGCCCGTGGGCGGCAAGGCGGGGCCGGCGGCACCGTCTCGCCGCGAGCGCACTGACCTGCTCTTGTGCCCAACCTTGAGCAGGCTGTCGACGGCGGCGACCTGATACGTGTAGCGCTCACCGGGCTGCGCCGATACGTCCACGAAACGGGGCGCGCAGAAGCGGGCGATTCGCGTCTCGCGGGTCTGGTCGGTGCGGCGGAAGATGTCGTAGGCGACAGCATCCTCGACGCGGTCCCACGACAGGGCTACGCCATCGGCGGCGCCTCGAGCTTCGAGGCACGGCGCGGGCAATGGCACGGATCGGCAGATCGCGATCCGCGCGAACCTCACCCGCCGGTCCGCCGCCGGGTCATGCAGGAAAGGTGTGAGCCGGGTCACACGCGTGATGTCGATGGCCGTCCCGCACCACCGCCCGTAGTCGTATCCATCGCTCATGTGGGCGACCGGTATTCTGTATTCGGTCCATGTTTTTGCAGGCAGCTTGCGGGCGGGCGAGTAGGTCTTGCCGTCGGCGTCATGGATATTGACGGCAAGGCTGACGGCGTGGTCCTCCTCGTTGTACACGAGCAGGGATAGGTAGTCATAGGGCGCCCAATTGCAGACGCCGGGCAGTGATAGATCAAAGCCGGGCCACTTGCTTACAGGGTGGAACTCGGCGACAATGGCCTGCGCCTTGTCCTGTGGCCCGGGGGCCGTGTCCACCGAAACGGCGTCATCGCCCAAGCCATCCAGTATGGCGGGGTCGGACAGGTCCCACAAGGGCAGGGCTTCATCGGCCACCACGGGCGCTGAGAGCGCCAGGGCGACGATGCACAGGTGGCTGAGGGCTTGTCTCAACGTGGCACCTCCACAGGCGACGATCCACTGCGACATCAACGGGCTTCGCCGCCCCACAACCGTGGACCTGCCGCCGCCGGGCCGTGCGCGATGGTGTGGTTTCGGTGTCGCGGCCGACGCGGAGTCCACACCGGCGGGCCCTCTGTCGGGCGGAACCAATGTGGGATTGCAGCCGGCGCAAGGCTGTAAACACCAACCTTTCTTGTGACGCACAGGAGACGCAACCTATGAAGACGACGTGGCATGCCGTAGCAGTGCTTCTGCTGACCTGGTCGTGTCTGTGGGCTCACGCGACCGATCCCCTGCCAAGACTCAGGCTACAGCTCACCGTAAACGGAACGCCTGTTTCGGACTACAGGATCACCGTACCGTCGGGGCGGCGGGTGCGCATCGGCGCCGAGCTCGCCGGTGGTCTGAGAGATGCCTGCATGCGACCGGAGAGGTACTTGTCCATCCCGGACAGTGCCCAGTTCACCGACCGATCGCCCCACGGCGTGACCATCAAGGTCCACAACGCCGAAGACGAGGGCGAGCAGATCTACGAGAATCGGTGGGAGCACGTCTCCGACCTGTTCGCATGGGATGGGGGCGATTTTGGCGAGGAAGCATTCACCATCGTCCCCGGGCCGTCGGAGCCGGGGGACGCGGTCAAAGTACGGTGCGCCGCTTCCACCACCTGGAAGTTTGTTCAGGCAGGAGTGGGGCCCTTGGCGCGTTTGGGGGCGTCCGAAACGATTGCCAAGAACCGGCCCGGCGGCACGCCGGTGCACGCCACGGTCACGCTGGTGGGGGGCGAGAAGGACGTTGGTGACCCGGAGCTTCGTCTGAAGCACTGGGGCGTGCACATCCTGCAGTGGCTTGACAAAAACAAGAGGGAGCTACGCGGCCTCAGCCACAGCGAGCTAAATGGCTTTTGGCCCCGGCTGTCCATCGCCCGGGGATTCGGTGAGAAGGTGATCGAGGGGCTCACCGCCGGCTTCTGGCAGACCGATGGCAAGGGCCTGGCCTACACGCTGACGTATGACGCGCCGCCGTCTCAATTGCCCGACAACCCGTACGTCCATGCCACAAAGCGGGCACTGACCGAAGATGAGTTGGGCAAGTTGCCGCCGGTCTCATCCGCCAACACCGGCGATGATCTGGACCAGCGCGGGATAGTCACCTATGAGACGCGCCTGGCCGATCTGGTGCTCGTTTCGGAGGGAGGCCTGTCGCCGGAGGACGTGTTCAAGATGTCCCTACAGGCCACCGGTGGCGACTACCCGATGGCGATGCTTACGGCCCACAACGTGCTCAAGGAAGTCACCTATGCCAATCGCCAGCACCTGGCCCTCGCGGTGTGGGATGAAGGCATGAAGTCACACACGCCGGTGAGGCTGTTCATGTCGAAGCTGCAGAACTTCCGGCCGCCCGACGACCCCCATTACGCCGACAAGATGGGCCCCTGGTACCATCCCTTCGGTCTGCTTCTGGTGGCAAGCTGCATGAGTGGCACGGAGGCCCAACTGGCGTCCTTCGTGGAGAACTCCCTGCGCGCTATCGGCCTGGGCTCATCTGAGGATAGCTTCAAGCAGAAGGTCAACGAATGGGCGGCGGGTCTGGGCTCGAGGATCAATGAGGCCGTTGAATAGGTTGTGTTCAGAACGGCTCAAATCGCGCCTCGGCCCCGCCCCTGTTTTTCGCTGACGGCGCTCCCCAGAGGGGAGAGACGGAAACCGGTTGTTCCTGTACGCAACCGGTCGGCGAGCCCCGATCAGAACCCCTGAAGGCGTACTCCCGAGCAGGTATATCTGTGGCCTTGTGCGAACCTGCCCTATGGTCGGCTAAGGTGGCTGGCAAACACGAGGGATGGTGGTCTGCCTGATGCACACTGCATGCCGGTTTGCGGCGGTCATGGCAATCGGGTTGATGTTCACCTGCGGGGCCACGTACACGCAACAAGGCCAGGGGGAGGAGACCTTCGGCTGTGAGGCCAACCCCACAGGCAACCCCATCGGTGGGGGAGAGGGCTACACGGACATCCTCAGCTCTGGTGACTTCACGGTGACTGATATCGGGCAGCTAGTTGAGGCCCTCAAGCAGGCCAAGCCGGGTCAGGTCGTCTTCGTTGCCCATGGCACGACCATCGACTTCGGGGAGCAGCGAACGCTTACCATTCCCCCGGGGGTTACCCTTGCGGGAACTCGAGGGGCGAAGGGCTCGCCGGGAGCCGTCCTAGTTTCGCGGCGGAAGGGCAACACAATGCTGGCTACCGGCGGGGAGGATGTCCGGCTCACGGGCCTGCGGTTTGAGGGCGCCCACGGGGGAGCCGACCGCTCGGATCACGGTTCGCGCTTCTTCAGCATCAGGCACTGGGGCGCCGAAGTCGACAACTGCGAGGTCTACAACTTCAACGTATTGGGCATTGGCGTGGGCGCAGGCGCCATGAACGTCCGAATCCATCACAATTACATCCATCATTGCCAGCGCGGCGGCCTGGGTTACGGGGTATCCACAGGCTCGAGCGATGTGTATATCATCGCCAACAAGTTCGACTACTGCCGACACCATATCGCCTCCAGCGGCGCCCCCGGCGCGGGGTATGAGGCCGCCTGGAACCTAGTCATGTCTCACGCCACGAGCCATCACTTCGATATGCACGGCGGGCGCGATCGAGGTGACAACACCAACATCGCCGGTGACTGGATGAAGGTGCATCACAACACCTTCATGAGCCCCCACCGTCATGTGGCCATCCGCGGCGTGCCCTCTTACGGCGCCGAGATACACCACAACTGGTTCCGGGGGCCCAGTGCCAAGCAGGTGAGCAGCGGCGGCAACACACGGGTCTACCGGAATGTCTACGGCCCCGATAAGGTTCTGGAGGAGTAGACCATGCGTCTTGCCCATGCGATCGGCCTGGGGGCAGTACTGCTCAGCGCGTCACTATCTTGCGTGCCCGCCGATGAGGACCGGTTTGGCGATTTGCTGCCCGCCGGCGCCGTGGAGAGACTGGGAACACTGCGCATGCGCTACCCGTCGGGCTTCGCGGACCTGGGCTATCTTCCCGGCGGCCGAGGCCTCATCGCCGTGGGGCGCACCGTGCAGATCTGGGACCTGGAAAGCGCTCGACTGGTCGACAGCCAGACCGTATGTGAGGGCTCGATCCGGCGCATGGTCGCGCGCCCGGATGGCTCCCGGCTTCTGATCACCGATTCGGCAGGCAACGTGGTCGAATGGAGCCTGGTGACGCAGAGCCAAGTGCGCGAGTGGCCGACGAGTCAGCAGGGCCTCACGACCGCCCACTACTCCCCTGATGGCGCGCGCGTCCTTACCACCGGCAGTTCGCCGCCGACGATCAAGGAATGGGACCTGGCCACGGGTGAGGAACTCGTGGCCGTCACGGGGCGAATGCACTACTTCCATGAGGCCATCTATGGCCCGGAGGGAAAGACCGCCATCGTGGACGGCGGCGCCGGGGCAAGCGAAGTCCTGGCTCAGTACAACCTGTCCACCGGCGAGATGGTGCACACGTGGCTGAAGGACTACTACACCCACAGCAAGAGCATCGAGCTGTCCGCCGACCGCAAGCGCCTTCTGATAGGCAGTCGCCACAGCGCCACCGAGTGGCTGATGGATGACCACAAGCAGCTCAAGAAGTTCAGCGGACACCACGGGCACGCGGTGACGGCGGTGGCGTATTGCAGAAACCCCGATGAATTGCTCACCGGGTCGCGGGACGGCTCCATCCGCCGGTGGAACCGCCTCGAGGGCAAGGTCCTCTTGCGGTGGGCGCCCCACGAGCGGTACGTCACCCGCATCGTGGTTTCCCCCGATGGGAAGTGGGTGCTGTCGTACGGAGGCGGAACGGTGGAGGAAACGAGTATCGACACCGGCCAACCCAGGATCCCGATCGAGAGGCATCGCGAAGCCGTCACCTCCGTGGCGGCCCTGGGCATCGATTCAGTCGTCAGCGGATCCTCCGACGGCGCTCTGCGCATCTGGAATATCGCCACCGGCAAGTGCCTGCGGACCATCGCGGGAGCGACCCTGGGGGCTTACGCCGTCGCCACGCACCCCAAAGGCCGCGCTGTGGCCGCGGGGTGCAAGGACGGCGTCGTCAGGCTGTTCGACACAGACGACGGGAGCCTGCTGCGCGAACTCAAGGGGCATCTGGGCTACGTGAGGGCCGTCACGTACACGCCCTCGGGTGACAGGCTCCTGAGCGCCGCCGGCGATGGCACGGTCCGAGTGTGGGGCGCCGGCGGTGATGAGCCGCTGTCCATCCTGCGGGGCCACCGGGGCGGGGTGCTGGCCGTTGCCGTCTCTCCCGATGGGCGGCTCGTGGCCGGCGGAGGGCGCGACGGCACCGTCAGGCTCTGGGAGCTGCACAACGGCAAGCTCTTGCACACGCTGAAAGGACACCGGGGCTGGGTCCAGGCAGTGGCATTCAGCACCGACAGCGCCTCCGTCTTCTCGGGAGCGGGCGACGGCGGAATCATCAAATGGGACGTGGCGGCGGGCCGCAGCATCTTGTCAATGCACCACAGAAGCGCCGTCTACTGCATGGCCGTCAGCATTGATGGCAAGATGCTCTACGCGGGGGCAGCAGACGACAAGATCAGTTGCTGGGACGTGGCCACCGGCGAGCGAACGCGCACCTTGGGCAGCCACGGGGGAGACGTCCTGGGGCTGGCCTTCAGCCCTGACGGACGGCGGCTGGTGTCGGCCAGCCAGGACACGACGCTGCTGGTATGGCGGCCCACCGACCGCTAGGCGCCCGGCACCCCCGTCGGCCTCTCAGCGCCGGACCATCCCCACCATGAAGTCCTCAGTGGTGGCAAGCCGCCATGTGCCTTGTGGGCGCTCCGAGACACCTTGACACATGGCAAACGCAGGCGACCCCGTTCATTCGGATAAAAGACAACACAGAGCCTCTTTGAGCAGGAATTGGGCACCTCCACGGCCAAGTGTTACCGGAGCTTAGGAGGTGTGCCCGTGAATCAGCCCCCGACGCCAACCAGCATCGGCGACCACACCCTCCAGAGCCTGTGCATTGAGTTGGTGAGCGGTCGCCCGGTAGATGTTGGCGATGAAGAGCCAGTGCGGTTCGACTCCACGGACACGCGCGCCATCTTCGAGTGGTACCGCGGCAATCGCGAGAAGTGGGCTGGCAGGAACATGGCAGAGGACGTCGAGGCCATGGTGGATGCCATGCTCAAGCCGCCCCCGGACCTTCAGACGATGCTCCCGGCGCGCGAGGGGGCGGCCCCGCACGCGCTCCGGCTCAAGCAGTTGAGAGCGCACCAGTTCGGCGGTCTGCACTGGTCGAGTCCGACCGACAAGATGCCGTCCGAGTTCAGTCTGGAGCTCGACAAGCCGCTTACGCTCATTCAGGGCCAGAACGGAACGGGTAAGACATCTCTATTGAGCGCGATCTGCTGGTGCCTCACGGGTCACGCGTACCGCTCCCAGAGAGAGCCGGAAGAGGTCGCGGTACCCGTCGACGTTTGGCCAGCTGGGGCCGTTGGCGGGGAGAACCCGCCGACCTACAACATGGCCCCCATCACGCCAATGCCCGATCGCGAAGCACTCGATGCTCTTGGTGCTAGGGACGTTCCCCTCGAGACGTGGGTCGAGTTGACGTTTGAGGACGAGGCAGGCACGGAGATGCCGCCGGTCCGACGCTCAATCACCAGAGGTAGTCGTGGCAAGATCACGGAAAGCGTGACGGGACTGTCTGAACTGGGTGTGGCCCCCGTCGCCCTGGCGGCTGGCGCTCGCTTCCCTGCGCAGATCCCCTACATCCAGCTGGGCGACGACTGCGATTTGGGCAGGGCTGTCGGTGAGCTGATAGGCATCCATCCTCTCGTAGACCTGGCGCGCGATGCCGAGGCGTCTAGGGCGAAGCTCAAAGGGCAACTGCCGAAGAGTGTGCGCACGGCTATCGAGGATCACGACAAGGAGTTCTCCAGGGAGGCCGGGGAACTGGGCGAACTCCTCTCGGAACATCCAGAGATCGCACCGACAAAGCCAATCCCAGAGCCCAGTGAGGACAGGAGTATTGAGGGGCAACTCGACGCACTCACAGAGCACTTCACGACGCGACGAGACAGGGCCCTCGATGCGTGCCGCGCGATATTGGGCGAGTCATTCGATCCGTCCGCATCCGATTTGGGCGCCTCGCTGTCTGCTGTCATAGGCGCCACCAGCAGAGACCGTATCCATGATCTCAACAGCATGCGTCGGCTTCACGCCCTTCGAACCCTGACCGCGGAGGAGACTGCTGACGCCGAGGCGCTTTTGGTTTCCCTCAAGCAGCAGGCGGAAGACATCGCCGCTCTCGAAGCCGGGCCGGAGCTGGCTGTCCGCGAGAGGCTGTACGCGAGGATTGCGAGTTGGATATCTGAGCAGACGGGCGACCCGTATCACCTGCAGGACTGCCCCGTGTGCGGTGCCCCCTTGGCTCAGACTGTCGACGCCACTAGCGGTCGGCGTGTGGTTGAACACATACAAGCCCATCTCCATGAGAGCCGACCTCATCTATCGCAG
>Ga0272441_10010958_pt1 | contig 13579 bp, 14 predicted proteins | sample SSMProp6N_FD_193582 | JGI IMG/M metagenome (GOLD analysis project Ga0272441, IMG submission 193582) | Marine sediment archaeal communities from Little Sippewissett salt marsh, Falmouth, MA, United States - SSM-Prop-6N | ecosystem: Environmental > Aquatic > Marine > Wetlands > Sediment ... | reverse complement strand
GCAATATTACCGATGAGATTATCCAGCGATACATTGAAGAGCAAGAGGGCGAGCCCGTCACGGATGACAGTCGATTTCAAATCGACCCCTCTTGAACCCCTCGTCTTATAGACGAGGGTTGTTCAGTATCTTATGGGCCCACTTCCCATGAGTCAATGGCAGCCTAGACCCCTTTATAAGTCAAGCGGAGACCCCTTAATTTATTGCCGATCCGGTGTATGCCCTTGTTAAGTCCTGCTACTTTCTGATGAAATAGTTTTTAGTGGCTTTATATAAAATCGAACAGCTCAATAATGCTATGCCAATAAATAACATATTAACCAAAAAAGGGAAGTCATTATGCGAAACGAAAAGAACAAGCGTAACACCTACAAAAGTGATTCCAAAATATATCCATAGACCTATAAGGATAATCGGTGAACGGGGTTTATTAGCTGCTTCCCTGAAGAGGTGACCTTGTGATTGTATTTGGCTAACAGGATCAAGATTTACCAAGTTACCGATGGGGTGACCACATTCTGAACAAAAATCAGCTGAAATGTCATTTGCCGTCAAACAATTCGGACAATTTTTTGCGTTATGTGACATAGTATTATCCATTGTGTCTCTCCAACGGCGAGAATGACCGGACCAGTGCAGCCGGGTGGGCGCGGCTGCACTGGGTACGTGTCAATTCTCTGGTTCGGGATTAATTATCAAGTCGATTCGCACAATGTCCTGACACGGGCCGAGCGTCAGAACGACGTGGTCCTCTGGCTCATCGCCCGACTGGGCGGTGAGGGCAAATCTGAATTCCTTCTGGCCATCGTAACGCTCATCCTTCTGCAACACACCGTCTGCCCAATCTGTCTTCTCATATCCTCCACTTGTCTTCGTATACACGACCGGCCCGACATGAAGAGGCCAGAGTTTGGGGTGTTGCTTGCGAAGCGCGGTCGTAATGCGTTTCGCAAACTCCACGGTGTCGAGAATCTGAATAACGCAGTTCTTGTCGGACCATGTCTGGATCACACGGCATGCTTGCGTGTCCAGCGTGCAACACCAGACGTACACGTTCATCGGATATTCAGCCGTGCACCGCACTTCATTGCGAATGACCACCTGTCGCCCCTCATTCGGATCGCCACGTTCAGAATGGGGATCGGCAGCGAACTGCTGGATGTTTGTGAAGTAAATGGTGCCATTCCGGATAAGTTCACTTGCCCAGTCGCGCATGGTGGCTTTGAACACCGTTGGCATTACATACTCGATATCGTCATGTATGAAGGCTGTCATTTATCGTGATCCCGAACCATGCTTATACAGTCAGCGTAAAACTACACAGACGGCCTCTTTCTGTATAAAAGATCTCGTGCTTTCGTGGTTATTCGCAAAAAGTCTATTATTTCCGATGAATACAGCCTTTCTCGTTTTCGCCCGTTCCGGTTTATACAGACTGTATAAACCGGGCCGCTAACATCCCCCCAAAAACAAGACAGGAAGCATTTCCCTTGCAAGGATAAAAACCCGGATTCTTTCCAACCACATTCCCGAAACCTACCTTTACGATGAATTTGCCGCAATTCACAATTCAGGATTTGACCTCATTCTCATCATGAGTCAACGGCAGACTTGACCCCTTTACTACTTTGCGAAGTTCATCAATCGTTTGGGGAGTACCGGCTTCTTTCCGGGCTCGATTAAGCGCGGTAAAGAGTCGTTTCGCATTGTTTGGAGATCGTAACAAATGCGCCGTTTCGAGGATCCCGGCCAACTCATCGGCTGTTATCATGGCGACGTCTTCTCTCCCTCGACGCTGTATGATAACCACCTCTCTATTTTTTGTCACCTCATCCAACAGGGTCGCCAGACTTGCCCGTGCGTGGGTGTATGTGGTTTGAATTGTCATAATTGTCTCCTGATTTTTTGTACAGATGTACTGTACATGTAAACGCGGGGAATGTCAAGGTTAAGGGCTTGCTGAAGATTCACCTGGCAACGCGCTGGCTAACGGGTGGGTAGGCGTTTTTTCCGGGCATCAGATTCAACCCGATGTTGGCAATTCACGATTCGGGATTTTCCTCTATTCTCCTCATGAGTCAACGGCAGACTTGACCCTCTTCCTCTTCCGTCGGATAGTCTTATAAGCGAGGTGGAGGCAGTCCGGTTCCTGGAACTCAAGCGATGATCGAAAACATCCTAAAAAAAAAGGCAGCGGTTTTCTCCTACGGCACGGTAACGGCCGCAAACTCGGTGCTTCAAAAAGTGCGGGTCCGGCTCCGGAGCGATCTTTTAATCTGGGTCCGGACAACGCTCGGTTTGAGCGCCGGCGACACGGTGATCGTGGCCCGAAACGACAAGGATTCATCCTGGTTCATCGTGCAGTACTCGGAAAAGGCCGTCCCGTCACAGGGGACGCTTTTGTTGATATAGCAATTAAAGGAGCAGGCGGGGAGGAACACCCTCCCCACTGACCCGATGAGGGAGCATCGGATCACAGCAGAAGCTACTGCTCCCGCGGCCAAAAACGACCGCTCGGGCATATCAACTGACATCTTTAGGAGGTGAAACAGATGCGAAGCCCTCTACCTTATATCGGCGGTAAGAGCAAATTAGCTGAGACAATTATTCGTATGATCCCGAAACATGATGCATATTGCGAAGTTTTCGCGGGGGAAGCTGTTGTTGATTTGAGGTAGACCATGACCAAAGAAACCGTCTTTCTCATGTTCGGAACCTTTTTTTCCGGCCTTGCCATCAAGATCTGCTGGGACTGGCTCAAGGGCCGGAGGGCCCCGGACGAGGCCCGAAACATGGACCCCCGAAAACTGGCCGATATCCAGGTCACCTTCGGGGACCTCAAGGCCCACTGCGAAAACGAGCAGCATCATTGCCAGGACCTTCTCCTGCGCGAAATCAACGACATCAAGGGACGGCTCGAAGCCGGGGACGCCCACTTCGAGATCCTCGACGGCATGCTGGACGATCTGATCATATCCACCGGCAAGGCGGAAAAACTGGAGCCCGTGATCAAGGACCTGACCGAAGCGATTAGAAAAATGAACAAAGTGTGAAGGAAAGACCGATATCTCCCGCAGAGGCGCGGAGGCGCAGGGAAAAAACTTTAAATAATCGGGAATTTCTCTGTTAGCTCTGTGGCTCTAGCGAACGAAGTGAGCCCCGCAAAGCGGGACAGGCGCGCGTGAGAAACGATCTTTTATGTTTTTTTTACCCTTGGTGCTCTTCGTGTTCTTCGTGGTAAAATAGCTTTAACCGCAAAGCGTGACAGGCACGCGTGAGCAACACGCCTTTAATTCAAAATTAAAAATTCAACATTAACCATTAATTATCTAGGGGGCAATCATGAACGGACAAGAACCAAGAGTTAAAATCGTGAGGCTGGAGCAAACCGACCAAGGGGCCTTGGGCTCAATGCTTTTGGATGGGGAGCTGTTCTGCTCCACCCTGGAGCCTGATGAGGGGGACCCGGTCAAACACCAGATCCCGCCCGGACTTTATCCCTGCCAGCGGTTTCACGGCGCGAAGTACAAAGACACCTTTGAAATCGTCGTCCCCGGCCATACCGCGGTCCTCTTTCACGCCGGCAACACCGAGGAGCATACCCTGATGTGCGTCCTCCTGGGCCAATACCCTGGGAAACTGACAGGCCAAAGGGCGGTACTCAACAGCGGCAACACCTTCAAGGCGTTTATGGAACACCTTGGTGATACACAGGAGTTCCAGGTGGAGATCGTTAACTTCTATCCCGAGCTGTGATCCGGGGCGATCCCGCGGGATGGCCAGCGCGCAAAGTTCAGCTTCTCAATTCACCATTAAAAATTCAACATTATTTCAGCCGGAGTTGAAACAGGCATGGATTGGAAAGACATCGGCGGGACGGTCGCGAAATTCGCTCCCATGCTGGGCGCAGTCATCGGGGGCCCGGCGGGCGGCGCAGTGGGCACCGGGGTCAAGCTCCTGGCCTCCGCCCTCGGGCTGGCTGAAGAGGACGCAACGCCCGACAAAGTGGAGCAAATGCTCCGGGCCGACGCCCGGGCGCGGGAGGTGAGCATTATCAAAGCCACCGGGAAGAGGGACGTTAACCTCTATGTGCTTGCCTGGATCGTCGTCATAGGCTTTTTCGCCCTGGTGGGCATCCTCATATGGGCTACCCTCCCCCAGGCCAACATCGGGCCCGTGAACCAGCTCTTTGGGGCGATGGCCACGGGGTTTGGGATGGTGCTGCAGTATTTTTTTGGGGTCTTCGAGATCGAGCAGGGAAAAGACGGATTTATTAGCGCAAAATCGGTAAGAAAACGCTGCGATATTCCAACGGTATCATTGACTTTTGAAAGCTTCCAAAATCTTGCGCTTAGGATAATCTATCCTTGAACGACCGCAAATAACCGGTGCAAATGGAGCGCAGCGGAATTTGCATCCAAGTTAATTTACCTCGTTAGGCCCAGACGTACAGACGTTTTTAAAGTTTTTCCATCTGGCTGTTTTATAAATTATCAGAGGAATATCTCTTTCGTGAAATTCGTTCCTAAGTTCATCTTCAAGAGCAAAATAGTCAGCAGGACATGTAAGTAGAGCGCGGCCTGTAGTGTCATCTAAATATATTCCGTGCTCGGAATTTTTAATCCATTGACGGTCTATTTTAATGTCTGAAACATATGGTGTCGTAATATAGAAGTATGCCTCCCGTGAGTTGTCGCAGGATTTTATTGTGGTTATCTTATACAAACCTGGTTCCCCTTTTCTTTTGAAATACTCTCTGCGAATGCTCGCTTTGTCGGAGATGCTAACTATCTCGTTTATTTCTTTATCACCATCAATTCCTAAAAATGAAAAATACTGGCCCAAACTAGTGTTTGCTGCTTTTGGGTATGTATCAATCGTTTGGACACCAAAAGCCTTACTGACACCAACAACATTATTGAGATTTACAGATTCAAAAAACCCAATACTTTTTTTGTCTAAATCTAAATCGAAAAAATGAAGCCTTCCGAATTTTCTAGGAATTAATACTGACATTTTCAATTCATTGCTAAATCCTTTTAATTTATCTTTATCAGAAATGCTGATTTTAAAACCAAAGTCCGTTTCTTCTACTAATCCATACACTTCCCCTCGAGTAAACGGAATAGTAATTTTTGCACCCTCTGTTCCAAACGCAATTTCAGCCTCATAATATCTTTTGATAAATACAGTGGGGCCTTTTTTCTTAAAGAATTCTATATTTTGCTTTGCCCAGTACTTACGCTTTTCAAAATACACATGTAAACCATGTTCAGTAAGAAATAAATCCCTCTTTGAGCCCTGATAGGAAATGCTTTTGTTCAAATTATAAATTAATGTTCCTGCTGGTATGTAAAAGTCACCCCATGGGGGAATTCTATAAGTGTGTTCATTGGCAACATCTACAGTGGCGCTTTTAGATACCAATGTATCGGCATTTGCGGAAATAGAGATAAATCCGATTGCTAACAACAAAACAAATAGTTTCACAACCTTCATTCTGCATTCTCCTTGTTTAGCAATTTTAATGCATCCGTGGCGTCAGTATCCCCACTTTTTGAATTGGCTTCTAAAACCGCCCTAACTGAATCAGTGAGTTCTGAATAGTCATTCGCTAGTTTAATTGATATTAGATACGCTCCCTTTTTGATCCCTTTAGAGCCACTTGTAGTTGAACCTTCTCCTTTTATTTTTGGGAGGATATCATTTAAAAACATTTTTGTTGTTTCCATTCGTGACTTATAAACATTTTCCTTATATGCCAGAGAAACATCAGAAAGTGTTTTAATTACTGTAAAAGAGCTTCCAATTACGCCTATAAGTATAGATACAGTTATTATCCAAGCACGCCTTTGTTGCGTTACCAAACTTTGAATTTCCAATTCAAGCTTTTTGGCTGCCAATCTATTTACCGCTTTATCTTGATCTTCATCCATTTGATACCTTCCAGTTTGCAAATAGCCTAACGCACGCTTATACAGTCTGCATAAAACTGCATACACAGACGCTCTCTTTCTGTATAAAAAATCTCGTGCTCTCGTGTTTATTTGTAAAATGTCTATTATTTCAGATGAATACAGCCGTTCTCACTTTTGCCCGTTCCGGTTTATACAGACTGTATAAACCAGGCCGAATTCCATAAGCCGGACCACTAACATCCCCCCCAAACAAGACCGGAAGCATTTCCCTTGCGTGGATCGAAACCCGGATTCTCTCCAACCACATTCCACAAACCTGCCTTTACGATGGATTTGCAGCAATTCACAATTCAGGGTTTTCCTCTATTCTCCACATGAGTCAACGGCAGACTTGACCCCTTTACGATCCTTTTCATTGGACAATGTTTAGACTGATCCGTGCAAGACATCGAATCCTGGTTATCTGAGCGTATAATATTCCTTTTTCGCAAAGGTGTCTTAAGAAATATATTATCACCATTCAATCACTTACATCTATCCTGGCCTTTATTATGGCTGTTTATACGGGAACTTATAAAAAAAATTACTCAATAGCGGCTCAGTTTATCGGCTAGGCAACGAAAACTAGACTGTCACACGCTTAACATTACTTGACCTGCATAAGTCTTCAATTCAGGAATATTCAAGTTTTGAAGCGGTAATCTAAGTTGACTATTGTTGCGTCTCGATATTCGATATGTTTCCTTTTTTAAGGTCATACCTGATCCTAGTCTATGTATTTGGATTTTATGAAAGAGAATGCGAGATTCCCAACAGGACAAACCTCCCCCGTCAGGAGCAAGGCTTGCACATTTTGAGGTGGGTCTCCATTGGGATTCTCCCAAGTGGAGGTTATCGGATTGGAAATAAATACTATGAATATCTCAAGCTAAAACGTGGATAAATGTCAAGAAAAATCGATCAGAATATAGTCTTTGTCTGCCTTACATCCTCAAGGGGCGGCGCCCCGCTCCTTCCCCCTGGCTACCGTAAGCCATACACCCCTTTCCCCCTAAGACTCCCCCCAAAAAACAAGCCACGCCCGAAATTACACGAGCGCCGCTTGATAAATAGTCAAGTTTGAAAGTGATCGCCTCCTCTGAATCAATACCCGGATTCTTTCCAACCACATTCCCGAAACCTGCCTTTACGATGAATTTGCACCAATTCACAATTCAGGATTTGAATCCATTTCCCTCATGGATCAACGGCAGACTTGACCCCTTTTCCATGAGTTCTCTGTTCGTTCCCCAGGCCACCAGCCATGACATCGAATCGAAGATGAAATGGGATGATGGATAGATTTGGGCAAGTTTGCGGAACAGGATTTCGACCTCCCGGGGTTCGAAGTAGCAGAGCACACCAGCGGCCGTGAACAGCAGGGGACTGCCTTCCGTCAGGTGGGAGACATCCTCGACCCAGGCGAAATCGAACACCGATTTTTCGATCGTGGTTTCGCGTTCGGAATCTGGAACGAGCTTCTGCCGCAGCGCCGCGACATCTGGGAGGTCGATGTTGACCCAACGGACATGGCCGTCATCAACCCGCTGAAACGAAGTGTCGAGTCCCGCGCCGATATTCAGTACTACTGGGTCCTTGTGTTTTTCGAGAAACGCCCGGGTGATGGCGTCGAAGTGGTATGTGCGCAGGGCCCACACCCCCTGGTGCTGTGCCGCCGGGCTGGCCTCGATCCGAGAGAAGTCATAGTCGACACTTTCGACGATGCGCTTGGCATGCGGGTCATCGATCACCGGCCTGGCTTTCTCCATCTCTCGGGCGCGCGCCCACAGCGGTAGCATCAGAGTTTCCTGGACTGCACCAAGGTCAATCTTCTTGCCCTGGTTGCTCATATTGCCTCCAAACATAACCAGGGATTATACAGTCTGCATAAAACTGCATTCACAGACCGCCTCTTTCTGTATAAACTAGGCCAAATTCCATAAACCGAACCTCTAACATCCCCCCAAAAACAAGACCGAAAGCGTTTCCCTTGCGTGGATCAAACCCCGGATTCTATCCAACCACATTCCCGAAACCTGCATTTACGATGAATTTGCAGAAATTCACAATTCAGGATTTGACCTCATTTCCTGCATGAGTCAACGGCAGACTTGACCCCTTTATATTAACTGAATTTATGCAGTATTAATATTGTTTAGTTATTTAAGGACGTCCCCTTCGCGCTCCAATAGACAATTCAGGATTTGACACCATTCTCGTCATGAGTCAAAGGCAGACTTGACCCCTTTTCAGGGGGAGCATCGTTCTTATGATATAAAACAAATTCTTGCGGGCCTTTTTATAGGCCAAGGCTCCCGCTCGCCCTAAATAAAATGGGCTTCAAAACCCACCTTCCAAAGACACACATTCAAAAAATATATTTGCTTATATGAAGCCTTCCGCCACAAACCGGGCTCGTCCAACTACAGGATAAGATCGTGGTTCGCTTCGCTCTCACGATCTATCCTTATTCGTTAGGCTTTTAGTGCCTGACATTTCTAAGCCCTTTCAATATGTTAAAGTATGCTATATTTCGAATTTTTATATTGGTTTCATCCAACAAGTTTTCAAAGAACGAACGCCCATATGTGTTGATAAATAATCCAATTCCATCGGTTATATAAGTGAAACTAGTTGAACCAAGATATTTGTTAAGTTCAGAAAGCAAATCTTCTTGTAAATATATGGCAATCTGTCTGCTTAGTGAACGTAATTCAATCTTGAGCTCGGCGCACCGTTCAATAGAAGCGCGCATGTCTTGGTATAGGGTTTCGAGCGTTTCAAATGCTTCATATGCTGCAGCGCGTTCTAGATGAGCGAAATTGCGATGAAATTGACGTATCAAGCCTTCACGAGTTTGATGGTCTTCTTGAAGTAGAATTGAAAGCTTTTCAACAAGCTCATGCCTGCGGTGTATTTTAAGGTCATCGACCTTTCCTCGCTTACCTATTTTATAAGTAACAAAGACCGACACTATCCACGCTATTGCGGTAAGAACCCACTTAATTAAATCTACTATTTCTGGTTCTAATTTCATGTCATAGCCAACTAGGGATTATCCAGTCTGCATAAACCTGTAAACACAGAATGCCTCTTTCTGTACAAACCGAACCAAATACCAAAAACCGGGCCGCTAACATCCCCCGAAAAAAGACCGGAACCATTTCCTTTGCGGGGATCAAAACCCGGATTCTATCCAACCACATTCCCGAAACCTGCATTTACGATGAATTTGCAGAAATTCACAATTCAGGATTTGACCTCATTTCCCGCATGAGTCAACGGCAGACTTGACCCCTTTACAAATGGTGACCTCCGGCATATAAGAATATGTGTACTCATAATTATAAGTACATTGCTGCCAGACCTGGCCGTTTGTAAGTTGATAGGTTGTTTCACCTTCCCATCCCTTGAATTCTCCGTTTATTTGGGACTTGATGACATCTGAAATTTGCTGAACAGCGACAACCTGATTCTGTCCATCAACTTGCAGGTAAAAACGCCCACCTTTGCGTAAAATAATTACTCGCGGGCGATAGGCATAGTGGTACCAATATTTATACTCATCCTGAATCCAGAATGACCCGTCAGTAAGTTCAAAGATCATTTCATCATCGAAGCCCTCGAAATCGTCTTCGATTTGACCTTTCCGGACTATCTCATATTCAGCCATGCTGACGATCCCTCCTTCAAAAACATACTTTGAATTAGACTGCCTAAAAGTCGCGTTATAACAAAGCATTATTGCAATCTATTTCCATATTCGTTATGGCCCTTCTTCGGAAATAGACTGCAAGGTGTTATCACTCCTGCATAGTTCGAAACCCGGATTCTATCCAAACACATTCCCGAAACCTGCCTTTTTAACCTGGGAAAAGGACATTAACGAAAATAAAAATGAGAGTTATTTGGTTATTTAAGGACGTCCCGCTTTCCACGCAGGGGCGGGATAGGTCGGCGTCAAACTGCGGAGTTCCTTGTGCGGTTTACTATCGTACGCCTCCGCGCAACTCCTTGTTTTTCTTGACCTTGCGAAAAATTGTTCATTTCTAAATTGGGAACTCACTCGTGCCCAGGTTGCATTAATGGATGGGCACTACCTATGAGGTACAACGTTGCGGATCACGCGCGGCTGTAGTCCGTCGCGTGCATCCGGCTTGTTATGTGGTTTCTTGTTCCAAGCGGCTACACTCAGTGATGCTCACAGAGTTGCACATGAATCATGTTGTAGAAGCGAAAGAGCCCAACAATCCTGATCTGCAGCATTTCCAGCTTACTGAAGCTGTGTCGGTGCGGCACGATCGAAAGCATGGGGTATTCCTCGAGAATGCGGATCGTAGGGACCCAACTTTGCAGGTCGGTAGCCCTTTTCGAGTACCACTTGATCACGGCCGACGGATCGAAGCCGCTCTGCTTCATGAGTTCTCTGTTCGTTCCCCAGGCCACCAGCCATGACATCGAATCGAAGATGAAATGGGATGATGGATAGATTTGGGCAAGTTTGCGGAACAGGATTTCGACCTCCCGGGCTTCGAAGTAGCAGAGCACACCAGCGGCCGTGAACAGCAGGGGACTGCCTTCCGTCAGGTGGGAGACATCCTCGACCCAGGCGAAATCGAACACCGATTTTTCGATCGTGGTTTCGCGTTCGGAATCTGGAACGAGCTTCTGCCGCAGCGCCGCGACATCTGGGAGGTCGATGTTGACCCAACGGACATGGCCGTCATCAACCCGCTGAAACGAAGTGTCGAGTCCCGCGCCGATATTCAGTACTACTGGGTCCTTGTGTTTTTCGAGAAACGCCCGGGTGATGGCGTCGAAGTGGTATGTGCGCAGGGCCCACACCCCCTGGTGCTGTGCCGCCGGGCTGGCCTCGATCCGAGAGAAGTCATAGTCGACACTTTCGACGATGCGCTTGGCATGCGGGTCATCGATCACCGGCCTGGCTTTCTCCATCTCTCGGGCGCGCGCCCACAGCGGTAGCATCAGAGTTTCCTGGACTGCACCAAGGTCAATCTTCTTGCCCTGGTTGCTCATATTGCCTCCAAACATAACCAGGGATTATACAGTCTGCATAAAACTGCATACACAGACCACCTCTTTATGTATAAACCGGACGCTAACATACCTCCAAAAGCATTACCGGATGCATTTCCCTTACATGGATAGAAACCCGGATTCTTTCCAACCACATTCCCGAAACCTGCTTTTACGATAAATTTGCACCAATAGACAATTCAGGATTTGACACCATTCTCGTCATGAGTCAACGGCAGACTTGATCCTTTATTTATTCATTGGATTATCCCCATTAAGTTTCTGAAAAAATGACCCGGTTAGCTCGGAGTTTATTGATTAATCTCTTTGTATCATTTAAATGCAGAGCCCAAACTTTTAATGTACCTCCAGAAACACCATCTGCATTATAGGTTTGAGGTACGCCGAATACCATCGAAATTTCGTGAGATGTTGCAAAAAGTCCCACACCGATGGTTTGCATTTTACTGCCATGTGGCATTATGAATATTCGGTTTTCGCTACGATATTTATAGGTTATCCCCCCTAATATGCGCATTGTTTCACGATAATCAAAGGTTGGAACAATTGACCAAGTGTCTCCAGGGTGGATGTTAGGGGCAGCAAATAATTTTCTCATTTCAATGTGATGACCGTTTTTAACCTGGTCATGAGGTTTTCCAAATATCCATATCCTCCTTGCTGGATTCATATGGTTAATAATATGACCAGTTCGTTCAGTATTGAAAGTCGGGAACAAAACCAACAAGGTTGGTTCTTCACCTACATCATCGCTTTGAAGAATGGGTGGAGCATCGACAAATCTTATGCCTTTAAATGGACTCTTAATAGCAGAATTATATGGTTTTACTTTTCCAGATTCCCAATCTTCTCGAGAAGGAAAATATCGTTCCGCCTCAGAATATAAGATTGTAAGTTCACACTCCATTTTAAAAAGAACAGCTAAAGTCTTTGATGTGATCAAAGACGGACAACTTGTACAATCAAATAATATTTTAGGAGATTCTGTTTTTGACAATATAGATAATAGCGATTTTAGCCGTGCCGAAAAGGTTGAGTCGGCTACACCCAAAGGGGCATTGTGAGGTCGATATGGACGACCTTCAGTTAAATCAACCAATATTTTTTCAAAATCATTGCGCCACCTGTAATTGGCCTCCAAAAACAGATCAAATTCATATAATATCGCATTGTTTACGCGAACATTCAGCTCTTTTAACTGTGTTACGGCAGACAATGTCCGGTCTTCGAAGCCCATAGCTCCAATAAATATATCATATCTCTCGTTTGGTTTAACGTTCGATTTTAATGGCAAAAGTTCAGGTAATTCAGATACCAATTCATGCCAATTATTAGGAGCGTCATCAACAAAAGATATTTTTTCTTTTTTCTCAGGAATATGCACTGGTATGTCAATTTCTTCAGATTTCCCATTGTAACCCCTATTCTCATTATCAAACATTGAAGGTTGGTCAGCGAACTTCATGACTTTTTTATAAAAAGTTTCACAATACTCATAAGGTTCATCCATAAAATACTCAAAGTCATCTTTCGTTAATTGTCGCCGTTCACTTGTTGATAAGGTTGTTTTAAAAGCAGGGCAATATATACGACGCAAAGTTGCACAATCAGCGATGGGTCTTCGTTGGGAAGGGGCTATACCGATATCTACGAAAATTGAGGACCTTTGTAAATATTCCCATGTTTTTTTAGCCTTTGAATTCGATTGAGGTAAATCATCGACATATATCGTCAATAAATCATACGGGTCCTGCCTCCTTTTCCCTTTTTTGTCTTTCCCTTGATAAACCAAGGGCCTATTATATAATAAGTTTTTTGAAAGGTTTCCAAAAGCATCAACAACACAATAGAGGTCTATGTCATGACTTTTTATGAAACGCGCTTGACCTAAAAAGCTACTCGAAACTTTTGTAATAGCCTTGTGTTGTATTTTTTTTTCAATTAATCTTGGTTTTTTTCCATCAGCTACATTTGCTTCTCGAAAGATAGCTCCAACCATACTAATCATCTCGCTATAGTCGCCAGAACATATTTTCAAAAGGCAATCAACTCCATGATAGTACGTATTCTTACGTGTTCCTATATCATGCAAGGCCCTACTAAGGCTCCTACCTCCAGGATATGATGTTTTTCCAAGCCAATCAGCAATTGTACCTTTAAAATTTTTAGTATTTTTAAGTCTCTTATTTAAGATGCTCTCAAGAAGTCTGCCCTTCTTTTTATGCGTATCTAAATTCAAGTATACTGAACCCAAATTTATGATCGAAACATTCCTCCCAATATCAAGAGCTGGGGGTTCGGGTTGATTGTAAATAGATCCGAACATATGGGTAGAAATATTGAAACAGTATTCAGAAGTTCGCAATGACAGAGTAGAATGAAGCGCTTTCTGTAGCGTTAACGGTACCCGTTCATCAGTAAAATCATCTAAAAAGAAATGGCGCATCGCGCATTTGTGTGGGTACCCCCAAGATGTTGTGGTCAGACAATTGCCTTTTTATTTGTACCAGAGTATAGGGAGTCTGATGGGGATGAGTCTGGAGACCGCTGGAGAGACCCCCGGA
>Ga0272441_10010957_pt1 | contig 13580 bp, 9 predicted proteins | sample SSMProp6N_FD_193582 | JGI IMG/M metagenome (GOLD analysis project Ga0272441, IMG submission 193582) | Marine sediment archaeal communities from Little Sippewissett salt marsh, Falmouth, MA, United States - SSM-Prop-6N | ecosystem: Environmental > Aquatic > Marine > Wetlands > Sediment ... | reverse complement strand
TCGACTGGGTTGTCGGGCAGGTAGCGTTCGTTCACGCACCAACGGAAGAGCTCCGCCAATGTCGACAGGTCGTTCGCGACCGTCTTGCGGCCCGCCTCTTTCTCCAGGCGGCGATTTCGCCACGCGATGAGATCCGCTCGGTTCGCGAACTGCTCGATCGACTCGCAGGGCAGAGGTTCTGTACGGCGCCAACGTTCGTACAGATCCAGGACGCGCTGCGCGCGGCGCAGCGTCTGAGGTGTGTAGCTCAGCTCGCGCTCCGCCAGCCACAGGCCCGAGACATGCTTCCACGACGTGTCCGGCAGGTGCCGGCCGGTCTTGACGGCCTGTTCCCAGTCCTGGATTTCACGCAGCCGGGTGCGGGCTGCGGCCCGGGTGCATTTGCCCAGCAGCAGGCTGCCGGAGACGGTCTCGCCGGTCCGTGGGCCGACGCGGACCACGAACCGCCACTGGATGCGGTACCCCCTGGATTTTTCTTTGGAGAGACTGGCCATTTTTCCGCCGCTCCACCGCAGGGTCGGTCCCTGCGTGCGTTGCCAACGGCGTGTTGGCCACAGGGCCGCTCACCGACTCAGCGGTCCTGCGCGGCGTGCCGTTTCAGGCCAGAACTCCCCACTATAGTCCCCACTTTTGAGGGCCACCTCCGGATCTCCTTTGGTGGCAAGTGGTTACGGACTGGAGGCGGGGGGAATCGAACCCCCGTCCCGGTGCACTTCGGACTGGGCCTCTACGTGTGTAGCCGGTCTATTTCGTGTTTAAGCCTTTGGCAGACCGGCCGACAGGTCATCCAAACGCCGAGCCCCGCTATTTCTCACCCGCACACCGCCGGACGGGAATGTGCGGACCAGCCTGCTGTCAGCGCCGGTACTCACTAGCAGGCGTTGTGAGCCGACGGACCACCTAGTTGTTAGGCGGCCAAACGATAGCCATCATTGGCACATAAAGGGTCTGCCAGGTGTTTTACGAGGCCTCCTGACAACCTCGACACGCCACCCAGACCTCAACCTGCCCGGTCGAGACCATTCGCCCCCATTAATAGCAACCACCTGTTGTCAAAGAACTTACAGGCGTCCATCGACGTCTGCGGGGACACGCGCCCATCCTGCTCATCGGCATCGGTCGAACCGCATACGACCCGCTGCCCTAAGTATACGCCGCTGATGGCTTAACGCCAACATACTCCTCGTTCGGCGACGCGGCCCGTCAGCACGCCGGGCCGTTGCTCCGCCGCCGGCATCGCGATCGCCACGCCGGGCCGTTGCTCTGGGGACGCGGCGGGGGGCGCACACGAATAACCCGGCACCCCAGGGGTTCTCCTGACGCGCCCCTGCTATGGCGCCCCCGTCTCAAAGATGACCTGAAACGCGGCGAAGTCGTTTGTGTCGAGATCGCCGTCGTCGTCGATGTCGCCGGCGGTGAGACAGCCGGTGACCGTTCCGGAGGGCCAGGGACCCGGGCCCGTCATCCCCGGTGAAAACACCTCAGAATCGCCAGAATCCACCAGACCGTCGCAATTGATATCACCCGGCCGGTACGGCTGTCCCGTGACGGGGTAGTGATAGCCCATGTCGACCACGCCGGTGTCGCCGACCTCATCCCGGCGGGTCGCCGGTGGGGCCGCAAACGCGCGCCTCCAGATCATCTAGTATCCGCCCATCTACCGCTGGGTCAAATTTGCGCGCATACAGTTTTCCGCACGACAGCAGGCGCTCGCGATCGGCCCAAGTCAGGATTTCAGGGTTGCTCTTCCCGGCCCAGATGATCAGGCGCTGGTTGTCGTTGACCACGGTGTCCTGAAACGGGCTGTGCATGATTACGGTTTGCACGAAACCTTCGTCCGAACAGACGGTGTGCTTGTAGAAGCGTTTGAACCTCTCCACATCCGGGCTCGACACCAGCCACTCGCAGAACGCCCGTGTCAGTTCGAACCAGGATGAGCCAATGTACGGTTTCGCATTCGCGAGGAAACGCCGTTTGATGAGCGGCACGCGGATCGGCCGGTGAATTGGCAGGCAGGGTACGCTGAACCAGTAGTATCGCGTGCGCGACAGCGCAGCTGGCCAGCCCTTCGCGGGGTCCGATGCGCTTATGTGGTTCCAGCCGGGCTGTTCCGCCAGGAAAGCGCGGACCTCGCTGGTCGACTTCAACGGAAAATCCTGCCCGCTGAGGTTGACGAGGTAGTCCCAATCGTCGGCCTGCCGCAGCAGATGCTCGATGCCGCGCAGGATCAACTCGGTCAGCGTCCAACCACCCCACTGGACCTTGACGCTGTCCTCCAGCTTTCGGGCGTTCGGATAATCACGCACCAAGTCACGTACCGCCCGGTGGTACGCCGCATCCGACTTTTTGTCCACGTGCACAAGATAGCAATCGCTCGGATTGTAGATCACGCGGAACAGACGCTCGAACTGCGCCATGTTCTTGTGCACCATGATCAGGTACGCGATCTTGAGGGCGTGAGTCCCCATCCCAGCCTCCTGCGGGGCCTTCCCGTAGCATGTGACTTGTCCTGCCAGTGTCAGCCGTTTCTGCATTGGCCAAGGTCGGCATTCTCGCGGTCTCGCCGCGGCACGCGATCTGCAGCAGGTTGAGCAGGAATCGTCCACTATGCCCAAGACGGTGTTCAAACCGAGGTTGGGCACTACCTGATCGCGCGCCGCCCGCTCGTGGAGCACTTGCCGCAGAAGCCGCTATGATAAACGTCACTCTCCGCCAGCGAAAGTCGCCCGTCTTAACGCCGTCGGCGTTACCGTGCTTGCGGCAGGTGGCGACGCTCGCCGTCATCGAGGGCTGTGCGCTGAGCTGCAGGCACTGCCACATCCAGGGGTACTCGCATTGTCCCGGGGCGGAGCGACTGGTTCCATTCGGCAATGTGTATCATACCACCCTGGTATAGGCCTACGCAGAAGCCTGCTCAAGACTCTACGAAAAACTTTACCTACAAAATACTTACTCAGTGCTCCGAAGTCTCCCAATAGTTTGTATTGTAGGAAGATAACCCTGTATTCCTTTAGTATGTGCTTATAGTCTTTCCATTTGCAGGGAAGATCTGCTCCAAAAAGGCCGCTGGAGCATTTCTGAAACTGATAACCAACATAGCGTCCTTCTCTGGAAGGGTCAGGCTCTATCTGATTCGAAATACTAGCCTGTTGAACGGCCTGAAATCCTGTGTAACCGAGCTGTGTCAGCAACCGGAATTCTTCCAGTAAGGCTTTGAATGATACTTTCTCAGACTCTATCGACACATAGTCTGGTTTGTGCTCTACATGCATCAAGGCTTTCAGGCACACTGTATCCATTCCTTCAATATCAACCTTCAAGTAGTGTGGAATACCGTGTGTCTTCAAACATTCGAGAAAATCAACAGCGGGGACCTCGATAATCTCATTGGACGTTCCAAGGTATTCATTGCGACGTGCCCAGTCATCGGCAACAGTGCCCCATATGGTGCTTTTCTTGTTCCTATAGAACCTTACTGTCCCACGCTTGGGTTCCCCGGGTGGCGGTTCTGCAATAGCGCCTTCCACCACTACCAGTTGTCCGTGTTCGATCTCACTTGAGAACCTGCTGCGGCATTGTGCTGCCAAATCGGGATTTGCTTCGAATCCAATTACTCTGAATCCCTTCTTCATGTAGTAGTCCGCATCTTCTCCCTTATGCATGCCTACATCATAAACCAAGTCGTCGTGTTTTCTTGTGTGTTGTATGCTACTCATATGTGCCGCCCTCTTGTGGTGCGCGTAAGCGCTTCTGGTCGACACTGCCGATGTGTCACCCGTCAAGCCACCATCGTACCCATGCGATCTACCCGAATCAACCGGGAACGACCGCTCTCGCGGTGATGCGGACCGGCCTGGCTGGTCGAGCGTGCCAATCGCGCTCCTGGTGTCTCCACAGCGAGGAACCCCGGCCTTCGCCGCGCAGCATCAACCTCTGCTCCCTCGAGTCCCCAGCTGCTTTCGGTCGCCGCGTCAGCCGCGCTGCACCCACGGCGGCGGCGCTGCCGTGCGACCACCCGCGCGATCCTCAACGCGTCAGGCTTGTCCCGCCCGTGTCGCCGGCGATAGGCTTGCACAACAACACGAAGCGGATGATTGCCCACAAGCTCCCCACGCCGTAGCTGAAGTGTAGCACGGGGTACACGATCGGCGTGCAGATCCCTACAAGGAAGCTGTGCCGGCGAATCGCCATCGCCGCTCCCAGTACCAGTACCAGCACGTATGCGGCGACCAGGCCCAACAACGGGTAGAGCAGTGGGGCCCACAGCAACGCCCCCGTGATCGCCGCGATCCAGACCAGCACAAACACCAGTGGAATCAGACGTCGCAGTCCCCCTGGCGTACGGTGCTTGAGCGTCACCGGAATCCGCCAGTAGCCGAACTGGTAGTACTGTCGCGCCAGTTTGCTGAGGCTGTCGCGCGCATAATGATCGCTCTGCACCTTGGGCGTGATGTAGATCCGCCCACCCGCCTTGTGCAGCCGGATGTGCAGGTCGTCATCTTCCGTGCGGATCATGTTCTCGTCAAAGACGCCGATCTTTTCGAACACCTCGCGACGGTAGGTTCCGGCGTGGAGTGTGTCGACGTAGCCTTCGAGATTGCCAAGGCGATACGCCGGGCCGCCAATCCCAACGGGGACGCTGATCGCCGCACCGATGACCGTCCCCATGAAGTTCTTCGCGATCGTGTTGATCGGGCCACCCGCACACCACGCGTCCGGATGCGCCTGGAGTGCCGCGACGCTGGCCGCGATGAATCCCGGGTGCGCCGTGGCGTGACCGTCCATGCGCGTCAGCAACTCGCCGCGTGCCGCGCGAATGCCGATGTTGATCCCCGGTGCCAGAAACCGTTGCGGGTTGTCGAGCAGGCGGATGCGCGCATCCCGATCCGCCAGACCCGTGACGTATTCTCGCGTACCGTCTGTGCTCTGACCGTCGATGATGAGAATCTCAAACCGATCCGCCGGGTACGTGTTCTTCCGCAGGTTCTCGATGCACGGCTCGATGAAGCCCATTTCGTTGTAGACTGGGATGATGACGCTGACGAAGGGCTGGGCTTGCTTGTCCGTGTCCGGGTTCGACATGCCGTACCGGTCTCTTTCGTTGCCCCGGTCCGCAGCGCTGTTACTCGCTGTGCCGCACGATCTCCACCGCCTCTGCAATGTATTCGGCCATCCGCCGAGTCGGACGCTCCAGCGTGTGCTCGCGCACTACTTCCCGCCCGCCCGCGTGCCCCCCGTCGCGGCATTCGCGCTGCGCCAACGCGACGACCTGCGACATTGGCCGCCGTTCCGTCAGCAACTCGCCGTATGCGTCGCGGGCATGGTCCGGCCCGCCGTCTGCGAGGCCGCGAAAGCCGACCTCGGCGATTGGCGTACCGAAAAATAGGCCGAGCAATACGTCGCCGGCCACGGCCCACGCAAGCAAGACGGCAGGTTCGTCGGCGACTGCTGGCCGCGCTTCTCGTATCTGCCACTCCCCGCCGTTGGGCACGCACACGCCGACGGGATGAGCCGGCGGGTCCTCATTGCCGGGCCACTGGACGGCGACGAGCGATCCATCGACTGGGCACATCGCCTGCTGGATGGTGAAGTCCTCACGGACCAAGTGGGTCATAAGGTCGCGCGCCTTGAAACCGTTCGTCCAGCCGATCGAGTATTCGACTACTACTGTCCGCAGCATCACCCTACGCGCGAGTGGTTCACCGTCACACCCGCGATCCTGCCCGGTGACCACGACGGCAATCGTTGAGCACGTCGTCGTCCACGTACCAGATAACGTCTGCCCGAGCCGCTTCGGTCATGAGCATCGGACAGACCGTCGCCACGAGCAGAAACGCCATCGTCATGGAAGTACGCATCCGGGTTCCTCCTTCGTTCCGATTTGCCCGGCGGATCTGGCCTGCCCCAACCCCGCAGGAAGGAATGCCAGTACGCCCCGTCGCGCCCCTGTGCTGTCTCCCCAAATCACTTTAGCAGCACCAGCGTACCACCGCACGCCAGCTGCCGCCAGTACACATTATAACAGAAGAATCTCGCTCTCGGGCCAAAGATCCTCTCATCCTCCTGCCCGGGACCAATCCATCACATCAGACACCGCAAAACACCCGGCCCGCGAGCCGATTCGGTTGCGCTCCGGCATCGTTCGAGGGTTCGGACGGAATGGGCTTACCAGAAGCAGCCTGTTCGGGGCATTTCGGTCTGGCCCGGGGCCGCCCCGCGCACTGTGATGAAACGCTCCATCCCGCCTCCTTCCCAGCCGGCGTCGGCGGAACCCCGCCCTCTCCGATCACGTGCACGGGCTGTGGCAGCTCATCAGGAAGGCTGCTGCAATCCACTCCAGTTGCATTACTTGCAGGTCTGGTTGCCGAACCGCGCCCAGTTGAGCTCAGCACGTTGGGGCGGCTGTCTCCTAAACGCTCCCAGTCGCGGATCACCAGTTGCCGGGAATGACGCCGGATCTGCTCACGTAGCTCTACGCACTCTCTCGACGCTGATCGCTTTGCCTGGCCGCCTCCATGCGGATCCGAGCCGGCACACCGGTCGGCGATGTGCTCGCTTCAGACATGTGCCGCAGCGCGCGGGAATCCACCTACCGACCCCACGTGCCGCCAGAATGCAAACGTCAGTGAGCCGTCAGTCGGATTCGAGCGCGAGGAGTGCTGCCTGACAAGCGGTCAGTTCGCGGGCCAACTCATCCGGTACGCCGACGTCCGATGGCGCGAGGATGCTGCGCTCGTGCATATGGACGAAGACCTTGTGGCTTTTTCGCAGCCAATCACAGGCGAGGCGGCAGTGCTCCATACGCTCGGCCCGTGGCCGGCTGTCGTCGTCGGCGCGAGCGCGGTTCAGTTCGGCCATCTTGTAGTAGGCGACGCCCTGGTTTCGCACGATGTCCGCGCGATCAGGTTGGTCCCGGGCCAGCAGCTCAGACAGTTCGACGACGCGTTCAAAGGTCGCTTGTGCCTGTTCGACACGTCCGGCGGCAAGGTGGATCTCGCCGAGCTTGCTGTAGTTGGTTGCGAGCAGGTTCTGACTCTCCACGTCTTGTGGGTTGTCGTGCGTCAGATCTTCAAACACCGCGATAGATTGCATGAAGCTCTGGATTGCTGGCTCAGCCTGGCCCATGTCCGCGAGGATAATGCCAACCCACTGGTGCGCGACGCCGACCTGGCTGCGCATGACGATGTGATCGGGATGTGCGTCCAGAAGTCGCAGGCCGATGGCGAGGCATTCACGGTAGGCCTTAAGCGCTTCCGCCAGACGTCCTTGGCTGTAGTGAATCTGCCCGATGTGGGCATGCACGGTCGCGAGTCCCTGTCTAGGTTCGAGCTGCTGTGGAGCATCTTTTGCCAGTTCGCCGTTGATGCGCGCGCTTTCGTGTAGGTGCTCGAGGGCGCGCTTTACCTGTCCCAGATCTTTGAGCGTACCACCAACACGCTCATGGGCTGAGGCAAGGTGGCTGTCGATGACGACGTCTTTGCCGCTGGCGCGCCGGAGCCGCTGACAAGTCTCCAGTGCGTGACGATAGGATGCCAGCGCGGCGTCCCGATTGCCGAGCTTCCCGACGACGTCACCGATCTTGAGGTGACTCACCAGAAGCGTGTGCTGCAGCGGCAGGTTCTGAGGATTGGCGGCAGCGACGTCAGCGAGGATGTCCTGGGCCTTGCGGTAGCTCTCGAGCGCGCCGTGCAGGTCCCCCAGGTTGGAGGTTTGCGGACTTCCCTGCACATCTCCGATTGTGATGTATGCCACGGCCAGTTCCTGTTGGATCCGTGGATCATCCGCGGATTCCCGCGCGAGAATCCCGAGGAAGTTCAACCCCGCCTCAACGACGAACCGGCGGGCTGGAGCCGCGCCCGGCAAGTGACTGATGCGCGGATCCACGCCGAGCATCAGCGTGTTTGCGATCTGGCGGACCTGGTGGAGGCGCTCACGAGCCACGTTGGCCTGGCGTTCCGCCTCCGCACGCGCCTGGGACTGGGCCCAGTACATCACGCCCAGCGAGACTGCCGACACGGTGATCAGCAGAATGAACGCCGCCACGACCGCAACGCCGACCCTGTACCGGCGGAGCGTCTTTTTCAGCACGTACCAGCCGCTGTCGCGTTTCGCCTCGATCGGTTCGCCGGCCAGGTAGTGATCGAGATCGCGGGCAAGCTCACCGGCACTCTGATAGCGTCGCTCGCGTTCCTTGGAAAGGGCTTTCAGAACGATCGTCTCGACCTCGTCGTCGATCACCAACGACGATGTGGGGGGCGTCTCCAGGGCTGGGTCGGTTGTCCCATCGTCACTGGGCAAGCGGCCGGGCCGGCTGGGTCGTGCGGGTGGCGTCTCGGCGATGTGCTTCAGAACCTGAATCGTGTCGCCCTGAACCGGGTAGGGGTAGCGTCCGGTTAGCAGCTCGTACAGGATCACTCCCAGAGAATAGACGTCGCTGCGGACATCGACGGCGTCGGGCAAGCCGCGGGCCTGCTCAGGTGACATATACGGCAGCGTCCCGGCGACGTGCCCGGTGGTGGTCATTGGCGCCGTGTCTGCCGTGGTTGTCTGCCGGGCCAGACCAAAGTCCAGGATGTGCGGATTCCCCTCGTCGTCGACGAGGATATTCGGTGGTTTGAGGTCGCGGTGGATCACGCCACGTTGGTGCGCATAGTTGACCGCTTTGCAGATCGTGCTGTGCAGCGCAACCCTGTCCACCAGAGAGGATGATCGCGTGGCCAGGTAGCGGTCGAGCGGCTGGCCGCGAACGTAGTCCATGACGAAGTACTTGTTTCCGTCCGCAGTCTCGCTCGAATCAAAGACCGTCACGATGTGCGGATGGTTCAGTGCCGCGGCGAGTTCGATCTCGCGCTCGAAACGCTTGCGAACTGCGTCCGTGGCGCCGGGACCTTCGCGCAGGATCTTGATGGCCACTTCACGCTTGGTCGATTCCTGCAGCGCGCGAAAGACGATGCCCTGACCGCCACGCCGGATCTCATCCCGCACGTCATAGCCGGCGATGTGCAACGAGCCCGGCATCACGTCCGGCTGGGACTGCTTCGTTGCCAGATCCTGCAGGATGGGTCGCGCGGCGCGCAACCGTTCTACCCAGGAGTTGTGCTCAGCGAGCAGCGCGGCCGCACGATCGGCGCAAGCCGGACACTGCTCAACGTGCCGCTCCACACGACTCTGCTCCGCTGCCGTGAGCTCCCGGGCGTGGAAGCGGCGAAGCTCTGCTTCGCCGGGGCAAATGACCACGCTACGCTTACTCGCTGCCATCCACCAGCTCTCTCATCCTGGCGGCGACGCGCTCGGTCATCCGCCATTTGACGGTGTAGACGTTGTTGGGCTTCAAGCCCAGTTCGGCGCACACTCTGTCGATCGGCCACTCCTCAATCACGTAATGGAAGTACGCTCGGAACGTCGTTTCCTCAACTTCCGTGCGCAATTCATGCAGACAATGGGCAAGATGCTCCTCCATCCAGATTCCCTCGAACACCTCGTCCGGCGCCGGCTCGCGTTCCTGCGCACTCTGAAAGTCGTTCGTCTCACCTTGCAGATCACAGCGACCGCGGAGCAGGTCGCGGACCCGGTTGTTGACCAGTGTCCGCAGCCAGCTCTTGAATCGACCCTTTTGCGGATCATAGGTGAACTCGCCGATATGCTCGCAGACCGCCGCGAGACAGTGCTGGGTGACGTCCTCGGCCGCGTCGCTGCTCAGCCCGCGGGCACGGGCAAAGCGCTGCAATATGGGCCGGTAGATTGCGTCGAACGTCCGCCAGGCGCTGGTGTCCGAACGGTCCCGAATGCGCAGCAGCAGGCTGGGGCGTGTGGTATCCATGGGATCGCGGCCCTCTAAGGACACCCATGGTAACACGCCTCGTACGCATCACGATACCCTCTTGCCTGATTGTTGGCCGGAACCGGCCAGACGCATTCCTCACACAAGCGTACGCGGCTCGAGGCCGAATCTCACAGCTATCTCTCGTTCTTTTGATTCCGGTGTGAGATCGGAGGAGCCTGCACGTACGCCCAGATGAACGCGGCGGACAGACGGGAATCGACGCTCGGTTCGACGATTCTGTCCACGCAACGAGTCGCGGCGGCCTGTATGGGCCGGTCGCATGTCACGCAACCAAGGAGGCAGTCATGTACACGCACAGATCAGCACCCGCTCTTGGCTTCCACCTCGCACTTGCCGTGTTGGCCGTGGCGTTGCTGGTCAGCGCCGGCGGTTGCCCCAACAACTTACCGGCTGACCTGCTCGAACTGGCCGCCGGCAGCATCCCCGACAGTCACCGGGAAGCCTCGGACGACGGCGCACAAACCGGTGACGGTTCGGACAATGGCAGCGGGGATGACCCAACGGACGGTGACGGCAACGCGGATGATCCAACGGACGGTGACGGCAGCGGCGATCCAAGCGCTCCTGGCGATCCGAACGGCGGTGGCAGCTCGGATGCCGACATGTGCACGCTCACCGTCAACACGTACGGAAGAGGTACAGTCAGTCAGACGACCGGCGAGTACGAGCGCGGCTCCGAGCTGACGCTGTTGGCCGAGCCCTTCGCTGATTGGCGGTTTGCCCGCTGGGAAGACGACCTGAGCGGCGAGGAGAACGAACAGACCATCACGCTGAACGAGGACATGTCGGTGGGCGCAGTGTTCCTCAGCTTCGCCACGGCCAGCGTCCAGCATCACACCGTCTTCGACCGCGTCCTCGACACTGATGAGATGGACAATCCGTACAATTTCAAGCTCGCCAGGATGAACACGTCCGGCACGAAGATATTTGTCACCAATGACGCGGGCACCGACCAGGATCGAAAGGGGATGGTACTTAACGATCTGGCGGGTCTCTCCCGCCAGGAGTTTGACCTGCCCGACGGCAACGGACAGATCCGCTTTCTGGCAGTTGCCGGAAACGGTTCGCGAGCCTACATGACCAGCGGCTACGAGGACCAGATCTACAAGTGGGACTGCGGGGAGGTGACCACGATCGATGTGAGCGGGAGCCCGGGCCCCGGTACTATCATCGCCATGGAGACAACCGATCTGGGTGACCATGTCTTCCTACTGGACGAACGGGACGTGTGGCGTGTGAATGCCGACGGTTCCGGACTGGTGAAGCTGATCGACGCGCGGGCCATGCCTGTGGCGGATGGTACCGGTAACCGGATCTACGATATGCATGTGGACGACAGCGGCACCAACATCGCGCTCCTGCATTTCGTGGTGCACCCGACCGGCCACAACGCCGAGCTCTTCATCTGGGACAGTGGGAAGATCACGCAGCTCACCGATGATCGTGCCGGTATTCACTCCAAGGCCAGCGTGCGCATCTGTCCACACGGCCAGACCATCATCTATCAGGATATGGCCGCGGCGGAATACGTTGCCATGACGAAGCAAGGACTGGCGAAACGCTCGCTCGCGCCGCTGGGGTACAATTTCGGCGGCATGGCCCTGAGCGATACCGGTTCGTGGATGGTCTATAACGACGCGCGTGCGCGTGGCGGCAAACTAGTGCAGACAAGTGGTATGGAGACGCGCGAGATCATGCCCTACAGCATTCCGCTGAGCATCACCAACCAGCTCTATATGACGGACGATGCCAGACGGATCATGTTTGTTTACATCTACGCGAGGAATCCGGTCAAACAGGCCGTCTATGTCGGCCATCTCTACAACGACCCCATTGGCGGCGCACCGACAATCAGCCACGCTCGCACGAGCCCGCCGACCATGCCACGTAGCGGTTCGGGCGAGAACGCCGTCATCGAATTCGTCATCGCCGACGCACAGGGGCCGGACGATATTGTGGTTATGTGCGCCGATGAGATGGCCAATGGCGTGTACGTCGGCGAGGATGCCAACTCGCCGGCAGCCTTCAGCGAAGCTCCCCACGACGACGGCGAAGGGGGCGATCTGGTTGCCGGCAACGGTCGGTATTCCTGTCTGGGGCGGCCCAGAGCGAACGCGGGCAAGTACAACGAGGTGACCATCCGCATCGGCGTCAAAGATGCCAGCGAGACGATCACCGTCGGCGACATCGTGCTCAAAATCGCGCCCTGAGGGCCGCCCCCCTCCACGGGCCGCTTGTCATGCATCGTCGAAACGCAGTTTACCACGGTGGTTCACCCCCCTAAGTCGACCCGGTGAGTTCACCGAACGCCCCGTGGTGCTTTCTCTGTCATGATTCGCTGGTTGACCACCGCCACAACGCAGAACACGCCCCCCTGCGTTGTGGCGGGGTCACCAGCCCGCTGGCAGTCCATCAGCCTCATGACGCTGCCGAAGACCTCGTCTGGGGGAACCCTCCGCCTGTTTCAACAATGCTGTGCCGGGCCGGAGCGCCGGGCCGCCGCCGCCGCCGCACTCGTTCACGCGGTCCGAAATCGCGTCGGGTGGCAAGTGTCGCTGGCCGTGCGCGGCCGCGTCGCGTCGGACCTCACACTTGGCTCAGAGTGGCGAAGTTGATATACTAAGAGTTTGGCCCGGTCAGCCGGGCTCGACACCACGGTGGGTCCCGACGGTAAGTGCCAGCCAATCAAGAGGTTGCCGCACTCCACGCCTTGGCAGAAGGAGGTTACGAATGAAGCTCTCCTGGATCGATGGTTCTTCGCGCTGTTTCGGCGACGATCTCTTCCGGGTGCCCCGCGTAATCAACTCCCAGCGGGCCGCGGCACGAGGGCCTGGGTGGTCCCATCCGGCAGTCGGAATGGTGTTGCTCCTGTCTCTGCTGGTGCTACCGGACGCCGGCTTGGCGGATGACCTCTTCGGGAGACCCGTCGTCTACAACGTCGGCGTCGCGCCATGGTCCGTCGTGCTCGAGGATCTGGGTGGCGATGACGACACGGATCTGGCCGTGACGAACAACGAAGAGAACAACGTTGGGATCCTGGAGAACAACGGGGACGGCACGTTCGCGCCACAGGTTACCTACAGTGCCCATAATGGGCCCGTTTGCATCGCGAGCGCCGACCTGGACGGTGACGAGATACCAGACTTGGCCATCGCGAACTGGCGCAGCAACAGAGTCTCGATCCTCATCAACCAGGGGAGCACGTTCGCTCCGCAGGTTACGTACGACGTCGGCGATACACCTTGGTCCCTCACGCTCACGGATCTGGACGATGACAAGGATATGGATCTGGCTGTCACCAACTACGCGTCGGACAACGTGTCGATCCTGCTGAACGATGGAAACGGCGTGTTCGCGGAGCAGGTCACGTATGCTGTCGGCAACAGCCCGTATGGCATCGCGAGCGCGGACCTGGACGGCGACGAAGACTTGGACCTGGCCGTGGCCAACTTCGCGTCGAACACCATCTCGGTTCTGCTCAACAGTGGTGACGGCACGTTCGCGCCGCAGGCCACCTACGCGACCGGCGCCGGGCCCATCGCGGTCGCGCTCGCGGATTTCGACGCCGACGAGGATCCGGATCTGGCCGTGACGAACTTCTCCAACCACAATATCTCGATCATGCTGAACCACGGAGACGGCACATTCGCGCAGCAGGTCACCTACGCGGTCGGCACGCAGCCGTTCTCCGTCGCGATCGACGATCTGGACGGCGATCACAAGCCGGACCTGGCCG
>Ga0272441_10010956_pt1 | contig 13581 bp, 12 predicted proteins | sample SSMProp6N_FD_193582 | JGI IMG/M metagenome (GOLD analysis project Ga0272441, IMG submission 193582) | Marine sediment archaeal communities from Little Sippewissett salt marsh, Falmouth, MA, United States - SSM-Prop-6N | ecosystem: Environmental > Aquatic > Marine > Wetlands > Sediment ... | reverse complement strand
TCCGCCAGAACGTACGGGTTCTGGATGCAAGTACGGCGCAATCGGCCGCGTTGTACTCCAACAGCTTTAGGCTCTGTCAAGTGGGCGATCGGAGGACGCCCGGCGCCCCAGATGGGGATTGTCGGACACAGCCTAGCGGCCGCTGCTGCGCCGCTTCCGTCCCTTCTTGCCCTTCTCTCGCGCGAGATAGTACCCGTGCCCCGGCAGCACGGGGAGCTTCCACTTGCGGAAGAGGCGGGCGTTGTCCGCCTCGGCCTGCGCGAGGCTCGCGCGCTTGCGCGCGTCGCGCAGCTCCCGGTGCCGGACGAGAGAGCCGGGGCAGGCGGCCACGCGCTTCCCCGCGCGCCACACGCGGAGCGAGAAGTCCGGGTCCGCGCCGAAGAATCGGAAGCCCTCGTCGAAGTACTTGAGCCTCCGGAAGAGCGAGGCGCGACCGAGGCCGAAGTTCGCGTACAGCACGCCGCGCAGGTTGTAGACGCCGTAGCGCACGCCCTCGACCTCGATCGACGCGGAGAGGTTCCGGGGCGAGTCCCACGTGTGGTAGAACGCGACGAGCCCCACGTCGCGGTTCGCCGGGACCGAGAGGAAGTGCAGCGCGTTGTCGATCGCGTAGGGCAGGACCTCCGCGTCGTCGTTGAGCCACATCAGGTACTTCCCGCGCGCGGCGCGGAAGCCGCGATTGAAGGCGCGGACGGCGCCCGCGGGCCCCCGCTCGAACATTGCGCGCACGTTCGCGCCCGCGCCATGGCGAAGCCATGGCCGTGTTCCGTCGCGGGAGCCGCCGTCCACGACCACGATCTCGTGCGCGCAGCCCGTGTCCTCGCGCACCGAGGCCACCGCGCGCTTGAGGTGCTTCAGTCGGTTCAGCGTGGGAATGACCACGCTCACCTCGGGCTGCGATGTTCGCGTTCTCCGGCTCATCCCTTCCTCCTCGATGCGTACCTGAAAAAAGCCCGCCCTCGCAGGCCGTGCGCCTGCATCCCGGCCAGCCCGTTCTCCGCGAGGCCCGGGCTGAACGTCGGCACGAGCCACAGGAGATGCGGCCCGGCCTCGCGCGGGCGCACGCGGCGCACGCCCGCGCGCGAAGCCTCTTCGAGCATGTCGGTCGCGAGCGCCCGGACGTGCAGCCGCGCCCGCCGGCACGCCCGGATGAACGTGACCGCATCCTTGGTGTAGCGCCACAGGCCGAGCTCGCGCACGCCCGAGGCGCGCAGCTCGTGAAGCTGCCGCGCGAGCGCCGCGCGGCCCGTCGCCGCCTCTAAAGCCTTTCCCTTCAGCGGTTCGCGCCGCACCGGCCGGCGTCGCAGCGCGGTGCGCGCGCGGCGCGCTGCGGCGGCGACCGGGCCGCGCACGCCCTGCGCGGCGGCCAACGCGAGGTACCACCGGACGATCTCGCGCGAGCGCTCCGCGGCGAGGCGCTTGGGCAGGAATCGCGCGGCGAGACGCAGGTTGTTCGCGACGAGGCGGCCGAAGACGTCGGCGCGGCGGCCGGCGAATCCGGCCTTTCGGTGACGCGCGACGAGATCGCCGCAAACGCGCACGCGATATCCCATGGCAAAAAGGCGGTAGCTGAGCGCGTATTCCTCGACGTAGTAGCCGAAGTCGGCGGGGTAGCCGCCGGCCGCGAGGAAGAGGTCGCGGCGCACGGCCGCGGCGCAGCCGACGAAGACGTTGTGCGTCCCGCCCGGCTCGTGCGAGCCGTCCGCGAGCAGCACGCGAAAACCGACGGCGGCGAGCTTTCTCTCGCGGTTCAGGTACCGGAGCGCGCGCGCGGCCGCACCCGGCTCGGGCGCGGAGTCGTCGTCGAGCATGAGGAGCACGCGCCCGCGCGCCTCGGCCGCGGCGACGTTGCGCGCTTCGGCGCCCCGGTTACGTCCGAGATCGAGCACGCGCACGCGCGGGAAGCGCCGCCGCAGCATCGAGGCGGTGCCATCGCGCGAGCCATTGTCCGCAACGAGGACCTCGTGCGACGGCAGGCGCTGCGCGCCCAGGAGCGCGAGCGTGCGCGCGAGTTCGCGCCGCCGGTTTCGCGTGGGGATGACGACGGAAAGCGCAGGCCTCGATCGCATGGACTACACGAACTCGACGTGCCCGGCCTCGGCGGCCAGGTACTGGAAGAGCCGGTTGTAGTGGTCGTAGCGGAGGTACGTCGTGAGGCCCGGGCAGACGTGCCGGCACGCCTTCCCTTCGATGCGGCCGAGCACTTCGCGGCGGCGCGGCCCGTCCCAGATCTCGCGGAAGGACGCATCGGCGATCGAGCCGAAGCAGTAGTCCTCGCGGAAGCGGAGCGAGCAGCACGGGTAGAGCTTCGCGTCCGCGCAGAGGATGCCCACGAGGCGCGGCCCATCGCATCGGTCGTAGGGGACGGGCTTGGGGTTGTGGACCTCGCCGCGCGGTCCGCCCGATCCGAAGATGCGGAAAATGCCGTCGTGAAGGTCGGCATAGGCGCGGCGGAACGCGTCGCGCGCGGTCGCGATCCAGCCCGGCTCGATCTCGCCCGCGCCGGGGGACCGGAGGACCTCCCGGAACGTGATGTACCGCGCGCCGAGCTTCTTCGCGAGATGAGCGGCCTCGTACATCTCGCCGGCGTTCTCGGCCGCGGTCACGAAGACGAGGCCGAGGAAGACCTCGGGTGCGAGCCGCTCGATCCCGGCGAGGATGTGCTCGAAGGCGTCGGCCGCGCCCGGCCGGTGGATGCGGCGGTGGGTCTCGCCCTGCGCTGCGTCGAGGCTGACGCGCACCCATTCGCAGCATTCCTTCACCGCCTCGGCGTGCTCGGTGAGGAGTTGCCCGTTGGTGATGATCCCCGTGCGCAGACCCTCGCCGCGGGCGCAGCGCAGGATCGCATCGATATCGGGGTGGCAGAGAGGCTCGCCGCCGCCCTTGAGGACGACGCTCCGCACACCGGCGGCGGCGATCTCGCCGAGGAAGCGTTCGAGCACGGCCATCGGCAACGTGGCCGGATACTCGCGGTTGAAGCGGCCGTCGATGCACCAGATGCAGCGGTGGTTGCAGACGTTGGTCGGGTCGATCTCGAAGGTGATCGGCGGCGGGTTCCCCCCGGCGAGGATGGACCGGACCGCATCGAGGTGATGGGCGATCTTGAACTCGCTGAACTCGTACATGCCCGGTCCCCGGCCCGAGGTCCCGCCCTCGTCCCCCGCGGCCGCCCGGCGGGGGCTATGCCCATTATCGGCACCGAGCCGGGATTCTTCAACTGACTCGGCAAGGGCACGCCCCTCCCCGGCCCGCGCGGGCGCGCAACAGGTGCCCGCGCCCGCCGTTCCATCGGATCCCACGGAGAGCCGCGCGGCGAAAGTCTCCGCCGGAGGTTGCAAAAGGCCCCCTCTTCCATTACGTTGAAGATGAGGAGGCAGCGGATGCCCGAGAGCGCCTTCAAGAGCCAAGTCCAGGCCGATCGTGCCGGCGAGGTTGCCCCCGCCGATCGTGTGATCGCGCGACTGGACCTCGCGATCACGATCGCCCTCTCGGTCTACGCCGCGCTCCTCGTCGCGCCGGACTGGAACGCCCTGCGCGCGCTACAGATGCTGGCGGTCACGATCGCGTTCCTTGCGTGGGCCTGGCGCGTGATGCGGCTACGGCAACTCGCGCGGCGCGGCCTCGTGTGGCCGCGATCGAGCAATAGATCGCGCGTGCTCTGTATGCTCATGCTCGTTTTCCTGGGGACGGCCCTCCTCGCGGTCCTGCGGCGGTGCCTCCTGCCCGAGCTCGGCGGCCCCACCGACTTCGAGATGCCTGGTTCGACCGCCGAGCTCCGGGCGCGTCTCGGGCGGGGCCTTCGGGAATTCAGGCCGCTCCTGCGGATGGGGATCGTCTTCCTGGCCGGGCACGCGGTCCTGCGCCGGGAGCGCCGCTGGCGCGCGGTGCTGCTGAGCGCAGGTGCGGGCCTTCTCCTTACCTCAATGGTGGGCCTGGTCGGACACTATCTCGTGCAGGGGCGCTGGCACGAGGAATACACCCTTCTGCACAAGAACAACGGCCTGGCCGGCGTGTGCCTGGCAAGCACGTTCCTGCTCCTCGGCGGAAGCACGCTCGCTCTGCGGGGCTGGCCGCGATGGCTCTGCGCGGGAGCGGCGATCCTGGGACTCTTTCAGATCCCGCTCACGGGAAGCCGGACCGCGCTCGCGGGAATCGCGGCGGCGCTCGTCCTCGGCATGCCCGCGGTGCTGCTCCTGCGGCCACGCGAGGCGCGGCCGCGGCGCGTCTCCCTCTGGGCCGGGGGCGCGGCCATGCTCGTTCTCGTCTTCGCCGGAGCGATCGTGCTCCTCGCCAGGACGAGCGTTGTACACCGGGGGCACCTCACGCGCACGAACAGCATCACCGAACGCCTCTTCATCTGGGACACCACGCTAGGGATGATCCGCGAGAACCCGTGGACCGGCTATGGCCTCGATAAGAAGCGCTATCGCCTCATTTTTGCCCGGTACACCGAGGCGCCCTGGCGTCCGAGCCTCGTCAAGCGTTTTCCCGGAAGGCTCCTGTTCGGGGAGATCTTTGACCGGCCCTACGAATGGAACTGGGAGCCGTATGCCCACGCCCTCGCCCGGTTCTACGAAGCCGGCTCGGATGCGAACTACGCACGGTACCGTCCGGCGAGCCACGGCGGCGAGCGCGGGACCTCGCTCTGGAACAATTGCGCCCATGCACACAACGCCTATCTTATGGTCTGGCTCCAGATGGGCCTCCCGGGAATTCTGGCCTTCGCGGCGTTGTGGGGCTATGGCCTCGCGGCGTGTCTCATCACGCTTGCGCGGGAGCGCCAAACGGCGCGCCGGACGGTGCTCGCGGGCACGATCCTCTGTCTTCTCGCGGTCGCGGCCATGAGGTTCGTCGACCCGTCCCTCTCGCGGACGGTGCTGCGCGTGACGGCCCTCGCCTGGAGCTTGGCGGCCGGGGTGCTTGCGCGCGCGGCCGGGCGCGGAGATAATTCGGGGGAGGCGCAACGGCTCGTCGAGCCCGGGGCGACGACAGGCTCCAATGGAGACGGCGTCGACCTGAAGGATGTGCGCCGGTGACCTTTCAGTGCGCAGCTCGCCGGAGATGTGGAGAAGGGGTTAAATGACGGCGGCAGAGTCGGCCACGCGTGGGTGCGCTCAGCACGGGGCCGCTCTCGCGCACCAGAGGCGCCTCCCCCCGGGAACGGCCTGAAGGGACCATACTGAGTTGTCTTCCGAGAGCGCCCTTCCGAGCCCGCTAATGACGGAGCGACCGGCCGCGTCCGAGCGTTCTCCGTGCCCGCCTGCCGCAGGAAACGGCCCGCCGCGCTTGGGCCGCCTCGCGCTGTCACCGAAAGTACTGATCGGCCTACTCCTTCTCCTGCTCATAGGAAACTACATCGTTATCATGCACAGATATAAGCTGGAGGTGGCGTGGCATGGCTACACCGCCTACCAGTATGTACACAAAATATTTTCCCCCGAGAACTTCGAGCGCGATTTCCCGAGCCATGTCGAGATGTTCAAGAACTCCGCCGCCATGCGATTCTACGATCTTTCTTATGCTCTCTTCAAAGTCGGTCCCGAGTACACGACTCCGGTTTTCATCGCGTTTGAAATCTTCATCCTGGTGGTGGCCTTTTGCGCGTTGGTCAAGGCGATCCGGCCAAACGCGTCCGCGCCGGTTTTCGTCCTTGTGGCCCTTCTCGTGATCACGAGCTGGGCTCGCAACATGAACATCGCGCGCTACGGGCAACCATACTTCCTGGGTGTCTATCACAACGTGGCCGATGGTTTTCGCATCCTGGCCATCGCGATGATGTTGAAAAGACGCCCGATCCTCGCGAGTCTCTTCCTCGCGGCGGCTTTCACCACACACCCAACGATGGGCACCATGGGGGCCATCTTCGTCCTGGCCATTGGCCTGAGCGATCTCCGGAATGTCCGGAAACGAAGCTACTTAGCCGGCGGCGCCCTTTTTGTCGTTATCGCGGTCCTCTGGTCCGTGTGCGTCGTTGGCCCCACTCTGGCGGGGGGGGCGGGCTTCCCCGCGGACCTGTGGATTAAGGTCACGAAGATCCTCAGTTGTCACTACTACCCTTACCGGATGGGGCTGTTTACCTCGGCGAACCGCGCGGTTCTGATCCCGTTTCTCTCCCTGATGATCCTCTGCACCTTCTACATGCGCTCGAAGGGCGAGAAGACAAGAACGGACCGAAGGGTTGTCGCGGGCATGATGGCAATGCTTTTTCTGGTTGTGCTCGGCGTCTTCTTCAGCGCGAATTCGATCAGCCCTTTCCTGATTAAGCTGTCCTGGCACAAGGCCAACGACCTGATGATCTCGGTGGCTCTCGTCTATGTCGCAGATGGGCTCTGGCGCGAATTCCATCCCCGCAGCCTCTGGCGTGCGGGACTGGCGGGCCTGATCCTCGTCTCGCCCTTCCTGATGAACCCCGGCTTCCCCCTGCTCTGCAGCCTTCTGCTGACCGCGCCCGCCTGGTTGAGCCTGACCCGGGAGCACTGGAAAGCTCCGGGCAACCGGATCGTGGCCCTCCTCGTACTGCTCTCAGGTGCGCTGCTCGCATACTACGGCACGGCCGGCTGGCTCGGTCCCCGTCCCTGGTTTGACCCTGCCTATGTGGGCGGCAGGAGGTTCGTCGCGGTTCTGCTCGTGTTTGCAGTGGGAGGAATCTCCATCTTCCGCTTCGTCCAGCGGAAAATAGCCGCGCCCATGATGCAGGCAGCCGCAATCATGGTCCTGATCGTATGCAGCGTGCGATGGACGACGGAACGCGTGCTGCTCCCACAAACCGCCGCCGAGTACCGGGACTTCAAGGAGGTTCAAATCTGGGCAAGAGAGAACACCAAGCGTAAGGCGCTTTTCATGGTGGACCCGACGATCTGCTACGGCTGGCGTGACTATTCCGTCCGCAGCTCCTTCGGCAACTACCGGGAATGGCTCTTCCTCAGCGTTTGCTATAAGTCCAATCAGCGACTGTTCAACGAGGGGGTCAAGCGGGCGAGCGAACTGGGGCTTCACCTGCCTGCCTATTTTACCTCGCCGACGTCGGGTCGGATGGCGTTGCACTGGAAGATCAAGGAAATATTCTATAACAAAGATGATGCATGGCGTTTGGATATTGCGCGCCGATATGGAATTGATTACTTCGTTCTAGTTAGAAAGTACATGGTGAGCGAGAGCGATCTGCCCACAGCATACAAGAATAGGCGCTTTGTCGTCCTTTCGGCGACGGAAAGGTAACCGCTGCCGCTTCTTCCTCTGGCCGATCCAACGATCGGCAGGCCGCGTCCGGAGCGCTTGCCGGATTGGCCAAACGTCACCAATATAAGCGGCGTTCATGCCGACCATACCTCAGAAAGAGCGAAGGACATGGGGATGTGGGTTGACGCAAGGCCGGGCGTTGACCTAGACTCTCGGCGAAGAAGGCTAGGAGCAGCGCAGTTGTGCGTCCGGAGGGATTCCTGGATCTCCGGAAGGAGTAAGGGCTCGCGACCAGGAGAGACTGTTGGGGACTCACGTTGTAGCCGCCGATGATGACGTTCTCGGCCCAGTAGAGAATCACCAGGATCGCCGCATCCCATCCGAGAAAGAACACGCCGCCCAGCGGGATGAGATTGGCGGCAATCAGGGTCCAGAGCGAGGCGTCGAGACGTTGCGGCATCTCGAAGAGCTTCCGGGCGTCGGCTTCGGGCATGGGGACAGGCTACCGCGCGGCCGCGCCGCATGCAAGCGCGGGGAGCCTTCCCCGCCTCACCTTGACCCATCTTCGAAAAAGCGGGATACTGAGGGCCGCACCCGGGACGGGAGGACCGCATGAAGCTCTACTTCGTCCGGCACGGCCAGTCCTTCGGCAACGTGGACGGCAAGTACGACCAGTCCCTCGCCGGCGCGCTCACCGAGCTCGGCGAGCGCCAGGCCGCGGAGCTCGTCGCGCGCCTCGCACCGTTCTCGTTCGACGCGATCCTCGTCAGCCCCCTCGACCGGACCGTGCGCACGATCCTCCCGTACCTGAAGCACGCGGGCCGGACGGCCGAGGCCTGGCCCGAATTGATCGAATGCCGCGGCCGCAAGGACGTGGACGACCCGGCACCGCCCGAGCTTCGCTACGGCGCGCCCGTCGCGCTCCCGGAGGGGGCCGAGCCGCCGGTCCGCCTGCGCGGGAAGGACCCGGCCGCGACGCGCATGCCGCCGGGGGGCGAGAACTACGCCGAGGGCTGCCGGCGCGCGCGCCTCGCGGCCGAGCGCATCCTGGATCTCTGGGCGGGCACGGACGCGACCGTGCTCCTCGTCGGGCACGCGTGCAACGGCGCGCGGGTCCTCGAATCGCTGCTCGGAATCGAGCAGGACGGCCGCTTCCAGCACAACAACACCGGCATGACCTTCATCGAGCAGAAGCAGAACGGCGACTTCATCGTGCGGTTCCTGAACCGCATCCCGGACGCATCCATCGCGGAGCCGGCATGAGGCTGGCGTCGGCGGGCGCTCCTACCTGCGGCGGCTCTCGAATCCGCGGATGAGGCTCGAGGGCGTGACCCCGAACCGCCTCCGGAAGACGCGCGAGAAGTAGAGGGGGTCGGTGAACCCCACGGCGTAGGCCGCCTCGCTCACGTTGAGCTGCGAAGAGATCAGCAGCTCCCGCGCACGGCGCAGACGGAGCCGCCGGCGGTAGGCCACCGGCGCCATCCCGAACGCGGCGGCGAAGAGGGTCTCCACGTGCGCGGCGGAGAGCTCCAGCCGCTCGTAGAGCCGCGCCATGGGGATGTTCTCGAACGCGAAGCGGTCGATGACTTGGCGCATCCGGTCCGCGCCGCGGTGCACCGAGACGCCCCCGCCTTCCCTGCCCCGGCCCGGCGCCTCGCAGTAGAGGCCGATCGCCCGCAGGAGGAGCCCGACCCGGTCGAGCCGCGCGCCGAGCCCGGCCCCGCGCAGCTCGGCAATCTCGGCGAGGACGCCGGCCAGGCGCTCCGCGTCCGCGGGCGCGAGCGCCTTGAGCTGCGGGACCATCATCCGGTCCGCGCCCAGCGAGACCGCGGTCTTGTCCCGCGGCCCGCCGCGGCTCCTCGAGACGAGGCCGCGGCCCCGGAAGAGGGCGAAGATGCCCCTGACGCACCCCTCCTGGAGGTCGTCGTCGGCCGTGCCCGCCGCGATCAGGATGGCCGCGGGGGCCGCGAACCGGTAGGTCCGGCGGCCCAGCCGGTACCGCGGCCCGCCCTCGAGGTAGACCGAGAGCACGTCGCTCCCGCAGGGCCGGCCCGCGCCGGTCCGCCGCGCGGTCCGGCTGCGGTCCTCGCGCACGACGAGGATCTCCGGGACCTGCGGTGCAGCACCCTTCCTGCGGGCCATGGGATCCTCCTTCGCGCGCCGGACACCCGGGAGTATAGGCCTCCCCGGCCGCGGCGTCCAGCTAAGATTTGTCCATGTCTTCGAAAATAAACCCCTCTTGCGGTCCGGCGGTTTCGGGGTATATGTCCATAGAGCGCGCCGAATAGGCCACAAGGCTCTTCGGCGACAGTGACAGAGGCCCCAAGAAGTGTACATGAGTGGCCTCGCGGGCAAGCGAGAGGGCGCCGTGGAGAAGCTTCGCGTCGGGATCGCCGGGCTGGGCCGCGGACGGCTCTTCGCCGAGGAACTCGGCCGGCACGAGCGGTGCGAACTCGTCGCCGTGTGCGACGCACGCGAGGCGGCGCTCGCCCCGTTTGGCGGCGTGGCGCAGCACACCGACTACGAGGCCTTCCTGGGCGAGAGGCTGGACGTGGTCGCGGTCGTCACGCCCGGTCCGGTGCACGCGGGGCAGTCGGTCCGCGCGCTCGAAGCGGGCGCGCACGTCCTGTGCGAGACGCCCTGCGTCTACTCCCTGGACGAGGCGAAGATCCTCGTGAAAGCTGTTCGAGACTCGAGCCGCAGCTTCATGCTCGCCGAGGACTACCTCTGGAAGGGCTGCTTCCGGAACCTGAAGGACCGGGCGGAGGAGGGCCGCTTCGGCGAGATCGTCTACGCGGAGGGCGACTACACGCACGACTGCCGGAACCTCATGCTCGCGACCGACGACGGCTTCGTCCCCTACCGCGAGCGTGACCGGCACCCTCACGCGCGGAAGACCTGGCGGGCGACGGATCTGCCGCCGCTGTTGTACGCGTCTCACACGCTCGGCCCGCTTCTCTATCTCATGGACGACCGGGTGGTCTCCGCCGTCGCCCTGGGCACCGGATGTCGCACGGCGCCGGAGCTGGGGACCACGGACCTCGAGGCGGGCCTCTTCCGCACCGCGCGCGGGAGCGTGATCCGGCTCACGAACGGCTTCAGCCTGGCGTACCCCATGGCCACGCACTACAGCCTGGCCGGAACCCGAGGCTCGGCCAGGATCGACCGGAGTCGAGACGAGTCCTTCGTCTGGTACTCCGAGGCGACGGAGGGGGAGATGTCCGGTTGGGAGAGCGCGCCCGAGGCGTGGCGCGAGCGGCCCGACGGCCGTTCTCCCCTCGATGTGATGGTCGACGAGTTCGTGGGGGGCGTCGTGCGCGGTGAGGCTCCGCCCCTCGACGTGCACCGCTCGCTTGACTTCGTCCTGCCGGGCGTGGTCGCGCACGCGTCGGCCGAGCAGGGCGCCGTGCTGCTCGACGTTCCGGACTCGAGGGAGTGGGTCCTTTGAACGCTCAAACCGAGAGAGGCAAAGGAGGACGCGATGCCGAGATTCGGTAAGGCCGAGATTCGGAATCTGACCCGGGTCATCGAGAACGGCCGGTTCTGCGACCACCGCGGCGGGTTCATGGACCGGTTCCGTTCGGAGTTCGCCTCCGCGCTGCACGCGCGGCACGCGATCGCGGGCGGCTCGGCCATGCTCCTCATGCACGCGATTCCCGGCGCGATCGGCGCCGGTGCGGGCGACGAGATCATCTGCGACCCGATCGTGCAGTTCCACGGCATCGCGTGCCTGCACAACAACGTCGTGCCGGTCTGGGCGGACGTGCGGCCCGACAACTTCCTCATGGACCCGAAGTCGGTCGAGAAACGAATCACCAGGCGAACCCGAGCCATCTGGGCCACGCACCTGTGGGGCTTCCCGGCCGAGGTCGACAAGCTCCGCCGCATCGCGGACCGGCACGGGATTTACCTCCTCGAGGACTGCGCCCACGCGCTGCTGGCGAAGTACAAGGGCCGCTATCTCGGCACCTGGGGCCACATCGGGACCTACTCCTTCAACATGGGCAAGCAGCTTCCCACGGGCGAGGGCGGCATGGCCGTCACCAACGACGACCGCCTCGCCGCCGAACTCGGCAAGCGCATTATCTTCGGCGAGAGCCCGGAGGTGCTCTCCAGTAACTACCGGATGACCGAGTTCCAGGCGGCCGTGGGTGTGGCGCAGCTCGCGAAGGTGCCCGGGTACCTCAAGACCTACCGCGAGGGGCGCAAGGCGCTCGACGCGGCCGTGGCCGGGTGCGCGTGGCTCCACCCGCGCCGCGCGCTGCCCGGCAGCCTCGTGAGCCCCTACGCCTGGAGCTGCCTCTTTCACGGCGAAAAGAAAGGCATCGACTACGGCGTCTTCAAGGCTGCGCTCCGCGAGGTCGGCGGGACGACCTTCGGGTTCGGCTTCACCCAGCGGCCGGCCTACCTGTACGAGTTCTTCCGAAAGCCCAATGCCTACGGGAACAAGGGCTGCCCCTACAACTGCCACCTGTACAAGGGCAAGGTGTGCTGGAAGCCGGGCCTCTGCCCCACGGCCGAGGACGTCCTCCCGCGCCTCGTCACGACCAACAACATGTGCAGCGTCGCCGAGGCGCGGAGAAAGGCGGGGCTTCTCAGGAAAGCGATTCGCCTGACCGAGAGCGGGGAGGTCCGGCCGCTCGAGTACTCCGAGATCGAAAAGCGCGTGCTCGCCCTCGTGAAGGCGGCGGGCCCCCTCGAACCGGTGGAGGTCACTCGCAAGCTCAACGGCCGAAAGGGCGCGGGCGTCGACGAGCACCGGATGTTCTCGATCATGGAGGGCCTGCGCGACCGCTTCCCGGAGAAACTCAGCCATGCAGGCCCGCGCAAGTTCGCGTATCATGACCTGAGCTGAAACGCGGCGCGAGCCGGGAAAGGAACAGATCATGGCCAAGCGGTTCGAGATCGTCTTCGAGAAGTCGGGCGCGGTCGTGATCGCCGGGCTCCTCGAGGAGAAGGCGCCGATCACCTGCGAGAACTTCTGGAACGCGCTCGCCGAGCCGGTGGCCGAGAAGATCCGGCACGGCGGCGAGACGGGCCCGGAGATGTGGTGCTTCGTGCCTCCGCCCGCGGAGGAGCTCCCCTACGAGAACTCGACCGTCCTCCCCGAGCACGGCGACATTCTCTATTACCACTACCGCCAGCCGCCCACGCGCGAGGGAAAGATGGTCTACGACATCGGCATCTACTGGGACCGCGGAGCGAGCAAGCTCGCGCAGGGCTGGGTCCCGGGCAACCTCTTCGCGCGGGTGAGCGGGAAGGACCAGATCGCGGTCCTCCGCCGCGAGGCCGGGCGGCTCCTTCTCGAAGGCGCGGGGCGCGTCACGCTCAGGAGGAAGGACTCGTGAGGGACGCCGGGAAGGTCATCACCGCGTGCGGGCCGGTCGAGCCCGAAGCGCTCGGCCGCGTCACGATGCACGAGCACCTGCACGCCGACATCTACGACTGGGACCGCGAGAAACTCATCCTCGAGGAGAAGCCCATCACCGAGGAGCGGCGGGCGCTTCTCGAGAAAGAAGCGTTCCCGTTCCTCAAGCGGTGCACCGAGCACGGTTGCCGCACGCTCGTCGATGTCTCCCCGCCGCCCTGGCGCGCGTGGCCGACCTTCTACCCGGAGGTCACCGCCGCGACGGGCATGCACATCGTCCTCTCGACCGGCGCGTACCGCGAGGTCGAGATCGGAAAGTACTGGGTCAAGACGTCCGAGGACGTCATCTGGCCGACCATCCGGAACTCGTCGGTCGAGGAGCTCGCCGAGCTCTTCACGCGCGAGATCGTCGAAGGGATCCACGGCACGGACGTGCGCGCCGGCGCGATCAAGCTCGGCACGAGCGCGCCGGAGCTCACCGCGGCCGAGACCAAGGCCTTCCGCGCCGCCGCGCGCGCACAGAAATCAACGGGCGTCCACATCACCACGCACTGCACCCAGAAGGGCGCGGAGAGCTCGCAGCTCGCCCTCCTCGACGAGGAGGGCGTGGACCTCGCCCGCGTCGTGATCGGCCATACCGCCGGGCACCTCGTGGACCCGGAGCGCCGCGCGGTCTGCCTCGACTGGATGCGGCGCGGCGCCAGCTTCCTGCCGACGAACCTCCGCATCGACGGCGAGGAGGGGCCGGAGAGGTGGCGGCCGCTCGTGGAGGCGATCCACGCGGTCTTCGACGCGGGCCTCGGCGGGCACCTCGTCCTCGGGCTCGACTGCGCCTTCGGTTCGGAGTCGGGCCCGTTTCAGTACGTCATCATCCCGCCGCCGCCCTTCCTCTACATGTTCACGCACACGTTGCCGGCGTTTCGCGAGATGGGCCTCACGCCCGAGGAGGAGGAGGCGCTCATGGCCGCGAACCCGGCGCGCATCTTGCCGGTGCGGCGGTAGGGCCCGGCGCGTCGCCGCAACGCGGAGTCCCT
>Ga0272441_10010954_pt1 | contig 13582 bp, 14 predicted proteins | sample SSMProp6N_FD_193582 | JGI IMG/M metagenome (GOLD analysis project Ga0272441, IMG submission 193582) | Marine sediment archaeal communities from Little Sippewissett salt marsh, Falmouth, MA, United States - SSM-Prop-6N | ecosystem: Environmental > Aquatic > Marine > Wetlands > Sediment ... | reverse complement strand
TATATATGTGTTATGTACTGTGTGGTGTGAATGCCGATTCTATTGTTGCCAGTACTGTATCGATTTCTTTTTTTGTTGTCAACCTGCCCGTCGAGAGGCGCAGTGTGCCCCGGGCATATGCACGGGGGACACGCATGGCAGCCAGCACCCCGGAGACAGTGGGAGAGCCTTCGTGACAGGCTGAACCCGTCGACGCGAACACGCCATCCATGCGTGAGAGGAGCGTCTGTGCCTCCATGCCGTTGAATCCGATGCTCAGTGTGTTGGGGAGTCGCTCATCGGGATGTCCGTTCAGGCGGACGTCGTATCCCGCTTCCACGAGCCCCTCATGGAGGCGATCCCGCATGGCACGCATGTGGGCCATGTTATGTGTGAGATCCCTGCGGGCAATTTCGCAGGCCTTTCCCAGTCCCACGATTTCCAGGACATTCTCCGTCCCCGCCCTCATGTTGTCCTCATGTCCCGCGCCGTGCATGAATTTTTCGAGAACCGTTCCTTCACGCGCGTAGAGTGCCCCGATACCCTTGGGTGCATACACCTTGTGTCCCGCCACCGACAGGAGATCGACGCCCAGTTGCTCGACATCGGTGGGAATCTTCCCCACCGACTGGGCCGCGTCGGTATGGAGGATAATGCCGCTGTCCTTCGCAATCGCGGCAATTTCTTCAAGGGGTTCTATGGTGCCTACCTCATTATTTGCGTGCATGACACTGATAAGGATGGTATCCGGCCTGATGGCATTCCTCAGTTCGTCCACATCGACACGGCCCGTATCATCGACAGAGATATACGAGGCCTCAAAGCCTTGTTGTTCCAGGTACCTGAAGCATTCTTCCACTGCCGGATGCTCTATCCGGGATGTGATGATGTGATTTCCCCTGTCCCGGTTGGCACGGGCCGTTCCCTTGATGGCGAAGTTGTTTGATTCCGTTCCTCCACTGGTAAAGATCACCTCCCGGGGGCTGCAATGCAGGAGATCGGCCACCTGCGTCCGGGCCCTGTCGACGGCCTCCCGGGCCGTCCTTCCATAGTCATAGAGGCTGGAGGGATTGCCGTAGTGATCCCTCAGGAAGGGAAGCATGGCGTCGGCGACTTCTGCATCAATGGGTGTCGTTGCATTGTAATCCAGATATACGGGTATCATCGCTCCTGATTCCTCTGTTACATACATGGGAATGCCTGTATCATAGCAGACTTTCCATGGGTAACGCATTAAATATTTTTGCCGCTGCGGCGCGACTTCGTGGCACGGTCGTCATGTTTCGAAACTCCGCCGGTCTTGTAATGCCGGTGTGTATATGATAGCCTTTGGCACGAATAATCGGTTTGGGGGCTGGCACAGAGCCCTGAAGGAGACAGTGTGAACGGAACACTCGATGCATTTTTTGAACCCCGGAGCGTCGCCGTTATCGGGGCATCCGGTGTTCGCCATAAGCCGGGGAACGACATCCTTCGCAATATTGAAGCCAATGACTACAGGGGAACACTCTACCTCGTCAATCCCGGTGGTGGGAAAATCATGGGGAGACAGGTCTATCGCTCCATCAGCGAACTTCCCGGGGGGATCGATCTTGCTGTTATTATTCTTCCCGCGGCGATGAATCCCGGAGCGGTCCGCGAATGTGCGGCGCGGGGAATCGGTGCCGTCGTCCTCGCCGCCGGCGGTTTTTCGGAAGTCGACACCGATGGTGATCGTCTTCAACGGGAACTGGAAGCGGCGATAGCGGAAACGGGTATCAGGGCCATCGGGCCCAACACGTCGGGACACACATCGACGCCCTGTAATTTTACGTCCAGTTTTTTCCCCCTGGGGAGGATCCCCCGGGGCAATATTTCCTATATAGCCCAGACGGGGAATTTTGCCACCCATACCATGCGATACATCAGCACGGGGGAATACTACGGCGTGGCACGGGTCATGGGTGTCGGTAACAAGATCGATGTCGATGAGAGTGATGTGCTGGAATATTATGCCGCCGATCCCGAGACGAAGGCGATTTTCGCCTATCTGGAAAGCTTCAAACGTCCGCGACGGTTTATCGAGATCGCGCGGAAAACGACACCGCACAAACCGATCATCCTCTTGAAGGGAGGCAGCACCGATGGCGGATCGCGGGCGGCACAGGCCCACACGGCGGCCCTTGCCTCCGATGATCGCATCATCGACGGGGCGTTGCGGCAGGCGGGCATTACGAGAATCTACAAGTATTCTCATCTCATACAGGCAGCAAAGGCGCTTGCCACCATGCCGTTGCCCCGGGGAAACCGTGTGAGTTTCCTGGCACCCTCCGGTGCCATGCTGGTCTCTATGGTCGATATGTGTCACCGGTTCTGGGGACTTGAAGTTCCCGAACTGGAGGAAGGGACACGTGCACGTCTCCAGGAAATAAGTCCGCCCTATATACGCATGCGCAATCCCGTTGACATATGGCCCGCTGCCATCGTACACGGTATTGAATTCGCCTACCGTGAGGGGATGGAGGCGGTGCTGCAGGATTCCAATGTCGATGCCGTTGTCTCCATCATGATGCTGACCGATGAGACGGGTGTCCCCGATCTGGAGTTTATCGTTGATCTCGGCAGGCGCTATCCCGACAAGCCGATCTATGTGACATTCAGTGCCGAAAAGAGGCATATGGAAGCGGCGAAGGAATATCTCGAACCCAGGGGGGTGCCGACCTTCCCCATGATCGAGGAACCCTTCGAGGTGCTTTCCCTGTTGACGGAATGCCGGGCACGGATGGAGCGGCGCTGAGAAGGCCGACGGGTGATTCTCGAGAGGTGTTTCACGGGAAGGGGTGAGCATGGATATCAGAACACATCAGACAATCAGCAGGACGCTGTGCGGTGTCCCCCGGGAGATGACCGACGGGTACAGCCGTGTGGTATTGACTACGACGGGAGAAATGACCGTCGATGACAGGGGGCTTGTCCATGGTGGATTCATCTTCGGACTTGCCGATCACGCCGCCATGATCGCCGTCAATGATCCCCATGTCGTCCTCGCCTCGTCCAGTGTCAAATTTCTGAAACCGGTCAGTGCCGGGGAAGAGGTCGAGGCCGAAGCGGTGGTGCGGAATCCCGGAGAGAAGAGGCAGTCCGTGTCCGTGACCGTCAGGAGAGGGGAAACGACGGTGATGACGGGCGAATTTCTCTCTGTCGTACTCGACCGGCACGTACTGGATATCTAGGATTTGTTACCCCGAGCGTCCTTTTTCGCTTCTCTCCATCTGTATGAACAAGAGAGTACCGGCATGACCGCGGCACGGAATTTTCATTGGAAACAGGCTATCCAGGCACTCCCGTTGCGGCATCGGAACCTAGAGAATTCCCACGAGAACGAGCCCGAGGATGACATTGACGAGCATGATGGTCCCCGTGATACGACCTGACCAGCGATGGAATGGTTGCAGTCTTCGGTCCCTGAACTGAAGGGTTCCCAGTGCCGGTGTAACGAGTCCCAGGGCGATACCGGCGCTGCCGATGAGGGCATGGGGCGTACCCAGGTGCCCCTCGCCGGACAGTGACAGGGCGACTATCGCCAGCAGGCCGCCGAGACAGAGCGCGCCGGCGGTCCCATAGCCGGCACGTCTATGCGCCGTCAGCCACCACGCCTTTCGCCGGGAAAAGAGGGCGCAGGCTATCCCCCCGAGGGCGAAGGCAAGACCGGCCGTCATGATGAATCCGTGTATGAGAATCATGTCCGGTCCCTCGACTACTTTCCCACCGTCAGTTCCGCCGATTTCGATCCGAAATAGTTACACCCCGCCTTCACCTTGATCGTATCTCCGTCCTTCGCCGGGACCTTGTATTCGAGGGTGAAGGTGTCCTTGCCGGGCTGGCTTTTGTATTCATGCTGAGAAACCCTTTCACCGTTGACGCTGATTGATATGTCCTCGATGTAGTGCTTGGCCGGGTTTTTTACCGAATGTGTTATCGTGACGCTCAGTGTCTGCGTCGACGCCTCGTATTGCAGATCCACACCCTTGGGCCCGTGGGCCGACGCCGGTGTGGATATCATGAACGCCACCACGAGCAGTATGACTGCCGTGATCAGTGAGAATCCTGCCAGAGTCCTTTCTTGCGCCTGAAACATGTCAAAACCTCCTTTATCTGTGCTGAGTTACTTCAACGAATCTATGGTTTTTCCTCACGGTAAACCATGGTTATTTCTTCTGGGTCCCCTGTCCCCTCCATCGGTCGATAATGCTGAAACTGCCCAGTCACCGGGTTTCCATTCCTTGTACAGACGGCCTCGCTCCACGGCAGAGCACGAGGAATCTCGATGAACATGCTATCGTGATGTTTGCGTGTGAGCGAGTGTAATACCGGGAGCTAGAGTTCTATCTCCATGTCCTGACTGACGGCGAAACACTGAAGGGATGAATGGTTCCGGGCGATGATCTTCCGGCAGTCTTCGACGATGCGATCCACATCTTTATCGTGTCTGTCCTGGTTGTGATGAAAGAGCCCGAATTGCTCGACACCGGCCTCCATGGCAAGCCTGAGGGCATCGACGTATTTGCTGTGCCCCCAGCCCCTGGTACTCTTGTAGTCCTCTTCGGTGTATTCGGCATCGTGAATGAGCAGGGTGGCGCCGGTGCAGAATCTGAGGTAGTCCTCGAAATCGAGTCCCCCGGGGTGCTTTAATGTCAATTCGTTGTCGGTGAGAAAGACAAGGCTCCTGCCGTCCTCTATGAATTTGTATCCGTTTCCCCAGTTGGGATGGCTCAGAGAGATGGGGATTACCCTCATGGGACCGACGGAAAAGGTGGATTCGCAGGCCGGTTCGTATACGATCTCGGCCCTCAGATCTTCATAATCGACGGGGAAATTGGGGGATGTCATGACCCGTGATATCATCTCTTTGATGGAGGCATGGGCGAAGGGACATCCAAGCATCTTGAGGCGTGTTTCACTCTTGTAGAGGGGCCTGAAAAAGGGAAATCCCATGAGATGATCCCAGTGCGCGTGGGTAAATATCATATTATATTCGTAGCGATTCCGAGCAATAAGGTCGTTTCCCAGTCTGCGAATACCGGATCCCGCATCGACGATGATGATATCGTCATCCTTCGTCCTGATCTCGATACAGGTCGTGTCGCCACCATATTTGATGTATTCTTTCCCTGAAACAGGGATCGAACCCCGGGAGCCCCAGCATCTGAATATCATATCCTATTCCTCTGTCTGAACCTGTCCGTATTGTTCGTTGATCCAGGTGCGGTACTCTCTGTTCTGTATCCGTTGCACCCACTCACTGTTATCCAGGTACCACGATATGGTCTTTTGCATACCCGACTCAAATGATTCACGGGGGAACCAGTTCATCTCCCTGCTCAGTTTTGAGAAATCTATGGCGTATCTCCGGTCGTGACCGGGTCGGTCCTGCACAAAGGTGATCAGATCTCTTCGTGATCGGTTTCCTTTGCGGTCAGGAATGTCATCGAGGATATCACAGATCATCTCGACGATTCTGATATTTTCTATCTCCGTGTTGCCGCCGATGTTGTATGTTTCGCCGCGCCTGCCTGATTGCATGATTGTCCAGATCGCGTCGCAGTGATCTTCCACATAGAGCCAGTCCCTGATGTTTTTCCCGTCTCCATAGACGGGAAGCTTTTCCCACTGCAGGGCATTGAGTATCATGAGCGGTATCAGCTTTTCCGGGAATTGATAGGGTCCATAGTTGTTGGAACAGTTGGAAATGGTGGTGGGCAGACCGTAGGTCTTGTGGTAGGCCCTGACGAGATGGTCGGAAGAGGCCTTGGAAGCCGAATAGGGACTGTTGGGTCGATAGGGGGTTGTCTCAACAAACTGTCCCGTCTCACCCAGACTGCCGTATACCTCATCGGTGCTTATGTGATGAAAAAGAACAAGGGAATCGGCATGCGTCCGTGCAATTTCGAGGAGATTAAATGTCCCCATAATATTCGTATTGATGAAGGCATCGGGCCGCTTGATGGACCTGTCGACGTGTGATTCCGCCGCAAAGTGGCAGATCGCATCGCAGTGGTATTCAGCGAAAATCTTTTCCACCAGGTCGAAGTTGCATATATCGGCACGATGAAAAATATACCGTCCGGGATATTCCCCTTCCAAACCCTTCAGATTGTCGGGATTCCCGGCATAGGTCAGTGCATCTATATTTATTATCCTACCTGGAAAATCCCTTTGTCTGAGCAGATACCGGATAAAGTTGCTCCCGATGAAGCCGCAACCGCCGGTTACCATAAGATTTCTCATGCGCACCCATGCCTTCTCTTGAACTGGACACTATATTTTTTTTATACAAAATTCAACTGCTTGTCAATGAAATACTGAAATCTTGACAAGGCAGGGTCTATTTTCTTATACTTGGGGTGATTTGGGTATGTGTCCCTCTCTCAGAGTATCCCGTCTTTCCGCTCCCCGGCGGTCGCACCAGCTATACTGACCCCTGTACCGGCAGACATCAGGAGGTAACAGCAGACATGTCGTTTGATGAATTGATCCGCATATATTCGAAACCGATGGATATTATTCCCACGGGCATCTCAGAAGAGGGAAGGCCCCCGGACATAATCGAGGCGATTTTCTTTGACGTTTACGGGACACTCTTTATGAGCAGGGCAGGGGATATCGGCAGTGCGGCGCAGGATTCGAGGAGGTATATAGAAGACCTCGGCGACCTGCTCAGGCGCCGCCATATAGAAAAGGAGCCCGATGTATTCCTGCGAGAATTCTACGCCGCGATAGAAGAGGAAAAGGAAAAGCGAAAAGAGGGTGGCATCGATTACCCGGAAGTGGATATTGAGACGATATGGGAGACCGTGACGGGGATTGAAGACAGATCCCTCATCAGAAGATGTGCCATTGAATACGAACTGCTTGTCAATCCCGTCTATCCCATGCCTCATGTCTCGGAATTACTGGCCCGCTGCCGTGAGAGGAGAGTCCCCATGGGTATAGTATCGAACGCCCAGTTCTACACACCCCTCTTCTTTTCTTCACTGCTGGGACTGGATCTTACATCTCTGGGTTTTAGCAGGGATTTTGTATTCTTTTCGTATCTTCACGGGTACTGCAAACCGTCACTGGTGTTATTCGAGCGGGCCGCTCGGGCAATCGAAGCGGCAGGCATACCCGTGAGACATGTTCTCTATGTGGGTAACGACATGCTGAAGGATATATATCCGGCGGGAATGATCGGATTTCATACCGTTCTCTTTGCCGGTGACGGAAGATCGCTCAACCTGCGAAGGGGAGATGAACGGGTTCGGAGTGTACGACCGGATATGGTAGTGACCGACCTTTCTCAGATCCTGAGATGTATTGGATAACAGGTCCCGGAATAACGGTATGAACGGGTATACCGTTTCCCCCGCGAAGAGATGCGATACCTCACCATCGGTGTTATCAGTCCCCGCCAGACGATCAGGAAGATTGACATACCTGGTGTTGTATAGTATCCTCAAAAATGAAATAAGGTGGCTTGAGGCGGGTATGTTTTCCAGTCACGCCGGAGCGATGGTGCTGGAGGAAAGGTTACTGATTACTGGCAGCGTAACGGCTGTTCAATCCCCGATGCACAGGAAGGCGGGAGGCTGACATGGCGCGTAAGACAAAGCGAACAATCGTCCTGAGTATTGTTGTCCTGATCATACTGGTGCTTGTCTTTTTCTTCGGGAGGAGCTATTTCTTGCCTTGGGGAAAGGCGGTCATAAACGAGGAACAGCCGAAGATTCTCACAGGGGAACAGCAGTCCGATACCAAGCCAGAGCCCCTTGCCCCGGAGAAACAGGCGCCTCCTGTGGCGGTACAAGAAGAACCCCCTCCAACAAAGCCCGTTCCCCTGCGAAAACCGCTGAAGGTGCAAAAGAGCGATTATGAACAGGTATCCGATGATGTCCGCGTCTTTTTCGATTATCTCGATCATCAGGATTACGTGAAATCCTTTAAAATCAAAGGTGGTAGCTACGAACATGCAAAGAGACTCATTGCACGGCTCGCCGCCAATCCCCCCGTCGTGTCGGGTGAAACGAAAGACCTCTTTTCCATACTGCGTAATATGGCCCACTTTTACCGGACATTAAAGCGGGAAAATATCTCATTGATAAAGGATGTCCTCTCCAAGGAGGAGGAGATAACAGAGGCCTCCATGGATATGATGTTTCAGTGGATCATCATGGAGACGGAGCGGAAAAACAGTGAAATAGAGGTTTCCCTGGCACAACTCTACGAATATGCCGGGTTCTTTCTCAACACACTGGCCGGCAAGGCCTATCTGGCGCGAAGGGACTCCAAGACAAGGATACTGTTGACCTACTATTCCATTGTCATTCTCGATATGGCCAATCAGAAGAGACTGAACCGCCACGGCATCGATATCCTTCCCCCGCTGAAACTGGCCATCGATGACATAAACAGATATGCCGGGCTTGAATACAAGGCGAGATATCTCAAGAAACTGAAGACGATCAGGGCGGGTCTCAGAAACCGAACCTAGAGAAAAAGCCCTTATGCCGCCGGTACCATATGGTGGGAATGAGCCGGTAGAGTATCCGTGACAGGGGACCGATATATTCCCTGTCCCGCTTGTCGTACTGACATGCCTCGATGATCAGTTCCCTGATCTCCTGTTTGCTTCCCCCTTCATTGAATATCTTATAGGCACAGTGAAAGAGGGGGCTGTACATGTTTCTCTTTTCCAGGTATCGATGCACATTCTTGATCGTATGCGGTCCTTCCGGCGTTCCGTCTATTTCCGTGAGTACCTTGAGGTGCGTTTCTATGGGATTACCGTCGAAGAGCTCGTAGAAAAATTTACCATACCGGTAATTTTTACTCGCCTCGGACGAGATGGTGACATAGAGATCCCCCACACCCGCCTGGCTGTGAAAGGCCTGAAAACTTCCTCCCAGGAGCTTCGAGAGTGACCGTATCTCCACTCCCGAACGGGCAAAGATGGTCCCCGGTATGGAACTGCCGAAACCTTGGGAATCGCTGATACCCTTCAGGTTGGCCACGATATTCTTGAGGGCGCCGCAGGCCTCGATACCCACGGTGTCAAAGTTGTAGTATGAGGTCAACTCCCGCCTGTTCAGTTTCAACAGGTCGTTCTTGACAATCCTCGCTATCTTTTTTTCCCCCGTCACGGTTACGCAGACGGGGTTCCCCGTTGCAATATCGACATCGAAGAAGGGACCCCCGATACAGACCACCTTGAATTTCTGCTTGAGATCAAAGAGGGCATTGTTGATCAACTGTGAGGGGGTGATCAGCTCTCTCGTCTTTTCATCGGAGGTAAGCCCCTTGATGGGGGATATGAGGCAGGTCTTTTCCTTCTTCCTGGCTATGAGCGGTCTCAGATAATCGAGAAGTTCGGGAAGCCGGTGCATCGTTATGGCCAGGATAATGAAGTTGTTCTCCTCGACGACCCGCTCAAGATTGTTGGTCGCACTGACCTTGCGGGGCAGGGGGGGTACCTTGTCGGGCCCTCCCAGCAGCCGGGCGAGGTCTTGTGTCAGGTGACGGGGGTTGAGGCGGGTTTCATTGATCTCCCGGCACAGTTCGCCGTCGTGATGATATATGGTGATTTCCTTGTCGTCGCGTCCGAACTTGTAGGCCAGTGACGTTCCCAGACGGCCCGGTCCGATTATCGCCAGTTTGGACAGGTCAAAACTGTTGGTCTTTCGTATCAGAGGCATATGTTTCCGTCTCTGCTGCCAGCTCTTCATTATCTGCATATCATGCTTTCCTTATCACATCCCCTTCGATATGCCAATATGTTGCGGTAAATATAAAGGGGTCGATGGACTGAGAACCCCATACCGCCTGCCCTGTGCGGCCGCCGATGTAAGACCTGCCATGATAATTCGTAGTATGGGAATATAGTGCTTGACTCATATGCGGATATTTTTTACACTTCCACACAAGTCTTTTGGGTCTTTCAGTGGCCCTGTGGTCGAAACAGCTGTACGTAACCCTAAACACAATTTATTGTAGAAGAGGAGGTATGGTGATGAAACTGCACAAGGCGTCACTTGTTTTTGTCGTTGTTGTGGCGACACTTTTTCTGGCCGGTCAGATCATGGCGGCACCCATTACGATTAACTGGTGGCATGCCATGAAGGGTGCCCGCGGTGAAGTGGTCAATACGATGATCAAGGCATTCAATGATTCCCAGTCAGAATACAAGGTGGTGGGCTCATACAAGGGCAATTACGACGAGACGGTCAATGCGGGAGTCGCTGCCTACCGGGCAAAAAAACAGCCCCACCTGCTGCAGTCCTTCGAGGTGGGCACCCAGACGATGATGCTCTCTGGAGCCATCTATCCCGTGTACCAGCTCATGAAAGATGCGGGGTACAACATAGACTGGAAGGGCTATCTCCAGCCCGTCCTTTCCTACTACATGAATGCCAATGGCGATCTAATGTCCATGCCGTTCAATTCGTCCACACCCGTCATGTATTACAATGTGGATCTCTTCACAAAGGCGGGACTCCCCATGCTCGACAAGTTCAAGCCCGTTACCTGGGATGAACTGGGTGACATCACGGCAAAACTGGTCCAGTCGGGTGTCCCCGGCGGCATGGTGACGGGCTGGCAGTCCTGGACGCAGGTCGAGAACTACAGCGCCATCCACAACATACCCTTTGCCTCCCGGGCCAACGGCTATAAAGGCCTGGACTGTGAACTCCTCATCAATAATGATAAGGTGGTCAAGCACATCGCCATGCTGAAGGAGTGGATGAAAGACAAGCGGTTCTTCTATGGCGGCCAGAAATTCCAGGGCCCCAAGGCGGAATTCATTGCCCAGAACGCCGGGATCTACATCGATTCCATCAGCGCCATCGCAAAGCTGCAGAAGGCGGTGAAAGATTTCAAGTGGGATGTGGCGCCGATGCCCGTCGAGGCATGGATGGCGGAACCGCAGAACAGCATCATCGGCGGTGCCTCGCTGTGGGTGTTCAAGGGCCACGACAAGAAGGACTACAAGGGCGTGGCCGCCTTCCTGAAACACCTGGCGAAGCCCGAGATGCAGATATACTGGCACAAGAACACGGGCTACTTCCCCATTACCATCGGTGCCTATGAGGCCCTCAAGAAAGAGGGATACTACGATGAGAATCCCTACCAGGAAGTGGGTATCAGGCAGCTGACACGGAAGGATCCCACCGAGATATCGCGCGGTCTCCGCCTCGGTTATTTTATCCAGATACGCAACATCATCAACGAGGAACTCGAACTGGTGTGGAACGATAGCAAGACACCGCAGGAGGCCATGGACAGTGCCGTGAAGCGGAGCAACGACAAGCTCCGGGAATTTGAACGGACCTATCAGTAACAGTATCGGTATTGGAGCATAAACATCGGGCGACACTTCCCTCGGGGGGAGTGTCGCCGTTTCCCGTGACGTTTTATGATTAAACGGTCAATCTTTTCATCGAAAACGCTGCCCTATCTGTTGATCCTGCCGCAGGTCGTTATTACGCTGACCTTTTTCTACTGGCCAGCTCTCCAAGGGCTGATGCAGTCGGTGATGCTCAGTGATCCCTTCGGACAGCACAGCAAGTTCGTCTGGTTTGATAACTTTATCGCCCTCTTTACCGATCCGCTCTACCTCACGTCCATCGTCAGGACACTGTTTTTCAGCTTTGCCGTGGCGGCGGTATCCATATCCCTGGGGCTGTTCATCGCCACAATGGCCAATCGCGCCCTCAAGGCGAAGGCCTTGATCCGCACCATGCTGGTGTGGCCCTATGCCGTGGCCCCCGCCATATCAGGAATCCTCTGGCTCTTTCTGTTGCATCCCTCCTATGGTGTCGTCTCGCTGGCCATCAAGCGGTGGTTCGGTATCGACTGGAACCCAGTTCTGAGAGGAAGCGATGCCATGGCCATGGTTATCATGGCAAGTGCCTGGAAGGAAATCAGCTACAATTTCGTCTTTTTCGTGGCGGGGATGCAGGCCATCCCCAAGTCCCTCATCGAGGCCGCCGCCATCGACGGCGCCGGCCCCTTCAGGAGATTCTGGACGATAACCGTTCCCCTGCTGTCGCCGACACTCTTCTTCGTGACCGTCATGAACATCATCTACTCCTTTTTCGAGACCTTTGGCGTCATCCATACCATGACGCAGGGCGGCCCGGGGGGCGCCACCAATATACTGGTATACAAGGTCTATCAGGACGGCTTCATCGGTCTCAATCTGGGGGCATCGTCGTCCCAGTCAGTCGTCCTGATGAGTCTTATTATTCTCATTACCGTTCTGCAGTTCAAGTATGTGGAACGAAAGGTCCAATATGTCGGATAAGGATCAATGGTAGAAAAGACACCCATTCTCGATACGCTTACCTATGTATTCCTCATGGCGGGAATCGTCATCGTGGGATTCCCCATCATATACGCGATCATTGCGGCCACACTGCCCATCGAGGATGTGTCACGGGTTCCCATGCCCATGATACCGGGCGACCAGTTTCTGGTGAATATCAAGATGGCCTGGGAAAAGGGGAACCTGGGGAGCAACCTGATGAACTCCTTCATCATGGCCTCGGGAATCACCATCGGAAAGATCGTCGTCTCCATGCTGGGGGCCTTTTCCATCGTCTATTTCGATTACCGCTTTCGAACAGTGGCCTTCGTGTCCGTCTTCTGCACATTGATGCTTCCCGTGGAGGTCAGGATCCTCCCCACCTACGAAATGGCGGCCAACCTCTTTGGTCCCCTGCAGGGTCTCTGGGAGCTGCTGCACCTGGATGGTCTGGCTACCTGGATCGCCGGCCACGACATCGAGGTCACACTGGAGTGGAGTCTCCTGGACAGTTACACCGGTCTGATCATGCCCCTCGTCGCCTCGGCCACCTGTACCTTTCTCTTCAGGCAGTTTTTCCTCACCATACCGGAGGAACTCTGTGAGGCGGCAAAGATGGACGGTGCCTCGGCCATGACCTTCTTCCGCAAGATACTCTTCCCCCTGTCAAAGACGAATATCGCGGCCCTCGTCGTGATTGAGTTTGTCTACGGGTGGAACCAGTATCTCTGGCCCCTGTTGATCACGACCAATCCCAAGATGATGACGGCCGTTATCGGTCTGCAGCACCTCATCCCCGCCGCCGATGATCTTCCCTACTGGAATGTGGCCCTTGCCGCCGCCCTCATCGTCATGCTGCCCCCCATCCTGGTGGTGCTCTTCATGCAGCGATGGTTCGTGAAAGGGCTCGTCGAGCGGGAAAAATAAGGAATCAGAGATTCCAGTCGCTGTGCGACGAGATCCGGGCACTCTTGAGACATTCCATGATAATTTCGGCGGGATCGAAGGCGGGGAGCGACGCCGCGTGTTCCAGTTGTGTGCGGCAGGCACCGCAATCGGCGACCAGCATGTCGGGACTGCCCTCCCTGATGGCGGCGGCCGATATCTCACCCAGCCGCCGGGCCGTGGCGCCGTTCTTCCCCTTGTAGCCGTAGCTGCCCGATAATCCGCAGCAGTGATCGTCGATGATGCGGCACTGAAGCCCGGGAATCTTCTCGAAGAGCCGGGCGGCGGGATGACCGATGTCGAGGGCCCGCAGGTGGCAGGGGATGAAATAGGCGATCT